>Ga0099822_1006794_pt1 | contig 14859 bp, 6 predicted proteins | sample CowpeawhiteBW_FD_76839 | JGI IMG/M metagenome (GOLD analysis project Ga0099822, IMG submission 76839) | Root nodule microbial communities of legume samples collected from California USA - Cow pea white BW | ecosystem: Host-associated > Plants > Roots > Nodule | place: USA: California | collected...
ATATATAAATATATTTATATATATATATATATATATATATATATATATATATATATATATATATATATATATATAATCTATACATATTTAATTAATTGAAGAATTAGTTATTAAAAAAACACTTGCAAAGAAAAAATTATTTTGTTTAAAATATATCAGTAACATATAATATTCACATTAATATGATCGGCTGCTTTTATTAATATTTTAAATTGATGTTAATGGTGTTATAAATAAAATTGAGACATCCATGAATGTTTTAAGCTGCGGGGAATCGATATCGTCGTTCGTGTATTGTCCTAATCCTGAGTCAGCAGTGACTTTGAAAAGAAAAATATTAGACGGTGATCTAGTATTGCTATAATTATCTACTCGTGCGTGACATGTAATTATTTGTAAAATGTAATAAAACTAATCAAAGACTATAAATGAGTACTCGTTCAAAGTAATGAATAATCTCTCTAAACTTGACATCTGAACTAGCCAATGAATGATCCACTTTTGCTTTAAGTTAGGGTTCAGACGTTAATTATAATATTTATAAACTGAGTTAGATTCTGCTGTCAAGAACATTGTGGGACCATCAAACTTTTGTTTAATAAAAATATAGTTACAAAAATTGCCATAGAATACGGATAAGAATATTATTTGAATAAATCTCCCTCATCGACACTAAGGGATAAGAATAACCTATGTTCCCAACATTCTTCTACGTTGGTGTCATTATTAATTATCATATGTTGGTGTCATTAATTTTTTTCTTCTCTTACGGGTTCTACAACATATGCAACAATATCATGATGTATTTAAATAAAAAAACGTTTTATTGATTACAACTTCAACAATATATACATTTATAAGAATTACAACTTCAAAAGAAACTACCCAAGAATAAAACAATCCTAGCAATTTCATATTTACAATATAATATACATTTATAAGAATTTCAACTTCATAAGAAACTACCCAAGAATAAACCAATCCTAGCCATTTAATATTTACAATATATAAATGTGAAAGAATTTTTAATAGTAATTGAATTATTACATGGAATCACGAAGATTGGTTTCTATTTTGAGAAAATCCTTGAACCACAGCGCAGAAAGCTTTGAGTATCTTTTGAAACCATTCTTGTAGTCAACAAAGTTCATTCCAAATCGCATGACGTAACCTGATTCCCATTCAAAATTATCCAAAAGAGACCAAGCAAAATACCCTTTCACATTCACACCATTCCTGTAATATATCAAACAAAACAATTACAAAAATTCATGCTTCAACTCATCTTTAAATAGGTCAACAAAAATGTTACTTACTTAATTGCATCAAGAAGATAATAGAAATGACGATAATGATAGTCGATTCTATAAACATCCAAGAGAGATTCTTCAAGTGATAATGATGGATCATCATATTCATTTACACCTGCATGAAAATGTAAACCATGTCACTATTTTTATTTTTTTCATCATTTTCTCTTCATATTGTTTACAACTACAACATTCAAATGGAAATAAATGTGAGAATCAAAGTTATATACCATTTTCAGTAATATAAATTAAAGGATTGTTGTATTTCTCTTTAGTGTATAGCAAAACTTCACGAAACCCTTTTGGATAAACGTACAACCAATCCGAACCAACCTGCATAATTACGAAGCATAATTAAGAAAAACATTCTAAATTTTAAAGCATTTACAATTTGGTCATAAGAAGATTACATTTTCACCAATGAGTTTTCCGTCACGGACAACTGCAACAACAAAAACAAAAAAACATGTAAAAATTACCTATAAAGATCAGAATCAACATAAAATAAATATAAGTTAATAAACAAGAGACTTCTTACATGAATAGTTTACGAGGGGATCTGTCATATAACTGCCTCTGCCATTTCTTAATTCTGGTGCATCGGAGACATAACTCGCAGTGTAGTAGTTTATGCCAATAAAATCAAATGAATTAATAAGCAATCTAGATTGCTCCTTTGTAAACTTTGGTAATCGTGATTTCACCAAAGAACGCATGCTTTCTGGATAATCTCCTCTTGTCAGTGGATCCATAAACCTGCGGCGGAACAAATGAATGAAATAAATAAAACATTACATAGTGATTTCTTTCGTATAGATAATAAAAGTATAAGAATGTTTTAGCACACCATCCAAACAAGAAGTCCATAGCTCGTTCAGCAGCCTTTCGATCACGTTTGGTATCTGAGAGTGGCTCGTACCAAGTTGAATACAGTGTTATGCCTATTACACCATTCTGAAATCTCTGCATCCATAAAACATATTCAAAAACATGTTCCACTGTAACAAACATAACAAGTACGAGGTTGCCGTTAAATAGAAACAGACCCGGTACTTAGTCTTGTAGACATTAACAGCAGCAGCATGAGCAAGAAGTAGGTGGTGTGTAGCCAAATAGGGTTCTGTCCCAGAATCACCACCATTGCATTCAGCATTCAACCAAGATGAACATCGACCAGGAGCCTTAACCCCTAATGCATAACCCTTGTCGCTGAAAGTCCATGGCTCATTCAAAGTTATCCACTTTTTTACTCTATCTCCGAATTCCCTGAAGCAAAGCTCTGCATAGTCCTGGAAATCTTTCCTGTAATAAAAATCGTGTAATTTTAGAAACGTTCCTTAAACATCTCAGCAAAACATTAATTAAATTGCAGAACTTACACAATGCGAGGACTTAAGAAGCCACCATATTCATCTTCTAAGGATTGAGGAACATCCCAATGAAAAATCGTCACATAGGGTTCCAAACCTGAAATTATTTTAATATATACATTATGATTAATATATATATATAAAGCATAATAAAAATATCCATAATAAAGTTTTTATTCTGACCATTTGCCAGTAGCTCATTGATAAGGTTGTTGTAATAGTCAATTCCTTCTCGGTTTATACCTCCACTCAGCTTTCCATCTGTGGATATATATGCAGTTTATGTAAATAAATAAATAAATCATTATACAATGAAACACATAACAAGTAAATTCAGTATAAAATAATCATTGGTCTATATTTGACTTACTCGGAAGAATTCTTGACCAAGATATGGAAAATCTGTAAGCATCCACATTCATACCCTTCATAATCTGAACATCTTCCTGAGACATATGATGCAACAAATCATGTTTATTTGAAAGCGATCGATGGGAAAAAAATAAAACAACAATTCTTTTCATTTTTTATCATTTCTTTCTTAGTTGAGCTTTCCAAGGATCTAATCTAAGTAATAAATAATCAATTAATTTAGTTAGAATGTTCCAAAGACATTATCTACATTTTGATAAGAAATGAAATTTAAAAAAGCAACACTGTGTTTCATATTCTATTATGCAAATATCTGATTAATGTTGATAAATTACATCAAAGAAACAAAAACTTTGAATCAGCAATACCTTGTAGCGATGATAGGAATCGACTGCAACATCTCCATTGCTTCTGTCCTCTATCTTTTCTGCATGTTTAATTACCATATATCAATAATTCTATAATTTTTTGTAAAAGATCTTGGGTATAAGAGAAAACCAGAGACATATATATTTATTTACCTGGATATTTGTGAGTGAAGGTATCCCAAATGCTTGGTCCTCTACCACCTTCATTCGCTGCACCTTCATACTGCATACATACATACACAATAAAAAGCTGATAGAAAGAACTAAAACATTTGAACATGCAACGTGAAGGTGTTTCATATGGAGTTGAACATTGACAAAACATAGTTATCGTTGTATGAGTGTACCTGGTACGCTGAGGATGCTGTACCAAAGATGAAACCACTTGGGAAACTGTTGCGATTCAACAAATCTATCTGTGGGGTAAGGGCAAAGCTTTCTGTGACAGTAATCAATGAAGAGAGTAGAACAATGAGAGGTAGCAGCAGTACGTATTCTTTGTATGCCATTTTTGCTTGGTTGTGTTTGATTTTTCTCACCAAATGCGTTCCTTTTATAGACGAAAACCTTTATCTACTCTCAGATTATTCTTTCTAAAAATATTCAAACATTTCTTGCTTTTTCCATCCCAAAGAAAGTTAAATCAAAAAGCGATGTTTTTCTAAGGGTATGATGTGCGTGGTCATTGGTCAGAAAAAGATTACCAATTTTGATAAACTTTACTATTACACGTAAACTAACATGATAATCGTAAGTATGCTCGGAAACACGTATATCAATATCATCATACTTAGTAAAGATTAAGATAATAATATGAAATTAGCGTTGTACTCTTCCCTGTTTTTGCAAGCGTTTTGTTTAAAATATACTTTCACTCAAGTTTATATAGAACAGTAAAGTATTTTTTTCTCTAAAATTTATTAGGATTATATATTTAGATTAAACTCAAAACCGTTGTTTAAGTTAGATTATACCAAATTGGCTAAATATATATTATCTTCTCAGAACTTATGAAAGCTGTGAATGAAGATTTTAACGAACAAAGTCTGGTGGTCAACAAATTCGTCTTACGTAAAACTTTCGCTTTTTTGCTGTAACCCTGCTATTTGCTGGAACTGCTAAGATACTTAGTCTTCGCCCTCTAAAGCTACACTTTTATTAGGAGTAAGTTTTCATTCAGAAACTATTAAACTATATTAATATCGAATTCAGTATATTTTAAGGTGTATCACTGCCACAAGTAACTTATTAAGTTTATAAATAAATAATAACTTTGCTACAAACAATTATACATTTTAATAAATAACATTTTCTTATAATAATATTCTTGTGCCCAATAATTTGATTTTATTACTGAATGTAATGAATTCATTTTAAATATTTTTATATAAAAAAACTCACTCAATATATCAAAACTAATTTGAGTAAAGAAATTATAAAAAAATGTTGAGATAATTTATAAAGAATTTTGAAAGAAAATTATTAAAAAGTGGTAAAACAATCTTGTTTCAAAATGTTGATTTTTTTTTCAGTATTAATTTTCTGTAAAATATTATAACACTTTTAAAATTTGTTAAAACAGTCCATATTTAAAATAATTTTTGTAATGCTATTTTTGTTCACATGATAAGAGTAATACTAGAATTCAAAATACGTCGAAGAGCCTGAAAAAATGTAGGGTTTGATATAATCTAACTTTTGTTCAAAAAATGAGGTTAGATTATTTTCTGAAAGTCTGTCAAGTAAAAAATATATGACCTAAGGTCTAAATACAACTAACCAACACAGGAAAAGATAAATAACTTCAATTTCTATTATTTTCCATTACAAAAAAATTTAAACGATTACTGAAAAGAAAAACTAATAAAACAGAATTTATTAGCAAATTTTATCGATAGATTATAAAATTTGAATTACATATAGATATTTTTGTTGATAATGGAATTATCGGTAATATTTATTGGTAAACTATAAGTTTTATTATCGTAACATCTTTCGGTAATGAATTTATTGATAAAATTTGTCGATAACTTATAATATTTATTATTGAGGAATATTTTTGATCATGTCATGGTAGACTTCGTCGGTTAATCCATCTGTAACTATTTATCTATAACTGAATTTTTATTATTTTTAGATTTGTTGGAAATTTAATTTTTTTAAATTTGTCAGAAATTAAATTAATTGAAAATCTATTAATAAATCTGTCGGTTATTCATTTCTTATAACTTCATCAATGACTCTCTTTTTTTAATTTGTTGGTAATTTCATCATTAAATGAGCATCAAATTTGAAGAATATATTTGCTATAAATTAGTTGAATATGGGTGAGAAGAAGGAGAGAAAAAGAAAGAGAGGAGGCCATGGTAGATGAAAAAAGAGGAAGAAGAAGAATAAAGAAATGAAAGTGAAAAAGATTTGTGTGAGAAAATTCTAAAAATTTGTAAATGATTTGATTAATATGAAAAATTAAATTTTTTTATAATAGATTAGAATATAATATTATAATTTTTCTGATATAGTTAAAATTGATATAAAATAAAGTTAAATTAATTTAAAATAAAATGCGAATGATTATATTTTAAACAAACAAATTTAATTGGTATAATTAATGTTAATATTACTATTATTATTAAATTAATATTTTATATATATATATATATATATATATATATATATATATATATATAAAGAAGGATAATTGATTCTCTACTGAGTTTATTGAATTTAGAATCGGTTCCTCTTAATTAGAATGATTCTCTTCCTCAACCGTTTTTGCCTTCACGAAATTGCACATCTCCGCGTCATAATCTCTTCTCACCCAAGCGAAGATCAAATCTTGTTTTTCAAATCCTTCCTCGTACATGAACAAAGATTACCATAAATAAACATATATGTCACTCAGTCACCACACGACGCGTATAACCAAACAATGTGTAAAAGACCAATACTAGTTTGACTAGGAATTCGGTCCTACCTTTATCCATTTTCATCACTCTTTCTTCAACCTTTATCCGTAGGACATCTTAAATTAAGAATGTGTCCTTTTCCTGGATTTCTTAACACTCTTCCACTCACCAAAATTCTTGCTCTACAACCATTATCAATCCTGAAAATAAAAACTTTTAAGTAATTTTTTTTTATCATTGAATAAAATTAAGTATATATCTTTCATAAACGATGTAATATTGATAAAAAAAAACTATAAATACAAGAAAAAATAGTTTAAAGAATTGTTAAAAGAAAAATCCCTATGACTGAATCTTCCTCTATAAGAAGTTTTTCCAATTTTTGTTGAGTGTTTGTTAATTAACGTTTTTGGGTTGAGCAAAAACTGAGGAACGAACACGTTATTTGAACTATTCGTAGAATTTATGACAGTTGACAAATTTTTATTCACTCAGTTTCCAAAAAGCACACCAGCAGCCACCCTTACGGGTTTATCCACCACGCTATGTATGCGTGTGAAATAATCGTTAAATTGCATACTTATCATATACATTCTTTTTTTAATTCCTAAAATTACCTTTCTAATGCACATTTTGTTCAAACATTCCACCTATTTCTCCCGATCTACCTCCTCTAACCTACAAATATTTTCCTTTAAAATAACCTCAACGCATATAAGGAAGAAAGTTTAGGATATCTTTTCAAGCCATTTCTTTAATCTACACAATTCAATCCAAATCGCATTTTGCAACCAAAGGACAATTCAAAATTGTCAAAGAGTGATCATTCCTGTATTTTACATTCAAAATAAAACAGTTAAAAGAAAATAAATTCCATAACTTAAAACTAAATAATTTCTATAAAAAAAAGGGAAAGAAATTAACTTACTTAAATGCTTCTTGAAGATAATACAAATGACAATCAATTCTATAAATATCCAAGAGAGATTCTTCAAGTGAGAAATGGATCATCATAATCATTTATACCTATATATAACAAAATTAGTAAGAAAAATGTAAACTGCTTGTTTTTTTTGTTCAAAGACAAATAAAATCCCATACTAACATTTAGTTTTTTGTCACTATCTCTTCGTTTTAGTAGACTAATTGAACGCAACTTTGTGGTTATTGTTTTTATGTTCTACGTTGTTCTCGGTACAAATATGTTTTAGTTTTTGGCGTATTGTAAGATGATGAAACCTTTTAATTGTTAGCATATAAGAAATTGCATAATAAAATTTATGTGGTGTATTTTCAAGCATGTTAAGAAATAATTGTAATGGTATTGAGAGAGTCCTGGATTTGGGTTAGAATTTAATATATAGAAAGAGTTGTATAAAACAAGTTAATTTTCTTGTAAATTTAATATTTTACAGTTGAAAGATAATAATAGTGGTATGATTATAGTGATTGAATGTTGCTAAGTTTAATGAATAATGTTACTAGTAAAGTTAAGAAATTTAAGAGGAAGAAAACTTGGTATATACAATGAAATTATCGAGTGTAAGAGAAATTGTTGGATTGGATCGGTGGAATATTGTGGTTGATAATGGTACGTAATATTATAAAATTGATATAAAAGTGATGATTGAAGAGTTGGCTTAGTAGAAACTGTGTGATTTATGTGATTGTATGACTAAGTGATGTCTTTGGGTTATGTTTGATAGTGTATTTTTTTTTATCGGCAAATGTTTGATAGTGTATGATGGTTGAGGAAAATTTAGTGTCCTATAGTCGTCAAGTTAGTTATTTTCAAGGAGAAATGTTAATCTAGGGTCAATCCAAGTGTATTGGAAAAAATTTGTTAGGTGAAACTATACTGACTCAACTAGTATTTCACTCATGTAGAGGTAGATATATATAGGTGGTGTTATTCGTAGGAGACCCTACATGGTGGACAGTATGACATGGAAGATAATCATGTGTGATTAATTCTATCATGGCTTAGTTAGGAACATTGGTCCTGAGAGTTGGAACATCAATGAAGAATTTGGAAACAAGCATGACAGGTGCAGAGTTTCATGAGTCAATTCAATACACTAGTCTTCCAGAAGAGCAATGTCTAGATGTATTCCTTTGTTTGAACCATGTTACAGAAATGTGTTTTGAGTTTTTGGGAATAGAGTCATGTGGGCTAACTTTAGATAGTTATTTTTAATGAATATGAACCATTTGAATTTTTGGCTAGATTTTATAAAAAGTATTCAATGACTGAGTGATTCAACAATATGTTGATAAGGAAAAGAAAGAAGACTATGTGAGTATCTAACAAATATTAATTTTGTACAAATTTTAAATTATTTCTCAGATCTATTTTCTAATATGATTTATTTCTTTCCCAGTCTTATATTAAATTCATTAACTTATAGGCTTGTGTTCTTTCCTTTTATTGCTTGTTGTGTTTTCCTTTATGGGATGATCGTATAATTTAGAAGATTAAGTATTAATTTTCTTTGTGTAAACTCTCCATCAAACATATTTCTCATACATTTTGATATGTTTTAAGAAATATTATTTTAAAATACAATATTAAAGAATTGTTATAGTCTTAAACTTAGAAGTAATAATGTTATTAAATAATGACTTAAAATTTTATAGTTAAGAATGTTATATATATATATATATATATATATATATATATATATATATATATATATATATATATATATATATATATATATGTGTGTGTGTGTGTAGAATTACGGTAAAGTTTTTTGTTTCAATTTAATTAGGATTAAATATTTGAATTAAACTCAAAACCGTTGTGAGATTAAATTATACCAAATTGGCTAAATATAGTATTATCTTCTAAGAACTTCGTGGTCAACAAATTCGTCTCAGTAAAACTTTCCTTGTTTGCAGTAACCCTGCTATTTATTGCAACCGCTTAGATGCTCATTCCTCGCCCTCTAAGCTAGACTTCTATCATTAGTAAGTTTTCCTTCACAAACTATTAAACTATAGTAATATCCAATTCAATATTTGTAAGGTGCATTTATATGCCACACGTATCTCACTAATTTTCTAAATAAATAATAATTTTGTTACTAATAATGGAATTTATTTTGTTAACATAACATGTGTTATGTTTTTAGCCTCTAAACCTTGATCAAAAATTGAAATTTGTCCTTATCTAAAACTTTGATAAAGTTAATTTTCAAAATTTTGATATATTTTGGTCTCTAAACTTTAGAAATGAATTAATATAATCATTTTAATCTAATTACGTCAATATTTTTAAAAATGTAACAAACGGTATAAACAATCTTAATACTATCAACGACATGTAAAAAAAATTAACATAATTGAATTTAAAAAACTATATTCATTAATTTTTAAAATTTAGGAACCAAAATATATCAAAATTTAAAAAAAAATTTAATTTTAAATTGTAATTTAGGGACTTAAAAACATACTTAACTTATAACATTTCTTAAATATGATTTAAACTTGTTATTTCTGATAATAATTTTTGAACTTGATAATTTTATTTTATTACACCAACCAGTTGGAGATAAAACAACACGGGAAAAGATGCATAACACTTCAATTTCTACTGTTTTCTCTCATCAATTAGAAACACTGTAACTTAGTGGCAAAGTGATCACAACTAATCAGAAAAACCTCTCATGGGATTCCATCTATTGTGGGTAATATCCTTCCTTTAGAGATGTACAACGTAGAGAAAATAAAACAAAAAATACTTTGTTAGTGTTTAACCTGTATCTCAGAGTTTGCATATTAAAAAAAATGACATCGAATATATAGAAATATTTAATCCATATAAAAATAAAAAACAAAAATAACATATTTCAGAAGATATTAACCAGAAGACTTAATGAATCAAAATAAAAATTTGATCATTCATAATAAAATTTGACAATTAATTTTTCATTTTTGTTTTATATAAAAAATTATAACCGAATAATTCTCTGAATATATATATATATATATATATATATATAGAGAGAGAGAGAGAGAGAGAGAGAGAGAGAGAGAGAGAAAGAGAAAATAAAAGAAAATTAATTTAGCCATCTAAGGGAGGAAAACAAGCAGAAAATAGTTTTGGTTAATTAATTAAATCCTTAATAGACCTGTATGAATAGTTTATGGATAAATACTGGTTGAGTATTTATTGTTTTGATCTGGAATTTGGTCGTACCTTTATCCATTTTCGTGTCTGTTTCTTCAACCTTTATCCGTTGGATATGTTTGTTTAATAATGTGGTCCTACATTCACTTTTTCTGGATTTCATGAGACTCGTCGACAGAAGAAAAGAAAATTGCTGCTTTAGGGAACATGAATCCTCAGATAAAACTAAATCAATTTTTAAGTGAAATTTATTTCTAATATAATTAAATAAATAAATTTATATTAATCAAAAAGTATGGCTTGGCTTTTAAAAAAATTATTATTGGAGAAAATTAAGTGTATATGCTTAAAAAACGATGCAATATATTGATGAAAAAAGAACCATAAATACAAAGAAAAAATAGTTTAAAGAATTCATAAAAAGAAAAATCGTGATGACTGAATCTTGCTTTGAAAAGGTGTCAATGGACGGTGTGGTTATTGAACAAGTAATACGTTATCGGTTAGAACAGTTGGGAAAAAGTTTTGTTTTTGGCGACGGTTTCTTAGCGGTTTTGGGTTCGGAAAAACTGAGGAACGAAGACTTGACCTGAATTATACGACCAACTTCTTCACAAATTTGCATTCACTCACAGCCACCTTGTACTTGGTTATTCCACCCACGCTATATATATACGTGTGAATAATATCTCAAATTGCATACTTATCGTATATATTCCTTTTTAAATTCGTTAAATTATTTATTAATTTTGGATTTATTTCTCAATTTTATTTTATTTTTAGTTTTGGATAGAAATGATAGTTCCACAGGTATTATTGTAACCCGATCCTAATCTACAACAATTACTATATTGATCGAGAATGGGTACAAGGATAAAGAATGATTTATATATATATATATATATATATATATATATATATATAATGTTTATGTCGAGTATTAATTGTAATATTTGTTTTTATTTAAATTATTAAAATATTCATAATTTATTAAATAATTTGGATATATATATTAAAACTTATTTTTAATCTATTACATCAGTTAAATCATTTAAAGACTTTATATTCAAATTCACTAACATTTATCTTCAAAATCCTTAAAAAAAGATACAACTTCATCTTCCAAATATATCCAAATTCGTTCATGTACTCTTCTCAAATTCATCATCTCAAAATAGCACACCCAAGTAGCAGAATAACTTACCCCACCCAATATGATATCAAATTATCATATCTAGAATAGTTTTTTTTTTTTTTTTTGACACTCAACAAACCACCACAAAAATATTTATAACTTTATCTTTTAATTCCAACTTTAAAATAGTATTACACTTTTTTGTTGTTGTTAATATAGTAAACAACAACACCCACAATTAACAGTAAACACGAGACAATGTCTTACCATTATATTTATTTCTCGAAATAAACCACTGTAATTACAAAAGAAAAGTCCATACTCAAACAATTTTATAAAGTGGAGCAAGATTCATAATCTTATTGTACCACTTTAAGTGCTATTATCTTTGTAACACATCATACAAGCATTAATTTATTGCCGTTTATTGCATTCGACAATACATTTATAAGAAATACATTTTCATAAGAAACTACCAAAGAATAAAAACAACCCCACCAATTGTGTATTTACAATGTGAAATAATTTTTTATATTAATTGAATTACATGGAATCATGAAGCTTGGTTTCTTTGTTGAGAAAATCTTTGAACCACAAGGCAGAAAGCTTTGAGTATCTTTTCAGACCATTCTTGTAATCAACAAAGTTCAATCCAAATCGCATGACGTAGCCTGAATCCCATTCAAAATTATCCAAAAGAGACCACGCGAAATATCCTTTTACATTTACACCTTTTCTGTAATATAGAAAAAAAAATTATCAGAAAAACTGAAATTACATGCAGGCAAACGAAATAATCTTTTTAAATACATTAAAAATATTACTTACTTAATTGCATCAAGAAGATAATAGAAATGACGGTAATAGTAGTCAATTCTATAAGTATCCAAGAGAGATTCTTCAAGTGATAATGAATGATCATCATATTCACTTACACCTACATAAAAATATAAACCATGTATAGAAAATATGAGAATTCAAATGGACAAGTGGATACTAAATTTTTTACAACATTCAAATGGAAGAATAAAAGTTATTTACCATTTTCAGTAATATAAATTAAAGGATTGTTGTATTTCTCTTTAATGTATAGCAAAACCTCACGAAATCCTTTTGGATAAACGTACAACCAATCCGAACCAATCTGTATAATTACGAAACATAAATATCTTCGTTATATTAAAAAAAAATAAAAAACATTCTAAATTGTAAAGCATTTATAATTTGGTCACAAGAAGATTACATCTTCACCAATGAGTCTTCCGTCACGCTCAACTGCAATAACAAAAACAAAAAAAACATGTAATTAAATATAAAAATGAGATTCAGCATATATATACATAATAGATATAAGTTATTAAACAATTCTTTCTTACATGAATAATTTACGAGTGCATCTGTCATATAACTGCCTCTGGCATTTCTTAATTCTGGTGCATCGGAGACAAAATTGGCAGTGTAGTAGTTTATGCCAAGAAAATCAAATGAATTAATAAGCAATTTGGATTGCTCTTTGGTAAACTTTGGTAATCGAGATTTCACCAAGGAACGCATGCTTTCTGGATAATCTCCTCTTGTCAGTGGATCCACAAACCTGCAGCGAAATAAATAAATGAAATAAATAAAACATTACGATGAATTCAGATCTCATTTATGTTGTATCTTTTCGGTGAAATCTTTTTCCGTAAATCCTAACCCTTACCATCCAAAAATAAAGTCCATAGCTCGTTCAGCAGCCTTTCGATCTAGTTTGGTATCTGAGAGTGGCTCGTACCAAATAGAATACAGTGTTATGCCTATTACACCATTCTGAAATCTCTGCATCCATAAAACATGTTCAAAAACATGTTCCACTGTAACAAACATAACAAGTACGAGGTTGCCGTTAAATAATAACAGACCTGATACTTAGTCTTGTAAACATTAACAGCAGCAGCATGAGCAAGAAGTTGGTGGTGTGTAGCCAAATAGGGTTCTGTCCCAGAATCACCACCACTGCAATGAGCATTCAACCAAGATGAACATCGACCAGGAGCCTTTGTCCCTAAAGCATAACCCTTGTGGCTGTAACTATATGGCTCATTCAAAGTTATCCACTTTTTTACTCTATCTCCGAACTCTCTGAAGCAAAGCTCTGCATAGTCCTGGAAATCTTTCCTGTAATAAAAAACGTGTGTGTTTTAGAAACGTTCCTTAAACATCTCAGCAAAACATTATTTAAATTGCAGAACTTACACACTGCGAGGACTTAAGAAGCCACCATATTCATCTTCTAAGGATTGAGGAAAATCCCAATGAAAAAGAGTCACAAATGGTTCCAAACCTGAAATTATTTTAATATACATAATGATTATTAATGATGTCTTATCATCATCAATATGAGGCGAAACTGAAATTGCTAAATGATAAAGCTTTTATTCTGACCATTCGCCAGTAGTTCATTGATAAGGTTGTTGTAATAGTCAATTCCTTCTCGGTTTATACCTCCACTTAGCTTTCCTTCTGTTGATATGCAGTTTATGGAAATAAATAAATGATTAAAATGAAAGATCTAAACAGGTAAAGTTCAGTCCAAAATAATCATTGATCTTTGTTTGACTTACTCGGAAGAATTCTTGACCAAGATATAGAAAATCTATAAGCATCCAAATTCATATCCTTCATAATCTCAACATCTTCCTGCAATATAATATGCAACAAGACACGTGTTTACTTGAAAACGATTGAAAACAAAGGATAACAACAATTATTCTATAACCAAGTTCCAAGTTCTAACCAATTCCTTAATTAATAAATAATCAATTAAGTTTGATAAACAAGTTACTAGTGGTAATCATCAATAGTATACTAATGATCGTCATTAGAAAAGCAACTTTACTTTGTTTCATATTTAGTTGGTGATGGATCCTGACGTAGGAATCAAAATAATACATTCATTATTAATACAATAAACATGAGTATAATTATAGCTATAAAATATATAAGTCTATAAATAATTGTTTTTAGTTCTTTAAGATCATTCACCAATAATTAAGTTCCATAAGATCTTTTATCAATAATTAAAACAAAACTAAAAGTAATTGAATCAAAGTTAAAATTGTCTACAAGAAATTCATCTTTCATTTTATTTTGCAATATATATATATATATATATATATATATATATATATATATATATATATATATATATATATATATATATATATATATATATAAAAGAAATAAAAATTTTAATATAATATAAAAAAAAAAAAAAATATATA
>Ga0099822_1006797_pt1 | contig 14854 bp, 11 predicted proteins | sample CowpeawhiteBW_FD_76839 | JGI IMG/M metagenome (GOLD analysis project Ga0099822, IMG submission 76839) | Root nodule microbial communities of legume samples collected from California USA - Cow pea white BW | ecosystem: Host-associated > Plants > Roots > Nodule | place: USA: California | collected...
AATCTTATGGTGATATTCTTACTAAAATTAACGTTTTTATTAAATATTTCTATAAATATTTTAAATTAACTTTAAATTCTATACAAAACATTAGACTTTGGTTTTGTTTTGAACTTGAAATTTCGTTTATAAACTTATGAGTGACAAGTTATTTGATTTTTAATCTCCACTAAGTTTGTATAATAAGATACACTTGATGCCTTTATATATGATGACAAAATTGTTAATTTTTGAAATTAAGTTTGGGGTTTAACTTTGTTTAATAATAAAACTAAAAAAAAAATTTGTTTAAAAATATTTTTACAAATATTTAATAAAAAAGTCAATTTTATTAAGAATATCATCATAAGATTTATTAAAAAATTAAATTGAGTGTCAATTTAAGGCAGGACAATATTACTTCATTCTTTACAAAAATTGGAACTAAATTGAAACTAAAAACAAATACAAGATCAAATTGAGTCGTTTTGAGACGTGACACAACTATGGGATGACACGTATAAAAAAATTAAAAAAAATTAAAAAATTAAATCTATAACAACATATAAAGGGGATTCCTCTTTTTGTGTCCACATTTCAAAATATCAAGTTTATCCTTTAAATATAATAATTTATTAAAATTTTAAAAATTGACTGTTACTTTTACAAGTTTTTTATAAAATCTTCTGATTATTTTCCTTTATTTTTAATAAATATAAGTTTAGTTTATATATTAACTTAATAACATTACAATATTATCACCTACTAATATAATATCACACATATTTAAAAATGCATACATGCATACGCTTGTGTTTACACTAGTAACAAATAAAAAAAATTCATAAAAATCAAAAATTGGCATGGTGTTGACTTTAATACCGTTTGGTCAAAATTAACGGTAAAAACCAAATTAAATTATTTTTAAGAGAATGAAAACCATATTGAGACAAAGAACAAATTTGAAGACCAAACTGATATTGCTTGAACGGATCATGATAGTAATTTAACCTTAAAAAAAAAAAAACTATTCTTATAAAAAAAGAGACAACAAAAATATTACCTAACATTTTTGAAAGGTGAGAGTGTCGTTCATGACCATTGGGTTTAGCTAGCGGCGGTGTCACAGTTGTGGGTTACCTCCGCCACCGTGTTCATTCTTTGGTTGCCCCGTCTTGCTTCTTCCACTCTCACTCTTCCCTTCACCCAAACGCACCGTTTCAAACTTCCCCCTCGATCGCATCTCCCTCATCAGTTAACACCCACCCTAACCCTAATTCTTCGTTCCCACCAAAATGTGGTTCGCAACATCCTCCCCTTCCTTCGTTCTCTTCCTTCCAACCACTATCCCTTCTCTTCCCCATTCCCTCCGCCCCCTCTCCTCCCTCCATCGCCGCCCCCTCGCCGCCTCCCTCTCTTGGGCCCCTCCGTCCCCCGACCAGTCCGATGACTTCCGCGGTTGGGCCCTCCCGGAGGCCCCTGCTCAAACCGACAACAAAGGTAGGTTAAGTTACGTTAGGTTCTCTTTCTACGTTTCATGTGATGCGAACTTGTGTTGCGTGCAGTTGCAGTGTTTCCTTCTTATGCAGTTGTGGGCGTCGGTACTTCACTCGCTCTTCTACTCGCTGTTTTTGCTGTTTCCAGGAAAGGTAGCTTGCGCTCTCGTTTAACCTTCGGCTTCGGGATGTATCGTTTTTCGTCTCAGTTTTTTTTTTTTCTGTTCCCCTTTTTACGAATGTGATGTGCGGTTAGGTTTTGATTTTCGACTCGCGAGGCCGTTGCAAGGGATGTGCGGTGACGTGGAGACTCGGCGTTGTCTAAACGACACCCCGGACTTTGATGTTTCTGGTGGGAGCAAGTCAACGGTGTCCGAGGCCCGCACGGAGGACGTGTCTGATACCCTTACGGAAACTGGTAAATATGGTAATGTTTGGTTTTCTATTTTGTGTTTAATCGTAGTGTTTAGGATTTTTGGTGATTTATGGTCCGAATTCGAATTAGTCTTTGAAATTATGAACTCCGATTTGGTTTTGAAATTACGAAAGTATCATACTAATTATGGAAATTATCAAACTATTAGAAACGGAATGATTAAAATGATCAACGGTAGGTAATTTGATAAACTTTTTTTTTGTGTGTAAATCGGGATATCTTGTTTTTAAGGTTGGAGTTTATGGGCATGGATTGATTTGTTTTTGAAATTACACAAACGTCACTGTAGTTTCTGAAATTACCAAACTAGTTACATCATTTTGGTCCTTGACATTACAACCATAATGACTATAACTGACAACGATTGATATCTCAGGACTAAAACTGAATGGTACATGCAGACTCAGGGACTAATTTGGTGTATTAGCTGAATGTTTCTATAACCATTTCCTTTTTTTTTTTTCTTGTCATATCAGTAGCTGTAGAAAAACCTGAACGAGTTGTGATCGCGGTTTCTGTGGATTCTACCCAAGAAGAAGCATTGTCAGTCTTAAAGTCACTGAAGGTTTGTTTTCAGAAGCAAGCAAGGTTTTCAAAAATGAATTAGAGACCAGTAGTATCTGCCCATGTGGTGTTAAACTGTTGATGGTCTGTAGAACTTTAATTTCAATATCACCTTTTCTTGGATCACTGTTAATGGGAAACCTAGATACATTTGACTTATGACGTTAGCTCTCTACCTTATTCAGTTCAATCTACTTAGCACTTAGGAAAAAATGCTCCATCATTTGCTTTAATTTTAAGTTTGTCTAACAGCATAAACCACAGATAAAGCTGTCAAGAACCTAGATCAAGTAACAGAGAAATGATAATGTGGATAAATGATTATGATGATAAAAGTTTATTTATTTTGCCTCTTGGAATTGGAAATTGTACATTTACTCTGTTACATTATGTTTTGGCGTACTTAATTTCTGCTGGTTTTGTGGAATTCATTCTTGTTTGGTGCCTAACATGTGTGTTCTGTTGTGTAATGCGGCACTGAAACAATGTGCTATTTTTTATGCTTTGGTTGAGTTTTATTAGGCTTGAATTTGTGTTTTTTTTTATGACATGTCTAGATAATTGAAGATGATGCGGAAGCCAATGAACTGTGTACCAGAAGAGAATTTGCTAGATGGCTAGTTAAATTGAATTCATCCTTGGAAAGGTTAGTAGTTCCTGATTCATCATGCATGCAAATTTGCAGTCAGAAATAATCTAAAATTTGTAGCTCTGCCTGGGTTCCATTCCATTGGAAACGGATTTCCCTGTCTTCCAGGAATCCTAAACACAGGATTGCTCCTATAGTATCACTTTCTGGGTCTGTAGTCACTGCATTTGATGATATTGGTGTTGATGACCAGGACTTTAGATCCATACAAGGTAAAATGTTGCAACTTTACTTCAACCCATAATGTTTCACTTATGTGCAGAAATTTGAATGTTTGCTTTTCCATTTGAGAAAAAAAAGTTTTAGCTGAAGCCGGTGTGATCCCCAGCAAATTATCTTGGAACAACAGTTTCAATTATAGTGGATCTGGCAGTCTTGAAAACATGCACTTTTTTCCTGATAGGTATATTTGTCCTCTATCCTTCAATGCTGCAGAATCAAATTTTGTTTTACTGAATTGAATATGTGCACTGCAGATTCATCTCACGACAAGATCTAATAGACTGGAGAGCTCAGTTGGAGTATGATCTTTTTACTGGGCTAACTGACCAGGTATGCTGTTTTCAAAAGTTTGGTATTTGGATAGTTTTGAATGAATGTTAATGATTAAAACTTCACCTTGTGGTAGCACTGATACCTTCTTTTTTACAGTCCAGATATCAATTAAAAAAGCAGGTTATATGGATGTGAAGCAGGTCACTTCTCCAGTAGTTTATGTGGACATGTTGGCAGGGGATAGGAGTATACTTAGAACAGTGTTTGGTATCACCTCTCGGGCTTTTCCACCATGCTTTGACATTTATTTTTGTTTTGTTGATCACATCGGGTTTCTTTACATGTTTCTAACTGCAATGTCTTGTTTTCAAGGACGTAAAACTTCTATAGTTTGAGATATGATAATGAGAAATATTTCATTTAATTAATTTAGGTAATGGGGTAGGGGAACAAATTAAAACAGGTTACGTTGGTTATTCTATGTTTAAATGATGAAGAAAAGCTGAGAAGCATAATGAAATTAGAAACAAAATCAGACTCTATATTCAGTACCTGCTACCTGTTTTATGCTTGCACCTTGACCAGTAGGCCAAATTAATGCATGAATAGTAAAGTTGTTATATATTTTATTTAAGTCTCAGATTATCACCATGTTTCTAAGAGTGCCATGATGAAGAATGATCATAGGAGGAATCTGCTGTGAACTTATTGTTAACAGGACAGAGCAAGCGATTTCAGCCAAACAAGCCTTCCACAATAGCACAAGCGGCAGTGGCTCTGACAAGTGGTAGGATGAAGGCAGCAATATCGGCTGAACTGTTGAGAATAGAAGCCGAACATTCTGCCAGGCAGGCTGAGGCAGAAGAAATCAGATCTGAGTTGCTCAGTCGAGGAAACATGCAGAGGTTTTGGGATGAGAAGCTTAATGATGAGAAAAACCGTGGTTTAGATGTAGAGAAGCTTTATCATATGGAAGTAAAGAATTTGGAAGAAGAGGAGATCAATCAAGATAAGTTATATACTGAGTATTTGAAAGAAAAGTCAGCTATGGATTGTCAGAAGCAGTTGCTTCTTAGCTTGAAGAAAGAAGTTGATGAGATATCAGAAAAAGTTGCATCTGAGAGAGTCATATATGTGGATGAAAGGCTTGTAGTACAAAATTTGCTCAAAGATTTAGAATTCAAGCTTGAAGAATTGCTTGACACCAAATCTACTCTGGAAGCTGAAAAAGAAGCTCTTCAGATTCTTAGGTAATTTCTGACTTAGACTTATAAGCGTCAAACACAGGTATCTATTTTTATTTATGACTTTCCAAATGACAATTTCAAAATTTGGAGGATTCTAAAACCAGGTTTGGGAGTTAAACATTCGGCATGTTAACCCATTTGTTTGATATCACTTGATTTAGTGTCAACACATGTATCCATTGTGATCTATGGCTTTCCAAATGACAGCTTCAAACTTTAGCGGCTTCTATAACCTGAAGAGGGGGAAGGTTTGGGAATAAGTTACTTGGTGTCAACACATTGCTGTGTGATAAACGCGTTCCTTGTAGCTCAATGGTTAGAATGTTTTCTTTTGTGAAAGTCAATGTGGAACCCAGTAATTTGAAGCTAAATATTTGAAAATTTAATTTACTATGTTTCTGTTTGAACCATATATTTTAAGATTTATTGATGGTTCTCAGTCACGATTTAGGAGGACATTTAGGTCTAAACTTATTCAATTTATGGGGTTGTGTATGACGTCTATACGTCCCTGCCTTGATCATATCTTAGGAATTCCACTTAAGTGACCCGTGATTTTCTTTTTAAGTCGGTAACCATAGATGGCATTGTGCCGCGTAGGTTAGCTACCCATGGGTCAATTCCATCATGTTCTTATGAGAGCCAAAAAGTGCTGTTTAATTATTTCTTTGGAAGTTTTATTTAATTCTACCTGCGCATCTCAATTGTTTGCTTTTGGTTCAATCATGTTCCTGGTGGGTATTTCTCTTAAGTAATTCTTGTCTTTGGTTCCATTTATATGCATTATCTAGCATAAAAGGTTCTGGAGTATTGCTAATGGCGAAGATTTTGAAGGGAACTAGTTATCTTTCTGGGAAAAAATTAGTCATCTAGTAGTACTTGGTTGGTCCTCTGGTGTTAGAAGCATGGCCTGCAGCGTTTAGAAAATAAATGATTTGACGCACAAACTAGTAAAATTACTTTCACCTGGTGAACCTGCTAGTAAAATTACAAACTAGTAAAATCTTGATTGTATTTGGAATGAGGTGAGTCTGATGAATAATTCAAATGTTGCAGATCTTGGGTGGAGGACGAGGCAAGGAGAAGCCAAGCTCGGGCAGCTGTTCTCGAGGAGGTAGGGCGAAGATGGAAATGGGGTGACCAAGCTTGATTGGGGACACGTCCTACAAAATGTAAATTAACATATCTACATATACACTAATAGCATAAATCCTTTAGGCTACCATGCTCTGTATGGTATTATGGTCTCTTGTGAGAGAGGAAAGGGTTAAGGTTGATGACGAGCTTCATTCTTCGGTGTTATGTACACATTCAAAAAGGAAAATTGTTGATGTGAGTTGTTTTAATTCCCGTGGTCCTGAAAGATTTTCCATCCCTCTCATGAGTCGGATTGGGAGGGAGGGGGATCACAGCCAGTCTTGTTATCTACTCAAAATTTTGTGTGGATCCTGATTAGCTAGCTATTTTTATGTTTTTGAAGCTTTAAGTGGAATAACTCCATAATGTCGGTCATCTATATAGGAGATACCATTCCAGTGGACTGAGTGTGCTTTCAATTTATGTTTTTGTCATAATAATGTGATGAAATAGACGAAACCATGATCTGTTCTATGGTTAACCTTAAATTAGAATGAGATATATATGACAACTTTTATACGTTTTATATTGTTGGAAGACTTCTATCAATTTGACTGTGCTTGGTTTTACTCAATTTTTGTGTATCTTATACGGAGATTGTGCCATAGGAAACAATACTAATCAAGATTCTAATTTTTAGTATATCATAGTAATTAGACTTGTATGAGATCTGCAGATAGTTAATTTTAAATCATTAATAAACCAATTCAGTTTGAAATCTTGTCTAATATGTGTTTTTCTAGTTTGATTATTATTCAGTATTAATAGTCAACTAAAAATGGATTGTTATTTTTATCATTGTGAGTGGTTATAGAAGTCTAAGATAACATGTTCCTTACAGTATGAATTACTTTCAATTCATTCAATTTCTCATTTTACATGATTTTTAATGCATACTATTTCCCATATTTTACATCATTTGTTTGGACGTTGCTCTTCAATGAACTTCTCTCAATTTGATGTAAAACATTGTGTTCTTAATACCTCAGTACAAAATCTTTTTACTGACCTTCACGTTTTACTTTCAGTAAGAATATTTGATGTCTAATGTTGATATTTTTGTAAAGTTATTCTTAGCTACATTGGTTTATGGTTTTGTTGATAACTTCTGTTAAATAAAAAAATTAACGAAAATACACGGGCTAACAATGTCACTGTGTAACAGAAAAGCGAAGAAAACGTACACACAGTTGACAGCATTGTAGCAGAAGTGATTGACGATCTGAAACTCAGTCTTTAGTGACATGAGGTCAAACTCTGGGTCTTACGAGATGAGTTGAAGACACCATTCCAGAATCCTCAAAAAAATATAATGATCATTTCAACCTAGTCTCTTCCATGCGTGTAGCTGAATCTCGTCCATCCCATGACAATCAATCCATAAACAAAGATGACTCAATGACCCTGCAATGCAAATCCAGCATAATGCAGAGCATTTGTATGTGATGATGATACTTCTATTCATTTTTACAATATTTTATTTTAGTTTTTTTAGTGTATTTGAGATTAAATCACTTTTTTAATAAGAATTTTATTTAATATAGATTATCTAAATTTCAACTAAAATCATTAATTAAAATAACTAATTAGTCTTAATAATATATTATACGCTCTTATGATAGTATATATGTTGAATTTTGATGATAATTGATTTATATGTTTGAACGTATATATGTCCTGTGAACGATCTAATATGTGTATCGTACTGTTAAAGAAAATTTGAAACTTTTATAGTGATAGATAATTTAGTGGACTTTTGAATGCACTTATCGTTTATTTGAATTGAATGATTTTATTTAAGAAATATGCAAAATTCAATTATGGGAAAGAATAATTTGATCAATTGTAATTTGTAATCATATATGTGATATAATTTGATTTGTTTCCTTTAGAAAAAAAAGATGAAATATGTTTTTTAATATAATATAAAAAATTTCATATAGTTGTTTAATGTCAAAAAGATGAAGATACATGTATGATGATGTGGATTATGCAAAATTAAATGTTAGGTGATTTAGAGGTGTAGAAATTATATTCAAAAGGGTCACATTAAGAGATATAATAACTTTAGAGACACACCACACTCTATAATCCCATTATTGTTTTTTCTATTTTCTTATTTGCAATTTTTGTTCTCTTCCTCATGAAAGATTAAACCTTTTTGGATTGATTCTTTAGTGATTTCATAGTCAAAGGCTTTATACAATTCAAGTTTATTCTTTATTTTCGATAATAGAGTGTCCCTATATTGTATGTCTTTTCGAGTTCTAGTTGATGATCTTGAGATTGTTTTTGATCACTTGTTAATGATTTAATCTTGTTCTTTAATGGGACTTTTCAATTTTCTTAATTCTAACATTGCGTTGATTAACTCTAATGATGTCATTTCAATGGACTTGAGGTTAAAACATCGGTGCTATATGTGAGGATGAGAAAAAGGTCAAAGATGGAATGAGAAAGTGATTTTAAAGATGATTCATCATTCCTTTAGCCCTCAATGGGGATGAATAAGAAAGTAGTTCCAAAGATGAACTTCATTTTCCTTAAATCTCAACTAAGGAACTTATTTCATTATGTTCAATGGTCTCATATAGCTTAAGTCAAAACCAAAGATAATTTAGAGACGTTTTTTCAACTTTATTCTTAGATGCACCATTTAAGGACAAAACCATAACATAATTAAGAGTTTTAAAGTAGCTAATACCTCATATACATAATTGATTCCCTAATCATGTTATATAAACCAATTTGAAGTCATAATAATAAAGTTTGTAAAAAAAATTGGTACACAAAAATGATGAAGAAAAGATTACTATAATTATAGTTGTTAATTTCGCTTAACCCACAGGTTTAGACCTTGAACCATGTTGGTTGGAGTCAAAAAAACCCACAATTACAAAAATTCCCAAATTAAAAAAAGCCCACAAAAGTCCTGTGGGTTAAGACCAATTCAAGAACTTCCTTTCTAAACATGAGAAATATATTATTAAGTCCTTTCTCGATAATCGACCTTGACCCATCCATCAAATCCCTTTATAGTAGTCAACCCTGCCCATGCCGACCTCACTCGACCGTCAACTTAGGTTGGCTTGTCTCGACCGATGATTAGCTATCGGCTCGGGTCAGCTTGTCTTAGTTGTCAGCTAAAGTCAGCCTATCTCAATCTTCAACCTGGGCCAACCAATTTCGATTGTGGGGGCATGCTTATCAATCTCGGTCGTCGACACGGGTAGGCACGTCTCGGTCGTTGGTGCAAGTTGACCGGTCTTGGTTGTCCGCCTGGCCCGACCCTTCTTAATTATGGGTCGAGCTAACCATTCTCGATTGTAGGCCCAGACCAACTTGTCTCTATCGTGGGCCAGAGCTGGCCTATCTTGACCGTTGGGCTAGGTCAATCCATCTCGGTTGTCGACCCTTCTCGGTCGACTGCCCGACCCGATCCTTATCGATCGTGGGCCCGAGCTGACATGTATCGACAATTGGCACGCATAGGTTCATATTGGCCGTTGGCACGGTCTTACCTGTCTCAACCGTCGAAGCGGGCCGACCCGTCTGGGTCATGTGCTTGGGTTGTCCCTTCTCAACTATGAGCCTAGGCTGGCTCGTCTCGGTCGTGGGCTAGGGCCAACCCGTCTTGGCTATCGGCTGGGGTTTGCCTGTCTCGATCGTCGGCCTCTGTTGGCCTGTCTCAATCATGGGCTCAGGTTGACCTGTCTCGACCATTAGCATGAGGCTGGCCTATATTGGTCATCGACCCGACCCGACCCGACCCGACCCTTCTCGACCGTGGGCTCGTGGAAGTCCGTATCGACCGTGGGTTTAAACAAATCTGTCTTGTCCGTGGGCCTAGGCTGACCTAACCCAGCTTGGTCGTCCAATCTTGACCTTCGATTTGGATCGATCCAAGATAACTCAACTTAATCTTTGACTCAAACTCAAAATATTGTTTTCAAGAATTAGTTAAAGTATTTTAGTTGGTTAAACCCATCTTGCCCTTGACCCTAACCCACTTAAGAGGAAGCTTTAGGGGTTGGGATTTTTTTTTGCCCCCTCGTTTGGGAGTCCCCTCTAAGGGAGGCTTAACAAATAGTTGTTAGGACTCACCCATGAACCATTAGCCAAATTAACACCTCTAACTATAATTACACTTAAAAGCAATTTGGATAAAGATCAACTATAAAGATTTTAGTGTAGATAAGAATTATAAAATGCAACAGAATATTAATAAATTTAAATGGATATAGAAACGTAAAAGCAAAAGAAGAAATTATTTTGAAAACATTAAAAACATGCATATGAAATATAAAAAAATTATCGTAGAGGAATAATAGTAATATCTTTTTGCCATTTCCCTTTTTCGCTTTTAAATACTATGAACACATGGTATTTTATCATATCTAAAAAGATTACATTTAATATTTATACAGACGACTTTCCATGATTTTTTTTTACGTAACACTTGCGCTATACTGTATTGAAGGTTTACTCTTCAACCATATAGAAAAAGACATATTCATTAGTTTGTAGCTTCTTTCACATGCCCTTTTCAATTAAGTTAATTGTATAAACAAACATATAACTTCTCCAAATTTACTAATAAATAACTTTTGGACATTCTTAATCATACATGGAAAATGATATTCTCATTCATCTTCAAATTTTCATTAGATTTTGGTATTGAAATAAATAAATAGTTAAATGCAGGATAAGTTATATAAATAAAATTATTAAAAGCTTTAGAATCTCAGGATTTATTATATAGAAACAAATCAATAATAACATTACACAACTCCTGAATAGAAAATATTAACCCGGAATAACAAACACTTTCCAATAGACATGTCATTTAATTAATTTAAAGCAGATTCCAACCTAAATTTTGTCTTTATTAAGAAGTAGATTTTAAAATTATTTCAACTTTCCAAAATCAACTTCTTAAAGTTTACACCCATTTTATTTTAATATTTTGTGTAGTTTTTAGAAATTAAATTCTTGTCTCTCTCTTTGGTGCATCAAGGCTTGTGGAACATAATATAAATTCTAAAGTGAAATTTCTAGTTTTGTAATCGATGCATCGTGTACGTAAGAATCTTTATACCAAAGGAACGAGGAACACAATGCAATCTTGTGGCCTATGTTTGGTTTTGGATGGTATTTTGGCCACAAATGGTTGTAGAACCAACCAAATTAATGTACACGATTATGACATTTTTCTTCCCTTCCATGTGTGCTTCTTCTATTGTATATTATGTATTGGTTCTCGTTCCATAAATTTCTTCTGTAAACATTTTCAGAGGATAAGAAAAATAAAACAAAATTGTTTTAATTTATGTATAAATATAGAATAAATTTTAATAAATGATATGAATTAGTTTATATATTTAATTTTATAAATTTTTTTATTTTTTCTTTTAAAATTAATTATGAAAAAACTTGTTACAACAGACTTATATTCTACATATACTACGCATTATTCTTTGTGAAGATCGTCTCTTATGATGGCAGCTATACGATCATTGCCTTATGTTTGTTATAGTTTTTATTTTTATTTTATGTATTGAATTTAAATTATTAAATTATGCTCTTTTTTATATTATTTTTAGTTAATTTGTTAATATTTTTACATAGTTATATATATTATTTGAGAATTTTCATCACTCATTAAAAAATATAGGGAAACATAGTTTAAATTAAAGAAAACACTAAGAGAATTATAAAAATTAAACTTCATACAATAATATTTTGAAAAAAATAATAGTAATAAGACCCACTTATATAAGGCCCACTATTTGTTTCTGCCCTAATTTCTAAAGGGTTGCCCTAAATCAGTTGGGCCTAACCCACTATTTGTTTATGCCCTAATTTCTAAAGGGCTGCCCCAAATCAGTTGGGCCTAGGGCTGGCTCATAGAGAGCCAAAGACCCTAATCTGCCCTAACACCCTTATTCCTCTCACTTTTAGAAAATCAGTCTCCCTCATTTCCTCCTAGAGCAGTTGCAACTCTTTGCTAGGGTTTTGGACCCCGTTTGTTCTCAAGTTCATTCAACCATTTTCTGCTCCACGTAAGTTGTCCCTTAACTCATACTCTTTCTTCTTCAGTTGGCCTTCGTAGTTCCTATTGGAGGTTCACAGTAATAACCTCGTTTCCATTCCGTGTCACTGTTCGCAGCTCTTAAAACTGCTCTCAAAGTTGTTGTACTCGTGGGCTTAAGTGTCGAAGTCCCTTATTAGCTTATTTCCAAGTAAGGGAAGTTAGGGTTCACTTGTTTAGTTCGTTTTCTGCTTGCTTTGCTGCTATAGTATGATTTTATGGTTTGTATGCTACTGTGAGTTGATGAAAATGCCTTTTGAGTCGTTGGGATTGCGTCTGTGTGACTGTTGCACGAGAGAACAATGGTGAGCATTGTTTTCTCGCCCAAGCGAGCGTGTCTCGCCTAGGTGAGATTAACAGAGGCTCGCCCAGGCCTTTTGCGCGAGTTGTCGCTCAAGCGACCAACCCTGGTTTTGAGCAAGGGAATGTCTCACTCAGGCGAGGGGGTCTCGAGGTATCTTATCTTAATATCCCCATGTGATCAAGAACTCACAATTATAATTAAATGATCTCACGTAAGAGAGTTACAATAACACTCATATAGTTCACTTCACATAATGAAGGATTTACAATGGTTTTGTTCAACCCAATATCACTCTCTAAAAAAAATGTATATGACGATATAAGTGCACAAACTATTCTCTCTTTCTCTTTTCTCTTTTCTCTTCAAGATTGGATTTGACAGAGTTTCAACATGTTTGATTCTTTTCTTTTTCTCTCTTGTGTCTTGTCTTCTTCATCTAGATCTTGATGTATAGTTATGCTTATGCCATTTGACCACTAATGCAAAATATCTTCATATATTCAAATATCTTTGTCGTTCTTTACTTTGGAAGTTCTTGATAATCAATTAGAGTGTATTTCTTCCTGTGAATTATCAATTCTTTCCTTTTTAGCCATTCAACAATTTGAATTTTAAATATTGTAATGTTATGGATGTAATCATCAAAATATACTCTTACAATCTTCAATTTGTAGAGTCTATTTCTTGTCTCGTGATTGATTAATATTCATATGACAATATTTAGAGTTATCCATCAGAGAGGAATTCAAAATATGTCCTTATATGAATAATTTAATATTCAATTCAGATTTCTGGATTTTTTCAAATATATCTTCAATTATTATTTGTTCCCATAATCAAATCTTCTGTTAGAATATCTTCAAATAATGTTGAGACTTGTTGTGCAATTCTCTTTCTCAACATGACCATCAATTCCAATGTTCAAATTCTTTTGATCAATTTGCAATTGATCTTCATCACCTTGTGATTGGATGGATTTCTTTTGCATCATTTTGAACTTGATTTGTTTGACCAATCTGATACTCATTTTATACTTTGACACTTTACTCGTCTAGTCATCTTTCAATTAGGTCGTCTAATGGAAGTACTCGTTTAATAGGTGTTTCAACATTTTACTTCATGAGTTGACTTTGACTCGTCTAATAGATACTTGTCTAGTATCTTTTGTGTGCTTTTATATTGACTTGTATGATGTTTCATATTGAATTGTTCTAGTACTTTTTGCCTGTCTAGAATGTTTCTTTTCTTTACTCGTCTAATATTTGCTTTAACTCATCATTTGTTTATAAATATTTATTATTGGGATACGCAATTTTTTTAAAACAAAAAATTTTCAAGGTTGTAAATGGTTGCATTAAGAAATAAAAAAATATCTATCTTCTTTTTATTTTTATATTGATTTAGTTATAAATAATTGTAAGTTAAAAGTTATCACTAATTTATGAATATTATAAAAAAGTTATTTGCAAGCTAAATTTTAAAACACTAATAATAAATATACATTATATATGTATATGTGTAAGATCCACTTTAATTTTGTCCTAAAATTTAAGGGCCTCTCTTAGTCAGTTGGGCCTAAGGCTGGCCCATAGGGCATCCCAAAACCCCTAAAACAGCCTAACCCTCTCATGTTCTACCCACTTTGCAAAATCAGCCATCTTACTCCTCTTTTCCCCTCAAATAGTGCTCTGTTAGGGCTCGAAGCTCATTCAGATTCAAGTCAGCTCAACCTCATTCCATGCTCCTGAAGTTGTTGGGTTCGTTGCCGTAGGTGCCTGTGCTTTCCACTAGCATCTGTCCAGGTGAGGGAAGCTAGGATATTTCATACTTTTATAAATAATGTGTCTTTTTGTTTCTGTTGGGTGCTCTTGATAATTTGATGTGCTTTTGATGGTGTGAAAATAATCAGTGTATTGTTTCTGGATGGGCTTTTGGCTTTGCATGCGTGAGAGCAGGTGAGATCTGCTATGCTCGCCTAAGCGAGCTGTTTCTTGCCCAAACGGGAAGCTCTCGCTTAAGCGAGAATGGTAGTAACTCGCCCCTTTTTAGTTTCGAGTGCTCGCCTGAGCGAAGGCCTCTCGCTTGAGCGAGATGAGCTAGCTTGAGCGAGAACTCGAAGTACTCTTTGTTTTCAATCTCGCTTAAGTGAAAGTTTTTTCGCTTGAGCGAGACACCCTGTTGCCTGAGCGAGAGCTCCTTAGCTTGAGCGAGATTGACAATTGTTAAATGCTTGTATGCTCCCATGATTGATTTGTTTACTCTTTTAAAGCATGAAATATGATGCCAACGTTTTATACAATGTGCTTGTGTTTTCTTAAATTTTTGCTGTTTGAGATTTCGTGTTTTTACATGTTGAAACCATTAAAAAGTTGTCAGTTTAGCTTAAGCGAGGGATTTTAGCTTAAGCGAGATCAGTCTCGCTTAAGCGAGAATTTCTAGCTTAAGCGAGATCAGTC
>Ga0099822_1006801_pt1 | contig 14853 bp, 9 predicted proteins | sample CowpeawhiteBW_FD_76839 | JGI IMG/M metagenome (GOLD analysis project Ga0099822, IMG submission 76839) | Root nodule microbial communities of legume samples collected from California USA - Cow pea white BW | ecosystem: Host-associated > Plants > Roots > Nodule | place: USA: California | collected...
ATATAAATAATATATATATATATATATATATATATATATATATATATATATATATATATATATATATATATATATATATATATATATATATATATATATATATAAGTCTAACCTAGAAACTCAACAAAAACTTTTGTACGTGACTTTCACATGAACCCTGCAAAACAATAACTTCATATTTATAACTTTTGATTTTATTTTAAGAATTCCAACAAGCATTGATACTTGTGAAAGCACCCTTGTTTTAAAAGAACATGCGTTCCTATTCCAAATTTCACTTTCTTTTTCTAACATGTTTGGTATAGTGGTAGATACATGATTTTTCAAATCAAATGGCACTTTATTTCTTAAAAAAAAAAATCATTCTATAAAACTTCGATATACCTCACACGGGTGTTAGATTTTGTAAAAAGAACTGAAAATGATAAGAATGTCAACTAATCAGCAAAAATTACAGTCAATCAAGGCCAATGGCATCTTCACCAAATAACTATACCAGCATAAGGTTCCATAATTTTAATTCAGCTTGTATTACAAACACGTTTTTGGTGTCTCGTCCACATAAGAACTCAAGGACTTTTCAGCATATAAGTTGCTTACAAACAGCAGCATGAAACATTACATCAAATTAGCTTTGGATGATATACACGTCACAAAAGACTTGTTACAAAATCACACACAGCTGCTGTAGGAAATATAACTTAGCATGATAGCCTTGCAATTTCCTTGATGATAAACTCTTTTTCCTCCTCAAATTGCTCATCTTCTGAACCTGAAAAAGGTGACAGAACAGATACTAATGACATGCAAGAGAAATTGTTTATTTAAGTGTTCATAAGCTGAATAGAAATTCAGGAAAACATTGTGTAATCATAGGCTTCAAAGCAAGGAGTTACTGAAAGTATTGCAACCTTTTCCTGGGGACAGATTATGAAGCAATTCTAGCAGTTTTTCCTGGTTCTTCGCCAAAATAAGTTTTACTTCTCGAGGCTTATGGGGATTAGCAACGAAAACCTGGATAAACAAAATGTTATGTTGTAGGATATATTTCTTCAGAAAAAAGAAAAAAGAAAACCTTGACATCAAAAGTATAGATGTCCAGAAATTAGAACATGTTAAAAGAAGTGCCTGAAGAAGTAAGTCTTTAGGAACTTCCTGCATATTACCAAATTATGAAGAAGTGATTTATTCTACCTCAAATATTGAAAATAAATTTATGTTAGAATGTTTTTACCCTAAAAGAAGGTTTTGTTATAAAATTTTTCAACGCTACACAGATATATATTAGGAGGCCTAATCTGGTTTTGGTTCCTTTCATACATCCACAAAGGAAAGCCAATAAAGAGGATATTTCACCTTGAAAATGTGGAAGGCTGATATCTGAATGTTTTTACTTGAATCCTGTGCAAACCAAAATATGAACAGTTAGCACAAGATACGAAGATAAGGGAAAAACTAAATCATTGATTTTTATGCAAACTAGAAAAAAAATGCTTAGTATAGCTCCAGCATGTCATCATTGCATTTAAGATTAATACTAGTATAGAATCGACTGTTTAGCATGCCAAGCATGTGGGATACACTAACAACTAGAACCACGTTTTATTCTAATAGGTGAATTCAGCTAAATGAATCAATTACATATAACCAAACTGACCACATGTTGTTAATGAACTACGAAATCATATTAAAATCCATAAATTATAAAAAGAAAATGTATTTGAACAGTGTTTCCCGACCTGATAAATCAATTTAGAAAAACATACAGCAGCAAATTGGAACTAAGGAAACTACAATTTACATGCAACAGTAGTTATATAAAACATAAAACAGAACAAGGAGATCCTATAAATACAACAAAATATTCTTCATTATATGTGTAGATTACAGTTAACAGAGAAGCCAACCTATACAAACAAATACAACACTTCACAGATACAAGGAAAATGTTCAGCTGTGCAAAGTATGCTGCATTTATCAGGAATATCATAGCTAGTAAACACATTAACTGAGTATGATGTGAGTATGCCATTAGTCATGGGTAAAAGGGAGAATATCACACAAGTACACAGGGTTATGAGAAGTTATACCCTCAATAATGTCATCATGACTTTCAAGTAACGAACTTCTAAGATGTACCGCTTCATTATCTGAGAATTAGGAGATTCCAAAAGAAAATCCGAAAGAAGCTAAAACCCAAAGAAAATTAATTGTTAAATCACATAAATAAAAATATGATGAGGAAACAAAAACATTAAAAAGTGTTGCAAGAACAAACCTTCAAAGACTGCCTCCTCGTGACATAATTAGGAGATGTCAAAAGTCTCTCGTATAGATCAAAGAACTGGGAACATAAAGTCCTATTAGGAAAGTTGAAATGCAATATGGGAGATAACGTCCAATTTGCAATGTACACCCATATGTATATTCAAATACGAGGATACAAGCACGTAAGTATATCATGGAGAACAGTTAATGGATTGATTTTATTTTTAGAGATTTTACCTCCTGGGCATAAATATCATATGAACACACAATTTTTTTCTCTAGCAGAACAGGGTGCTGCCAAGATATGTTCAAATCAGATAAATATGTCAAGGATGAAACAAACCTCATCATAGTGAGCTGTCAAAAATTCAGACACCACATTTACATGCTTAGTGAGAAGATCCTGTAAAAGCATGCCCATAGAGAAGTGTGAGGAAGTGTCATGCAGAGCTTTACAATCATAGTGAGACAAATAAAGGGAATTAAAATGGGGGACGATTCTGTTCTCACCTTAAAGGTCGAAAATGCATCAGATGCAACATCAAAGTTAGGCAACTCTACAAATTTAAAGAACAACACAAAACTAGCAGATTCCAATATGTACCTGAAAAACACTCAAAAAATACACAAGGTTAAAACAGTAGACTGTAACACAAACATCAGACTCAAAATACACATAGATAGTGAAAATCAACTATTAATTTTCACTTATAAAACAATTTAATACCCTACTATTTTAACAGTTGAGTTTCATCATCCTCAAGCCCAAATTTGTTGTAATCTCCTTACGACAGTAAATGTAAGTATGGAACTACAAACAACAGAAACCCATGGTGATGTTGGAGCAAGGAACAACAACAATTAATTAGAATGTCAGCTCTAACCAAGCACATTCAAACAATGCAGATATGCCAACTTATTGCACTATACTTATTGTGACGAAGCAGAAAAATCTTTGTTTTCCTTCTTATAATATAAAAAAGATGTCATTCATTCCACTTTTTTTAAGCCCACTAAAGCAATCCTCTAATACAAACGTAGATCAAAATCTCGGCATGATCAATCTTAGCACGCAACAAACATAAAGATATCAGAGATGAAAAATAACAAGCAGAAAGTTAGGAAGAAGACTACACAATGGCAGCCCAAGATATCTTACCTTCCAAGTGATGGAAATTTGATGCACTCCCGCAACATTATGCCACAGCTCAAGGCAATATCTTTGTTATCATAGCTGCTTGGAAACAGATATAGAGATGTTTTGAGCAAGACGTTTATATTTATCAGATTTGAGATGATTGATCACATACAAATATACAATTGTTTAATTATATGGCCAGTGAAACTAAATGTGTTTCAGATTGCTGCAAGATACCTCAAAAAAATCTGCTTGACACTATAACTTATTTCTAAAAGAACTCGTTTTACATTTATCAGATTATAAAGTTGTAAGCAAAATTTTTTCTGTTTAATGAAAGGGAAACAAACACAGAATACCTGGCATGTTATGTCACAATTGAGAAATCTTCTATGGATAATTTGATCCAAGCATATGATTAAGAGAGAATAAATTATGCAAAAAAATCAGAAGTAGGTTCTATCTGCTTTTGCCCAACTTCTTCTCACCAAGGATTTTGCAAACAAAAAGTGATAACATTTAAACAACTCTTTTAAAAGGGAATGGAAAACCAATCTTGGGTATATCAAAGTGATTGTGGAATTCCAATATACATTTCCAAACCAATCTTTTACAATAGCAGTAAAATTTGTTTTATCATTGAGGTTCAGTTCTGTACTCCAAATTTAAGGAAAATATCATTTGGAAATGTTTTCATAGAAGAAATACATTTATCAAGGTATCGATACTAAAATTACAATAATGCAGTGAATTGCCAACTAACACTAAAACTACAGAAAACAGGAGATAGTGAGAAAACAGTCACCAATTTGTAGACAGAATCTTTCAACATAGAACCAATTAATCATTCTATCAATCTCAACTGCAAGGTTTTCAATGGTGCACTATAGCCCCTTCCCTTAGCAGTGTGGAGTGTGCCCTGCCCGCTAAATGGGCAGCCATAACGGAGTGGTTTACTGTAGCAAACCAAATAGCAGGCTGAAAAAACTGTAGCAATGCCATAGTGGCACCAATATTGATTCCAAAAAAGTCCTTGAACATAGACATTATGGCTTTTTGGGATTTCAATATACAACCGTAATAGAAGTGAAAATGATAAATAATCTTGGACTCATAAGTTGATGATTAATTACCTAGGAATAAGGAAACTTGTGTTGTATTGACTTTAGTTTATACTTGTATGCTTTGTTTAAGGCACTTGTGACTTAAGTTGATATTTACTTATATGTATATGCTTGTGTTATATAAAAAATATAAAAGTTTTCAAATAGTTCCATCTCGCTGTAGTGCTTTTGGGCCAGTTGTTGGACATCAATACCCAAGGTTTAAAACACTATGATAAACTCTATATCAAATTAGATGTCATATTATAAATTTCTCAGAATGAACTGCCCACAAAGAGTTTCCCATGACTCTAGGCATTTATTTTCAACTCTACAAAAGGTGCATAATTTTATGGCATAAACTGCAAGATAGCTTCTTTTTTTGTGATATTAGTTTCACCACCTAAAATAATTTTCAAATGTTAGCCGTCTCCAACTTTTTCCACAATCATATCATGAAAAAAAAAAAAAAGAAAAATCAAATTCTCTCCATTTCAATTGGGCTTAGAGCATCACTCTCAGTCTGCCATCATGAATACAACTAGAAAAGGTGACCCCCACATTTGAAACAAGTGAGAAGGAATGGAACAAAAAGGAGTGCATGCTTGGCAGGGAAAAGTAAAAAGCTTACCATACAACAAGAAAGTCTAGTAACTCAACGTGTTGTTCAATGTATTCTACACAGTAAGAATGGGACTCAACTTTATGTTTCAATAATATTGACCAACAGTGGACTAAATCCTTTCTGGCCTGTATCAAAATTCACACACCAACAATGAGCAACCGGTTAAGACAACTGCACACATTAGAGCTTGGAATCGATCTGAACTTACTTCCCATCCTAGTATAGGCAGCTTGTGAATTAGAAGAGTAAGGACATCCTCCTTGCAGATTTCCTCCACTAACTGTGAAACCTGATCCAAATTTGGTTCCGACTCTCCATCTCCAGAGAGCATCGTTCTCATTGTTGCAAAATTCTTTTCAACTTCCTCTAAAGCCTACAATGAAGCATGAAAGGCATCCGTAATCAGTAACCACTAACAGGTAACTGCAACTAAAAGAAAGGCTTGATAAATCTGGAGCAATTTCTTTCTTCATTTTTCCTCTGTCAAGAAAAAATAGCAACCTCAAATGGGAACAATTTGAAGCATGTCCAAGATAAAAGAAACGTAGAGTGTGAATTCTCTGACACAATCGTCTTAGATGATTAAGAGTTCAAAAATCAGATTGTAACATGAAATGTCATTTTTTACTTTAAATATTAACCTCGCTTATTTTGTTGATGCTATATCAATCAAAAGGGTGATGAATGTGCATGTTTATATTATTCAACCATTATATGTACCATCAGCAGACAAACTTAATGCCTGTAGCTTCTTTTACTATCTAAGCAGTTTTCAATTATTGTAGTTCAACAAATGTGTGTATTTTCAACAGACACTGCTCCCTCCCGGTAAAATACCGACACATTAAACTCAAGGTCGTTGCTTTAAATAACTGTTATACCATAATGCTATAATGTGGCATTTTTTTTATTCCTCCGCCACAGCCAATTTGTGAAGGGAGGCTGCAATGGCCTGTTTATATGATGGACTTTTGACCTCCTTTCCTCTACCATTGATAACTTGTTTTAAGGCTGAAAAGCTGTGTGCCTCCAGGTTGGATACCAATTCCATCAGTGAACAACTTGTAGGCCTCTGAATTGCCGAGTGATTACAGATTGGCTATCAAACGACTTGGAAATTAGGCCTAAGAGGAGACAGGACATGGTCGCACGCACAATGTTGTAACAGCTCCCCACGTGAATGACTTACCTCTCAAAGGAACCCGAGGGACAGACAAGACAACTTGAATGAACTTTCAATAGACAATCTTCAGAGTGCGAGAGAGTTGCAAAGGTTTTACATGACTGAAGCAGACAACATAACCCATGTGGACGCAGAAAGGACCTTGTATACACGGACAATTTGTGTATCAACAAAACAGAAGGAGGAAATGAACCAATTTCCATCAGGAAAATTTTCACGACTTAAAACAACAGTGCCCCCCTCCATCAGGGAAAACACATAAACATGCTTAAAAGAATTGATCACTTGTAAGTTGGAATCCCTTCTGAAAAGTACAATTCCGTCACAATTGTTCCTAGAACAAAACCATTCATATAACAGGTTACATACACAAATGACTAGTTTTCATGTAAAAGGTAACATTTCTTTAAAGCACAAAAACACGCAACACAATTTGCAGAAGCTATTATGAGAATTGTAAGACCTGCCCACGATTCAAGAGCGGAAATTTAAGCGAGAAAGCAAAGACCCAGATAGAGCATTGAAACCATGGATCAAAAGGGTGGTAATTACGCGAGTGAATCTAACGTGGGGCGAGTAGGTGAAGAAGAAATCAAGAACCTTACCTTTTCAAGGGCTTTAACTTCACTAACGGTTTTGGTATCGAGGGCCATGAGGCTCTCCTTGATGGACTTGGCCACCTCCTGCGGCGTTTTAGGCCTCAAAGCCTTGAAAAACGAGAACGACATGATGATCGATGATCCTTTCCCTCTCTGTCGCCGTTGATGTGGGGATGGTAAAGAAAATGCTGCTGCTGACGCAGTGTTTCCTCTTCTTCCTTTGAACCTTCTTCTGTTTTCGATTTCAATTACCCATCATCGTGACCATGATTTACGAGTCACCATCACCAACAATATGGAACCCGATCATCGCAGAGCGAAAGAATCTTAGTGCCAGGGTTATTTCTCTTTTCTCATTTTTCATACCCAAACTAAATTATAAAGCTTTTTTTAGCGTCCAAAGCCAAATCTTATAAAATAATTTTATAACAAAACTTATAACAATAATACTAAAATATTAAATCAATATAAATTTTGAAGCTCTATTCTCGTTGACTATGATCATAAAAAAAAAAAAAAATTAGCCATAAAATACAAATTCATATTATTTGTTCTTTGTTTATTATCCAAGAGGATTGTGGAGTGGAGGAGATCCAACGGACTACTGTCCCTCCAAAATTAAGGTTTTGGCGCTCTAATACTAAGACCATCAATTATAACCTTTATTTCTCATCTAATTGGGTTAAATCTGACTTAAAAAAATGAGTTCAGTGTTTCTGTATTTTTTTATTACATTTAATCAGATTTGGACTTAATTTATCTTTTTTGAATTTAGAATGGATAAAAAAATTATTAATTTGGAATGGAATAAGTTGTTTGAGTTACAAGTTATGTTATATTACTTAATATTTAAAACTTCTTGTGATTTAATATGTTAATATATAAAGAGAGAGAATAATTTAATAAAAAGTTATATTATTAATATTATTATTATTAATATGGTAACCTTTCGTTTATATATATATATATATACATATATATATATATATATATACACATTTAACATATAGGGAGGAATTAGAGTTTATGAATTTTCTCTACCACTCCTTGATCTACTATTGTTATGCTTTTCTAACTCAAAAATTAATTATTTTTGTACAACATACTATCTTTACAATTGAAAAATAAATAAACACAGTCACAACAATAATTACTCCTTTACAATTGAAAAATAAATAAACACAGTCACAACAATAATTACTTGTATCGTAACGCATGGTGAATCTTCGTAAAATATTTAGGATTAATTATGATTTTAGTAAAATTAAACTTGGTAATATTTCAAATTTTGATATATTTTTGTTTAAAATTAAAAAATTAATGGTTACAGTCTTTTTACTTTAAATATGCCAACATCTTGTTATTTGTTAAAAGTGTTCAAATCGACATTTAAATTATGATATAATATGGTTTTCGAATAAGATACATGTATACACAACATGTTCGATGAAATTACTGACGACATTGAAATTGTGAAAGAAAAGAGAAACTTATGAGGATGAAAAATGCTCGAGCATGGGATGGACGTATAAATGGTTGCGATGCATGAATAGGAGATGAAGGAACACATGTCACTTGGAGATGAACGATCAAATTTGAGTGAAGGTACGAGTCACTACTTGAACAGTAAACACAAGATAAGACTCGAGAAAGAAGAACACTTAACAATTGGAAAATCTCGTAATATTTTTGTTTCTATTCTCATCAAAATATTGGTTGCCTCTTATTTACGAGAGTAAGGTTGCCTCCTTTTATATGCCAATGATTGCTTAAGCACGATTAAAATAAGGGTATGATGCAACCTATCACTAATCGCTAACGTGTAGAATAAACTAATATGAAATGTGCGTCGTAAGCTTAAGTTGTCTTAAGTCTAAATGTTTTGGTGATGTGTTGCTTCAAGTTTTGGTTGAAACATGTTCACACCAACACTGAGCGTCAATACCAATGCGGGCTTAATAGTTTAGCTCGCCTCGGATAGATTATGGCACGTGGGCTAACTTGCATTTTTTTAATTTCCTAAGAAGAGCATCTTTGAAAAAATAATTTGGAGTGAAATTTCCTACATCACGACTTTGATTTTGGTCTAAAACAATTACCAAGCTTCATGTAATTTTGATTATTGTGTCCTTCCTTTTAATAAAGTTTTGGATTGGAATATCATTTTGTAGTGGTGGACGACAAGGATATTCCCAGGCTGAAGGAAATTTTATTGTTCATCCCCATAAGAAAATATCATGCAATGCAAAATAGAGTGAAGATGTTACAAAAGCATTTCTTTTGAAACCCTAGACGAATAGGATATGAATTGTTTCACATGATTTTGCATTCAATATGATTCGACAAGCTGAATGAGATTCAAACTTACCAAAGTGGGATGGGCTAGACAACAAACACGCATAAAAAAATGCCAAACATGCTTAGATTTCATGCCCGTTAGCCTACATAGGCCCAATTTGCATTATTTGCAACCCACACGAGTTTGGGATGGGGCAGGCCAGCCAACGCTCGTATAAAAATTAAAAGAAAATTTGGTGTTTGGTGAACCCATCACATCGTCATACAATGATACCTAACTCATAATCAAACAACTACTGTAATTCGACATAATTAATACAATAAATAAATCAATTCTTTTATGTCACAAAAATCCCATTCATAAGAAACAAAAGGTTGTTGAAATGTTGCATTATACCATCAATATGATCTCATCCAAAGAAGATTCATGCAAACAAATTAAATAACTATTACCAAAATGACTTTTATATTTGCTAAGTTTGAATCTAGTTCAACTTGTTGAACCATATTGAATGTAAAATCATGTGAAACAAATAATATCTTATTGGTCTAGGATTCTAAAGGAAATGCTTTGCTAACATCTTCACATTATTTTGCATCGTAGGATATTTTTTTATGGGGATGATCAACAAAATTTCCATTAGCCTGGGAATATCCTTCTCGACCACCACCACAAAAAAACACTACAGTTTAAAACTTCATTAAAAGGAATGACTAAGTTATCAAAATTACATGAAGCTTAGTAATTATTCTAGACCAAAATCAAAATCACGAGCAGGAAATGTAACTCTAAATGATTTTTCAAATAAGCTCTTTATCAGGAAATTAAAAAAAAATGCAAACTAGTCAGTAAGCCATAACCTATACAGGACGAAGCTTTAAAATATCAAATAAATTAAATATATTAAAATTGAACTGAATTATTTATATTTATATATTAATATATAAGAAATTAGGGGTAAAAATTCTCTTTTATACACAAAGATCCTCGTTCATCGCAATAACAAAATTAAATGTTTTAATCAATAATAATGATATTTTAACAACTAAACTTTGGTAACTTCTTTTACACTTTAGATTACATATTTTAAGTGGTCTTGAAATATAAAAAAATAAAAAAAATAAAAAAATAAAAAATCACTTAAAAAATACCACATTAAATTATAAAAAAATTATCAAAATTTAGTTATTAAAAAGTCATATTCTTTTAATCAAATGCACCAACTTTCATGTCATACTTCATATTATCTCAAACATTTGATTTACATGAGAAATAAACACGTTTGAATTAAAAAAAAAAACAACACATATCTTACACCATCTTCTAATTTCTTTTTAGAATCTTCCAACTTAAATTTATAAATTTAAAATACACAATCAACCATGTAATATAAATTAAATATAAAAATTAGAAAAAAATGAGAGGATTCTCATTAATAACAAGAAGCAATGAGTTATATCTCATTAGGATTATCTTTTAGTAGTATATATAATTTTTTAGAGTTACTTTTATTAAATTTAATCAATTTTTTATAAATAAAAAAATTACATAATAAAATACTATTTTTATAATTTTATCATTTTAATAGCTGCTTATTTTTAATTCAAATATATTATTATATATAAAAAAATTATAAATCTTTTATTTTTTAATTTTACCCTTTTAATAATTACTTTTTTTTTTAAATTTTGATAGTTATTGATAATAAAAAAGTTATTTTCAATTTTATCATTCTAATAATTTTTTTATTTCAAATATTACTCATTATAAAATAATTATTTTTTTATAATTTTGATAACTATTTATAAAATATTACTCATAATAAAAATATTTAATAATATTACTTATCAGATTTTTTATATTACAACTATTATTTATCCATAATTATATTATAATTATATATACTTCTTGTTTTTTTAATTTTATCTTTTTAATTACTATTTTTAAAATTTAAATAATTTATAAATATTTAAGAGATAATTACTTTTAATAATTATTACAATAATTAATTCTTTCTATAGAAAAACGTAAAAACCTCACAATAATAACGTGATAATTGTAATAAATATCTTATTTGGACAGTGAAAATGATTATTTAAGGGTGAAAGACAGTTTCCTTGTCATGTTCAAGGGTAGGGAGAAGTTTTGGATGACTGCAACCAATGAGAAGATAACAAAATAAAATGGAAAGACAGAGGAAAACAAGGGTTAATATATCACCCACACAAAACCAAACTCCATAACCATATCAAAACCATAAGGAACGCCACTGGATCTACTATTCGCCTCCTACAACCTCGTCAATCTGAATAATCAAAAACGGTGCGGTTCGATGCGAGGCCACAATTGGATTAACACCCTGCTCCCGGACGAGTTACTCATCGAGATCTTCCGCCGCCTCGACTCCAAATCCAGTCGCGACGCGTGTTCCCTCGTCTGCACGCGCTGGCTCCGTCTCGAGCGCCTCACACGCGCCGCCATCCGCATCGGCGCCTCCGGCTCCCCGGACCTCTTTGTTCACCTCCTCGCGGCACGTTTCTCCAACGTCACCACCGTCCACATCGATGAGAGACTCTCCGTTTCGATCCCAACTCACTTCGTCAGTCATATTCCTCTCTCACTTCGTTCCCAACATCTCCCTTCTCTATTCTTAATTTTCCTTTCTCTGATCCTTTTTGTTTATTTTTTTTAGCAGGGGAGAAGACGGGCGAGCGAGAATTCCGCGCTGAAGCTGCATTATGTGTCTGACGGCTCTTCCTCTGATCAGAGCGATTTCGATTCGCTCTGTTTGTCTGATTCTGGATTGTCTGCTCTCGCCGATGGCTTTCCCAAACTCGAGAAGCTTAGGTTAATCTGGTGTTCTAACGTCACCAGCGAGGGATTGTCATCGCTAGCGAGAAAATGCATTTCTTTGAAGTCCTTGGATTTGCAGGTATTTATTTACTCTTCTTTTTTGTTCTCTAGCTGATTGGATTTTCGTTCGCGGTTTCAATTGTTTTTGTCACGGTTTGTATGTTTTTTTTTTTTGCAATATTTTATTTACTCGGTCTGAACTTATAGTGTTTAAGCCTTGACCTTGTTATGTGTTATGAGTATACAATCGCTTTGAAATGAATGTTTAGAGCTCGGTTGGATACAGAGTTAGAAGTGTTTTAAGAGCTGTTGAGAAGTTTGTTTTACAGAGAAACAAAAAAAAGCTTATTATTTCCGGTGGAGAAGCTCTCAGAAGCGCTTGTATCCAAACAGGCCCATAGGCTAAGTTTGGCTCACCGTTTGGCTCCTTCAACTTGGATAAATTTTGCTTGTGATATGCTTGCGACTGCATACATATATTTGTCTTGAAACCGAGACTCAATCGAAAGTAATATCGATGTTGCTAAATCAAATACATTAAAATATCCTCTAACTTCCTGTAATATGGAAAATCTAATATATTTTTTCTCATTTTATTGAAGCTAGTGGATTAAAGTGAATTTCCTGTGAAGCATTGCAATTGGAGATACCAACGCCTTTTTTTTTTTCCTTTTTGTGCATCAATTTCCTTGTCACTATATTAATATCTACAACTACGAGTAGTTTGGCGTGAGTGATGCATACTCGTCATTTTAATTCACGAGATTTTCCTATAGGGTTGTTATGTTGGAGATCAAGGTTTGGCTGCTATTGGACAGTGTTGCAAGCATCTTGAAGATTTGAATCTGCGTTTCTGTGAAGGCTTGACTGACACGGGTTTGGTTGAATTAGCGTTGGGTGTGGGAAATTCGCTAAAATCTATTGGAGTGGCAGCTTGTGCGAAAATAACCGACATTTCAATGGAAGCTGTGGGATTACACTGCAGATCTCTAGAGACCTTGTCATTGGATTCCGAGTTCATCCACAATAAAGGGCTGCTTTCTGTGATTAGAGGATGTCCACATTTGAAAGTTCTAAAGCTACAATGTATTAATCTAACAGATGATGCGTTGAAAGTTGTGGGAGTTAGTTGTTTGTCTTTGGAGATATTAGCTCTATACAGTTTTCAGAGATTTACTGATAAGTAAGTTTCTTTCTAATCATTGCTTTGCTGGGTTTGCTTCATCTGACTATGGTTGAATTCACAAAAAGATCACATTCATTGAGCATAGCAAATATTGAATATTTCTTTGTTGTGTTAAGACTTGATCAACTATTTGCAGATTTGATTAGTGGTTTGTCTTTGGAGTAATTGGCTCAATATAGTTTTTTAGATTTATTAATAAGTTAACTGCTTTCTCATCATTGCTTTTTCAGGATCTGCTTGATTTGACTACGGTTAAATTCACAAAAAAGACACATGCACCAGGCATAGTGCAAATTGCATATTTCTTTCTTGTGCTAAAACTTTACCAACCATTTTTTGAGTTGATCAATTCAAAAGATCCATTGAAACAATTTTTTATGTTTTTTTTTTTTTTTTAAATTTTATTTTTTTTTAAGATACAATGTTGTTATTTGTTCTGTTTTTCCAAACTCATTTAATGGGGTGAGACTTGGTTGCTTTTGTAATTCTTTTTACTGTTCCTTTTACATGACCCTTAAAGTAGTATGAACTGCAAACTTTCAATCTTTTTCCTTGCCTCTAATTATTAATTTTGGGTTCCAATATTAATTCTTTCATTTTTTTTGTTTAGTTAGTAATAATTTTTCGTTTTATAATATCTACATTCAGGGGTTTGTGTGCAATTGGGAAAGGATGTAAGAAGTTAAAGAACTTGACTTTAAGTGATTGCTATTTCCTAAGTGATAAGGGTTTGGAAGCAATTGCTACTGGCTGCAAGGAACTCACTCATCTTGAAGTGAATGGATGCCACAATATTGGAACTTTGGGGCTAGAATCTGTTGGAAAATCTTGCCAGTACGTTTTTTTCACTAATCTAAGTTCCCTAAAATGTTATAGATGTGTGTACTATAACTCATGTGTGCAACAAACTCCACATCGAAGAATCAGCATAGGGAGTTGGGAAAATGTTTTAGAACAAAGAAACTTATTTTATGTTTCTCTATTCAACGTCTGTAATTATAGTTGAATAATCTTGTGGTGTGTTGGGTGTTCTTGCATGTATAAATTCTACTTTCTACTGCACAGGCATCTGTCAGAATTAGCATTACTTTACTGCCAAAGAATTGGTGATGCTGGCCTTCTCCAAATTGGACAGGGGTGCAAATACTTGCAAGCGCTTCACTTGGTAGATTGCTCAAGTATTGGAGATGAAGCCATGTGTGGAATAGCTAGTGGCTGCAAGAATCTAAAGAAACTTCATATCCGTCGTTGTTATGAGGTACTTTCTGCATTTATGTTGGTTTTCCTCACTAAATGACCATTCTGTATGTGTAATTTCAATTTTGGCATCAAATTGATTTTATTGTTATTTTATTTTATTGTATTTTTGTTTTGGATGTCTCACTTTCAAAATTCTGCATCTTGTAACCTAGAATAATTGCTTTGGGTCATTTGAATCAGCATTAATACTAGCATACATTACACATGTTTCCACTACAACTTCGTCATTATTATAATATTTAAAATTTAAAAATATTCTTTGGTTCTCTTGGGGGAATTACATTCAAAAGTATTTTATCTTTAGTCATTAGCACAATCCAAAAAAACATTTCTGTATAC
>Ga0099822_1006806_pt1 | contig 14846 bp, 8 predicted proteins | sample CowpeawhiteBW_FD_76839 | JGI IMG/M metagenome (GOLD analysis project Ga0099822, IMG submission 76839) | Root nodule microbial communities of legume samples collected from California USA - Cow pea white BW | ecosystem: Host-associated > Plants > Roots > Nodule | place: USA: California | collected...
AACACGGGTACGGGTATGGGTACGAGATTATACCCGTTACCCGGTGGGGATGGGGATGGGAAAAAAGTTTGATACCCGTTGGGTTTGGGTGTGGGGATGGGGATGAATTTTTTATGCGGGGATAGGTATAGGATAGCGAAACCCGTCCCCGCCCCGCCCCGTTGCCATCCCTAGTCGTTATTCTTAAAATCATGTCTAATAATAAGAATAATTATTCAGAAAATTTCAAATATCTTTAAAGAACTTATCAATACAATTATACTAAATCACTATTTATTCAGATATATTTTTAAATTATATAATTTATAAATATATTATAAAATATATTTTTGAATTACAGAATCCAATCCAAAAATATATTTTAGAGTAATACAAACTATTTCTATATAATTTAAAAATAAATTTCAAATTATACTATCTGAAATGTTGTCCATCTATCGATAATTTACTAATTTCGATTTTCTCTATTTTATTGAGGTGCAGAATAAAGGGATGGAAGTGTGTTAAAATATAACACGCTACATTTGACCGACCAATTGCTGTCTGTGCCAGTGACATTCAACCCCAGAGAGAGGAATGTCCAATTAAAACCCTAAACGCATCCCCAATTAAAACCTCTTAAAACCCAAAATGCATGCCCAATTAAAATCCAAAACGCGTAGCGGTATCGGAGTGGTATCAGAATTACATTCTCAGTATTTTATCTGTTCTCTCCAACACATCCTGACTTTACTCCTTAGTACTTTGATATCGTATCCTATGTTTTATTAGGGTGCACTGATAACAAAAAAAGTAGACTTTCAACCTAGAACTCAAAATTCTAAATAAACACTCGATAATTTTAAATGTTTTAAAACTCAGAAAATAAAAGTTTGAAAATAAGATGTAAAAATACAAAGAAAATAGGAAATTGAAAACCGAAACTTACGAAATATTTATGGTTTTATAGTTCTATAAACATACAAAAGTTATTAGTTTTGAAACATTTTCAATAGTGTTATAGTTCTTTTACAATTTTTTGCGTTTTCTTTTTAAAAATTAAAACATTTTCTTAATGCATTGGACCTGAAATTGAATTATTTAGACAGGACCGATATTCAATCCATCATAAATCTTATTATACTTACATTGAACCATCCCCATAAATAAATTAAAACCTTATGTTTATGGAAATCATTTTTTCTCCTTTCTGACTTTTTTCTTTAACTAAATAAGAATAGGTAAGAATGCATAATTATACACATTTTCTCTTCCAATTTTTCTTTCCTCTTACCGAAACCTTCCACTAAAATTTAAGAAAACACCAACCACAAAAGGGAAAGAAAAATGAATGGTAGAACCTTAGAAATTTTCCTGTTTTTGTTGCCTACAATGCAAACGAAAATTTATAGTAATACATTCTAAGGAATACTAACCATGCAGACAAGCTACTCATGCAACACAACAAAACATAACTCACGCTTAACCGGGCTAGTTTTACGACTTACTGTTACTTCAATAAACCACGTGCACTACACTAAAATTTCAGCTATACTTTTGCTTGTGTACAATAGTTCGGATGTCATAATGTAGAAAACATGACCAGCAATCTACCCATTTCAGCAGCTCTACTAACATCATATTTAAGGCACACCCTAGTATTATTTCAATAATTATAGAAGGAAAAGAAGCAAAAGAGATTGAAAAAAAGGTTAAATTTATAAATCCGAACAGAAGTCTCGAGCATATCTATAGACACAGGACCTTCTTATACCGCCTGTCAGGACTATTATTTAAAAATTTTATCTTTACAGACTGAGGCTACCAAAAAAACAAAAAGTTTAATATAATTGACAAGCATCATATATTTACCTCTTGAGTGGTTTGTAAAGGACAACTGTCACATATTTCGACTGGAATCTGTGAGTCAGTCCAAGGGCAACAACAGACTTTGAGGCCAAATTTTTCTCTATGAAGACGTGATTTAGCACTACATGTTGGGGCTTGGAAGAGGAACCTACGTCAGAGTTCTCCATACCTAGGACAGTAAGATGCAGTTGCGAAGGAACAGACATTGGCTCTTTTGCAAAGTCCTCGTCAGCTGGAAATGCTTGACCATAACTGGATTCGGGAGAAGGTGGTGCTTCAAACTCAGACACGCCATCAGGGTTTTCTGGCACATAATCCTGCAGCGAGACAATAACATTCAAACCAGTTTCTGGAAGAGAAATCAATTTCCCTAAATGGGATAGGTAAATATTAACAATTCTTGTAATCAGTTGAATTTTCTTTTGATATTGATAGTCAAGTCAATTTCAAAGTAATAAGAACGAAAATCAGGAAACAATTTGCAAGAGTTTATTACTCAATTTCCATTCAAAACTCCTTCTAACTCCCAACCTTACTAAAAGCACAAAATCCTATGAAAACTAGCTTTGCAAAACTTATAAGTTGTTTCCATGAACCAATAGCAGAGTACAGAAACCAGTGTTTCCCCTGTCTATGCTCGACCTTTATCTCCATATGCGGCATGAAGACATGACAAAATAATATGGTACGTGTTACTCTTTCCTTGTCCCACCCACCTTGGCTACATGTCCTGTTCACCCTCATCATCTAACATAAAATAAAGACCTAAAAGAAGAACACAAGGAAAAAGCTTTGGCATTGTTGTATGTCAAGTTCATCTTAAAACCCAATTGAAGCAATCACCTCACACAGAAGAAAAAAACTTCAATGCAGGCATACAACTAAATTATACAGGAGAATTAATTTCAAGACGAAAATACGTTCAGAAAATGATATTTTCATCAAGAGAGAATCAAGTAGGACGATACATACATTAACATCAAGAAGATTGCAAACATGTCCCATCTCGTCAGTTACATTAGGAAGGTCAGGAATAAATCTCTCTTCACCATCAACAATGAACCTGTAATGATATATTCCTGGTGGAAGGACTAATAAGATTGAGTGATCCTTGCCAGCTCGCTGCAGTGCCTTCCTGCAAATAATAAACTTAACGTTACTGATCTCATTGTAGAATATATACAGACACGATAACTATTTTATGTCAAATACAATAAATATGTTGTCACTGACAAAAGAGTGCTTAAAATTCACCTAGAGGTCCAGTTATCCCAGGATCCCTCAGCAGCCACATTGTTACCACCGTAGTTCCATGTAATCATGACAGGGATCCCTTGCTCAGGAGGTTGATTGACGATACCATGAGGCTCATTCTGCCACATTTGATTGAGAAAAGGAGGGCCATTACCTCTTTGTAATGGAGCTAGAGGAACCTGAAAAACAAAGAAAGTCAATATTTATTTTAAAGTAATGCTAATTTACCACTGGTGAAACTTACAAATTTCCTAACCCAATAAACAAATTCGTAACTCTGAAAGAAATTGAAATTTCAGCAAGGCATATAGCAATGGTGCAAGTTACTTCACGAATAATTTTAAAAAGAGTTACTCATCCTCCACTTTCATTTTCTTAAATTTTAATGGTAAGTGGGGCAACATATCTGAAACACAATAGTAAAAAAATATAAAACAAGGCGTAGACCCCTCTCTAACGTGAATAGAACCAATCCCGAAGGATATCAACAGAGGCACCACAGAAGGGTGTGCCAGAGTTCCGGAGTGTGGGCTGGCCGGAAATGCAGCTGAGAGCAGTTGGTCAATCAGTGTCTAAGAGAGAAGACACCTACATCAATTAGCCTTCAGAAGAGCTGAGAGTGGGAAAATGGTCTAATGAAATAAAAAGGGGGCAAAATCCCAAGATTCCCCCAACCAAACTATGCCACTCCCCGGAACAAAAATAGAGGGGTTTTAGTCTCATGCAAAAGTGGTTATGACTGCAATGGCATCAATTCAAGCTGCTCTAGACACAACGGGGTTTCACAGACTTTCATTAGTGTTGTTAGTAAGAGCAAATAGCTATGGTGCACAAAGTGCCATCAATCACTCTGGATTTTGAGTACAAGATATTATATAAAACCAAACTGGTTTGAGAGGGTAATCACCTTGCTTCCACACACGCAAGTAGTAGTTAAAAATATGGATTGCATTAATTGACATAATTATGCAGAAGCAAATGAACTTAAATGTCATAATCTGAGCATATTGCCAGGGTTGTTTGAAAACACCGAACAACATGAAGAAAATGTTGAGGGGGCTACTACTCCTCTAAGATAAATTAACACCGTGAAAGTTACAAGGTCTTTTTTCCACATATGACAGGATCTATTTAGCGACTACGAAATGATCTTACTGCTGAAAATCTGAAAATTGCAGAGTGCAACATTTTTCACAACATTACATTCTACGTTGGGAGTGACAATCTTTAGACGCAAAAAGTAATTCAACATATATACATGAGCACACCTGGGAAACCCTGTCCATTATGAAGGTAAAAGATAGATACATATATCTGTGTAAAATTATAGATATTCAAAAGAACTAGAGGGTAACTGAAAGATGATCATTTTATTAAACAGAAGATCAGGTAAAATTAATATTAATTCGAAACATTGGAAAAGAAAACATAAAAATTACTTAATTGTGTTTTGGAAACATGTTTCCCACGGATATACACCAGCTCTCCTGTAGCAAGACAAACCTGCTTCTGCGTCCCCTTTTACTAAATTGACACAAAGCATTAACTTACACACGTCTGAACCCATACTGAACACAATATAAGCATGCAAAATATGATAACCAAAATTCATAAATAGTTAATGAACAGTAATTCATACAAAATTAAACTAAACCAACAGTCTTGTTTTTTCAACTTGGCTGGACACGTAAATATCAACTCTCACTAGATAGAGATGCCTTAGAAATAGAAGTTTTCTTCTCCAGGTTATACGCAGTTTTCCACAAATCAAAAGCCACAAAAGAAAACACTCCGAACATAGATATGTATAGAGAAGACACTGGGCAAATATTTACCAAACCCACGGATCAAAAGAACGTTGGATAGAAAGGAATAAATGCACAGAAAAATATTAATTGTATACTGTATACCACATTTAAATTACATACTGATGCATTGATAACAATATCCAAAATTATTGCATCACCATTGACAAACATTATCATTTATCTGCATTCCAATATTTCACGCGTTGTTTCTCAAATGGAGAAATGTCGAGGAAAGACCCCAGAACAGACGTCACATAAACTGATATAGTAAAAAAAAAACCTAATAACAATAAAATTGATTCTGTGAAAAGTTAAACTTGGTCGGGTTCCAAACAGCTTTCACTCAATCCAGTACACTAGAACTATTCAAGTGCATTTCCAAATGGTGTAATAATCTAGTCACAAGTCACACCCATCCACAATATGCTTGTTTAACCAGAAAACCATTAGGTGGGACACGTTAAACTTATATGGACTCATTGTGTAGCAGATGAGCGAACTGTGTCGTAAGTCCAGCAAAGTTTCAACTCTCACTGCACAGAAAAGGGACTGCAGCATTGGACAGAATCTACAAAATAGTGAGCTAACTCTCCTAAACAAACGGATGCGAGTACGTAAAAGTTCTGAAAAGAAAAAACAGCTGACAGTCGTACTCTCCAAGATCCACACTACCCGCCTCTCAACATTCAAACAGATTAAACCATAGCTAGACAATCAAAAGTAGAAATATTCAGGTAGGTCACCGTCATGTTTATTGCCTGCTTGGTACACAAGTTAGACATATATTTCTCCACCGGTCTAGAAGCTGTGACTTGCAGCTTCACTTAGTTTCCATATATGAAAACACACTGTTGTTCAATCTGAACCATGTCCATGCACGAACGAACCAGTTCATCAACAACAAAATTACCAGATCCGTTCGACAGCACTTTCTTTTTTAAACTTCTAACGTGTGAAGATAAACTCAATAAATAATCCGCGGTTTCAACAAAAGTAACCCTACCTACACTGACTCCTAATCTCCCGCTCTCTGTCTCTCACGCACCAGACATTAGTTAGCACCAAAACTCACCAACCGAACACAGAAAGCAAAATCGACGAATAACCTAGTCGACCGAACAAAACCAAAATTCTACCAAAATCAATTCAACATCAACGCATAAACCAAATGCAGAAAAATTGAAGCAGAAGTGAGAGAGGATTTGCGGGTAGAACCTGAGGACCGAAGAGGATCGGCGATCTAGACCGTCGAGGACTTTGAGGCGGGCTATTGGCCATTGAATCGGAGGAGAAGGCGCGAACAGGAGGACGAGAATCCGGCGCGTGAGCTACACCTACGACGGTTTCTGCGACTGGGGAATCGACGGTGGCGGTAATGGATCCGTCTTCTCTGCCGTTAGCGTTTCCCATGCGATATGCTATTTGCGAAAGCAAACGACGGAAAGTGAAGGGAAAACGAAACGGTGCGTGGTGGCGTCGTCGTCGTTTTGTGAGAGAGCAATGCAATGCAATGCGCGCGAGGTGAAAGATGGAACGAGGATTGAGATTGCGCGAGTGAGAGTGGAGAGAGAGAGGAAGAAGAAGAGAAGAAAATAGAAACGGTTTCGTTGTTTGTTCTTATCAACTTCTCCTGTCTGAGTCTGATCTGACGCTGTGTTCTGTTTGGACTTTGCAGAAGGAGAAATAGAGATCAAGAAAAAGAAGAAAAAAAAATGAGAGCAAAAATATAACCCTTTATTTTATCTTCACTCTCTTTTCATCGCGTTTCTTTTCACGCTCTTCTTCAAACTGTTCTTACATTATGTCACATTTTTTTAATGGGAATGTATGCATCATAAATCGGAAATATTGCCAAACCTTATAATTTTGGATATTTTATTATTATTATCCTTGAATCATTTTTAATTAAAAATGCATAATAAAAAATATTTGTAATATATAAATTTTTACTAATATTATTTTTGGTTTTTAGTAACTTCTTTTTAAATATTATAATTTGCATATTTATATATTCAAATAATTATTTCCAATTATAATAATTTTAAGAAATATTTAATTAATTGAGTTATTTTAATATATTTGCCTTGAATAGTTTAGGATTTTTTATTATTGTACTGTTTCTTTTGGTCCCTTTTATTTTTTACTTAATATAAATATTTGTAAAAGAAACTAAAAAATAATAATTAAAAGATTAAATATATTTTTTTGGCTCAATTTTGTGTTGTGTTTGGACTGAGAACCGGATATGAGAGTGATTTGTAACATTTTGTCTACAATATAATTGATAAAATTTAATCAATTTTTATTTTTAATAGATTAAATAGTAAGATTATTATTTTACTCTCCATACTAAATAAATGTAATGTAAATATAAAAAATTAATGTTAAAATAAAATTAATTTTTTTAAAATTAGAAAATAATTTATTAATAATATCGTTAATAATTTATTAATATTTTCAATAGTAACTTAAAATAATTTATAATATATACTATTTAATTTAACAAACAAAAAAAATATCTCTAATTCTATTTAAATTTATTTTATTTTATATAATTTATTTATTTAAAAGAATTTCTTAATAATAATATAATTATAATAATAATATCTTTTTTATAATAATAATCATTATTATATCATAATAATTATTAATATTAAAAAAATAATTATATATTGTATATGACTATTATAATACATATTCTCTTCATTTTTCTTCACATCTTTGCATGTGATCTTTAAGAATCGTTACTCACAAATTTGTGCTTACAAATTGCTACAAATTTAAATATAATATTAGTAAAAATTGAAATTAGTCTCTTTTCGAAATTTTTAACTAATTTTGTTCCTTATATTTTCAAATGCGTGAATTTAGTTCTTTAAACTAACATAAGTTTATTTGATGTTTCAAATGTGTTTCTCGACTAACATGAAGTGGGAATGTGTCAAAGGGTAATACTATACTATCATGAAATGTGTTTTGAAATGTCAAATAAACTCAATAAAATTTAGTTAAAAATATTAAATTCATGTTTTTTTCAAAGTTAAAAGACTAAATTAGACCAAATTTTAAAAAAATATTAATCTTAATTTTCATTTTAATTTAAATAAAAGGGAAAAACATATTTAACTCATAATTAAAAGTAACATTATACCATAATTGCAACCATATCTAGTAAATTTAAAATATACTTTATGTGCTTAAACGTATTTATTTATAGTAAATTGAAAATTATTATTTATTATAAATTATAAATATATAAAAGTATTTACTTTTGTGTGCTGGAAAAATTGAAACATTTCTTTTTATTTGTAATGAAAAAATAAAAGAAAATAAAAATTTAATAATAAAAATCTTAAAATAATTTTACTTTTGAAAAAATTAATTACAAAATTTAATTTAAGTTTAATTAAGATTTAAATTCCTAATAAATATATACGTTATCAATTATATTTTCATTAAATTATTTGGGTTTGTTCTCAATTTTTGTTTTTCTTTTCTATTAAGTATCTTGTCCTTATATTAAGTATCTTACTTATTTGTCTTTATATTTTTTTTATCAATATTAAATGGTGTAAATATAACAAGAGATTTTTATTATTTGTTATCATTTTGTAAAATAACAATTTGTTAGGATAAGGTTAAGAGAGAAATTGTTGATGAAAGTAAAGGAAAAAGAAAACCAAAACAAAAATCTAAATAAGAATGAGATTTGAGTTTAGTGTTAAACTAGATATAAACAATGTAGTTTTTTAATGCATACCTCAAATAAATTGTGTTTATACGTCAATTAGAGGGTTTATATACTCAACTAAACTTAATCATGTACGCAAATTATCTAAGACAATTTATAAATTAAAATAAGCTTCGAGAACCTGGTTTGACAACTTTAAAAAAAAAAATGTCTTTCTCAGTTGGGATTTAAAAAACACAACTAGTGATTCCTCACTCTTCACTCTAAGATGTACAAATTATTACCTTTATGTTTATATATGTGGATGATATAATTGACATTGAAAATAACACCATATTTTTTCAATCTTTCATCAAACATTGAATTAAGGATTTTGGTGACCTACAATACTTCTTAGGTATAAAAGTTCAAAGAGAAAATTTTGTTATGTACTTACAATCAAAGTACATAAGAGACTTTATAAGGAATTTCAACATGAAAAATGTTTCACCTTGTCCAACACCAATGGTGACCGACAACCAATTTATGGTTGAAAGAGAAAAATGAAAGACTCGATCATGTTCAGGCAAGCCACTAGAGCACTATAGTACTTAATAAACATAAGACTGACATAGGATTATCAATAAATAAGCTTATCCAATTCATGAATTTTTCCATTATCGATCAAAGGCAAGGTGCTAAAAGAATACTTAGGTATCTTAAAAGTACCATTCACCATTGTTTACACATTAAACCATCCATTCACTTGGACTTAATAAGGTTGTCAAATGCAGACCGTACACAAGTGTGAATGATAGAAAGTTCATGGTCAGTCAACGTGTATTTCTTGGTGAAACATTAGTCTTTTGGTCCTCAAAGAAGCAATGGTAGATCTAGCATGAAGTCATAATACAGAGTCGTGACTACTTAGCTACTAAAATAACATAGATTTGTTTACTTCTTAACAAGTTGAAATTCTCTCTATTAATAAAACCAACATTATGGTGTGATAATTTGAGTGTCAAGACTCTAGCTTTAAATATAGTTATGCATGATCGATCCAAAAAAAAACATTGAAATTGATGAGCATTACATTAGAGGTCAAGTGTCATAGAACAAAATTGTTGTAGCATATGTTTCATAAATTGATTAAGTTGATGACGGTCTCACTAAAACATTAACTCATACACGATTCAACCAATAAAGTGATAAACTTTGGGTGACTCTCTCACCCATAAGTTTGAAGGGAAATAAGAAAAAAGATCCTTAGATTTGTACATATTTGTATGTCCAATATTATCTTTTAATATTGTCGATTACTATATTTGTCAATCAATCATTATAAACACTACTCTTTATCTTATTCAACTATAGGGTCTTAATATTAGTTACGATCGTTAACATTTACTGTATATGTACAATGTTATCATCATATTACAACATTATTCGCTCAATTTCAATACATTCACTTATGTTTGAACCGAAACAATACAAATCTTCTATTATAGGTTAACCACAAAAATATATTGATTAATGTTAATATAAAATAAAATGCAAAGACAATAAATAAGATGTCATTAACAAGATAATGTCATCTATTTCAAAAAAAAAAATTAAGTAAAAACTCACTTGAAAAATATATAAATTTTAAATATTTTATAAACTATTAAAACTTAATCAAAAATATATAAATTTATCATACACTTTAATTTAATTAAGCTAAAAAATTATTGGCATAAATGTGGAAAAATAAGTTTTGTAACACTAATATAATAAATTTTTTTCATTAGTTGGCCTTCATGTTTAAATTTAAACTACTAATTCTAACATAATAACAAATAAACAATTCCAATACACATAATTTTGTAGTTGTCTATAGCTGAATTTGATAGTATACGTTCTCCTTTAACTATTTCTATAATATTTTTAATTTAATAATCACCATAATCTCTTTCTTTTCTCCTGGAGAAGAAGGTCAGAAACCACCAAGAACAAAAGTCACCATCTCCAAATACTTTCATTTTATATTTCATGTTAGTGGTGTAGAAAGTTTAAATTAGCTATTATACTACCTCAGGGTCATAAATAACTAATTAAAATATTCTGATGCTATAATGAAAGAATATATTATCACACTCAAAATACTAATAAAATTATAAAAAAAAAAAACGTTATGAACTTAAAATACCAAAACAAAACCTTTAAAAGACAAAAGAGCAAACAGATAACTGAAAAGGTGAAGGACATAAAAGTATTTTACCTGTTTTTGTTTATTCCAACCATTATTGATTAATTTATTATAATAAGTTGGATCTTGAAGAATGGCTGTGGTTAACTTCATTTAATAATATTATCAATTTATCAGAATCACAAGTGGGGTTTCTTTTGATCAATAATTTTATTGAAGTTGTATTTTATTATCAATTATTAAAATGGTTACTAACTGACACGATGTCAGATTTGCATGCACAATAGCTTACAAATCACAGAACCAGGATTTGTTCGAACAAAGATGCACTTTCACTCTCTCTCCCACATTTGTAAAGCATAGTTTTCTTTTTCTCTCTCATAAAACTTCTTATAATGGTTGTTTATAAATAAAAAAATTATATTTATCAATTTAATAAACATGATATTTTTCATCATATAATAATTTAAAGGTTAATAAATTTTTTTGGTTCTTAATTTAGATTTATAATTCATTTTGATTTGTATATTTGAATTTAATTTAATTGAGTTTTTATTTTGGTTAAAATATTTTTTTTGTCCCAATTTTCATCAAGTTTTGTCAAATAAGTCATAATTTTGGTTTTATGTTCAAATAGGTCCAAATTTTCGTCAATTTTGTTCAATTTGGTCATTTTTTTGCTAACACCGTTTAAATCATTAACGGCTATGAATAATGACTGCCACATTTTTTAGAGTAAAATTTAAGTTTGTCAAAGTGTCAACATTTAGTATAATACATATGTTGGAAATATTCCAAGTCTGAGTCAGCACATTGGATAGAATAGATAAAGTTAAACGCTGTACAAGATGAAATACTCATAACTCGATTGCCTTAAAATTTTGGAATAAAAAGTGGTGTCGAATGTTTTATATGTGTAAGACCAATGTCATGTATACATAATCATAATATCTCAATCATTATAACCCGTATGATAAAATATAAATTCAACAGTAATATTAGAACCAATGATTTTGAATGAGTAACCGCATAACCATAACGAAAAAGAGGTCATCATACACATAAAAAAAGACCAATATCACATATATATATATATATATATATATATATATATATATATATATATATATAAAAAAAAAATAAAAGAAAAAAAAATATTAAATGAGTAAAAACATAAAAAAAAAAAAAAAGAGATCAACATACACATAAAAAAAAACAAATATCACATATATATATATATATATATATATATATATATATATATATATATATATAATCATAATCCCTCAATGATTTTAACCATCTTATAAAATATATAAACCCAAAAACATATAAACACCTTAAAATAATGGATGTCTTATTAAATTCTTTATCTTTTTTTACAAATAGTAATAACTCAATTGAATTTAAAAAAAAAGAAAAAAAAATAAAAAGGAAATCAATTTTGAAAAATCAATATGATATAACAAAAACCAGAGATAACTCCAAATGGATCAACATCACAGATTGGACAATTTAAGTTTGGCAGTGAGAGAGACCCTTGTGCTAAAATTGACTCCTTACCAAATTGTCTTTATTAAATATGCACATAAAACACTATAAAAAAAGTATTCCACGTTAATTTCAATCACAACCAGCACCACATTCAGACGTTTAAACCTATTTTGTCTGCATTTCAAATGATCCTTTTTGAACACAAAGGGGTTGCATGATTGCATGATTAGAACAGACACAGCACAGAAAGAAAGAAAATAAAATAATTATATTCAAAAACAGAGCATTGAAGTCACCTGCAGAAGATGCTGTAGCCATAGATTTCAGTAACATACAATAAATATTCTCTGATACGAAAACCCTCCATTAATCATCTTCAATTGGTGGACACCCAGCACCATTCTCAACACTTTCACTTCATTTTGGATCTTCTTCAATTTTGGGACCATTATTACACGTTTTAATTTTCTAAAACATTGACCAACACAATTTGATTTCACAGTAAATAAATTATGCAGTATCTGTTTCACTTATACATGCCATGCTTAAGTTATTTGTGGAGATTTTTGTTATGCAGTGACAAAATAGAAAAAGAATGTGAAATAGATGTTTTTGGAGGAAAAAGAAGAAAAGGAGACGCGCATGGGTTGGCGCGTGAGGTAGCGTGTCAACGAGGACACACGTGTAAGGGGCCAACCCTTGTTTGGTTTTTGTCCAAAGTGCCATGATTGTCACGTGACGTACAAGGGATTCAGATAAGATTCTGTGAAAAAATTAAAATAAAAAATGAGCGAAAAACAATGCTATGTTCCCCAATTACAAAACTGCACTTACTAAAATATTACTCGTTTGGATAATCTTATTAAAGAGAAACATGGTATCTTTCTTTTGGAAAAAGAACTATTTTGCATTCTATTATTGGCTCTCACCCATCTTTAGAAAAAAAAAAAAACATGCTTTGTTTTTAGTTCAATTGTGGTACTAGGTTACAAAGCTAGTTAAAGATGAAAAATGAAGGATTGAAAATTTAAAATTTAAAATTAAAATTCTTATACATGATGTATTTCTTAATTCAGTTTATTGTATTGGTTTACTAAATTTACATAAAATTGATTTTTTTTTATTAGTTAGTTATGTATAATATATGATGATAATAATAATAGGTCAAACAAGTTGGGATAGATTGCCTACATGGGTTCAGTGAGTAGATTAACTATCCTAACAAAAGGTTATTAATTTCAAAGGTACTAATATAATTAACATAATTAAATATTATATTAATATTTTATTATAAATTTATTTAAATATTACATTTTATTAGTGTTAAAGAAATTCAGTTTATAATATTTTAAAAGATTTATATAGAATAAACATAAACTTTGAAGATTTAATATATAGTTTTACAAGTGAATTGTTGAGTTTTTTCATGTTAATAATATAGTTATAGTTTCATGTTAATAATATAGTTATAGATTCATGTTATTGAGTGACAAACAATTAAGAATGTTTATGAGAAGAGATAATACTCAAATGTAAAATTATCTTTTTCTTTTGCAAAATGTTAAACAATTTTCTCTTCGTTATGTGTTTATTTGAGTAACACTAATGAAAATTAAATATTTTCATGTTTTTCAATGTGTTTATTTGAGTAACACTATTGAAAATTGAATATTTTCATGTTTTTCAATGGATTTGAGAGTACAAATTTGCACAAGTAATAATTATAAAGGTTTAATTAATAATTTGATCATAATATTTAAATTTTTGATTAGTTTTAGTTTATGTATTTATTTTCAACTCATTTCAATTGATTATCTATTTTAGTTAAAAAAGTCGAGAAATAGTTCAACCCGCCTGACTCGCCACCAAACTACATCACATACTAACTTGTAGCCCCTCTTCATTCACCCACCCACAACAACACATAGACCAAAAGAGAAGAATCTTACTCCTTCCCACCTTATTGCCCTATTTTTGTAATGTTATTGAATGATATATTGATTTACAACATCATATCCTCATACTTAAAAGAACACATTAACATAACTAAAAAATAGAAATGAAATTGAAATGACGAAAAAGATAAGTCGCATGTTTGAGGAGGAGGAACCCTAACGACGACTTCAATTTAACGGTGACCCAGTCCACTTTTACACTCCTTGCACATCTATGTTTACTCACTTCAACAAGATGAGTGTAAAAATAAAAAGGGTGTGGGTCAACCCGTCAGCCTGTCTATTGGCGGGACAAATTAAAGTTCTCAACCTGTTTTTAGATATCGTGTTGGCTCGACCCAACCTAATTTAAATTGAATTAAACGAGTCAGATTGACTCGTTTTGACAACCTTGATGTAAATATGTATATAACACATGTTTCCATCAATAATAACAACAATAATACAATATTATAATAAGAATAATACAAAGTTAAAATAAAAATTGAAATTCATAATAAAGTGAAGCATACCTTATGTTCAAATTCATTCATATCCAAATACTATTTTCAGTATAAAACTAGTTTATTATCTATGTGAATTATATAATCCTTACTTAGAATATAACACAACACCGTGAATATATATAT
>Ga0099822_1006813_pt1 | contig 14834 bp, 9 predicted proteins | sample CowpeawhiteBW_FD_76839 | JGI IMG/M metagenome (GOLD analysis project Ga0099822, IMG submission 76839) | Root nodule microbial communities of legume samples collected from California USA - Cow pea white BW | ecosystem: Host-associated > Plants > Roots > Nodule | place: USA: California | collected...
AGATTAGTAGGAACATCTTAGTGTTCTTATGGTCTAAATAGGTTCAAAGAAGAGGTGAATTTGATGTTGGTAGGGAGGAAGTTAAATTTAATTTATTAGATGTTTGTTTAGAATTATAGCTAAAAGTAATGGGATTAACATTATCCCATTACATTATCCTACCACAACTATAAACAAATGTCCATGGTTGACAACATTGTTTGTTTATTTGGTGCAGGGCTTACAAATTGGTTTTGCCAACATCATAAGAATGGAGCGGAGTGCAAACTACTTTTGTCAAAGACTAGGAACTCAACCAAATTTGGAAAGGACTAGAAGCAATTGTGCATTGAATGACCTTAAGGAAGGAAACATGTTGGTCTTTGAAGTTGACAATGTTGAAACCGAACAAATAATATATGTCTTTAGAATAATATCATGTCTTTTGTATTGATGAATTTTGTTAGTTTTAATTGTGTTGTGTGTTGAAAAACAATGTTTGTAATGTGCAATACACAAAATTGACTTCTTATGTCTTCATGTACGTCTTATGAATGAATGAATTTCAATTTATTACCCATATGACGTTATAATGTGCAATAATATTTACTTTTAAAATAAAATATGGGTGACTGAATTGAATAACCATTTATGGTTAGGTGAAATAATACTAGTCTATGTTTTGTGCACTTCTTGAAAATCAAAATAATCAATGAAAGCTGCAGTGAAATACATGTGGGGAGCCACATGCAAATAAATGGGGAGTTACTTTGAGATTTTTGTACCCATTCTGAATGGTTTTAAAATTATGAGATACCATGTTGTACGTACCCCATATGGACTTCAGAAATGACACTAAAGTTCTTAGTTATAACATAATAATTCATTGCATTGAGTCTTAAGCAAATAATTAAATGCAGCTGAAGTGAAATATATGTGGGGAGTCATGTCCAAATAAGTGGGGATTTAATTTATAGTTTTTGTACAAATTGTAGACATATATGAAATTATGAGACATCATGTTATACGTACCCACTATGGCTTTCATAAATGACACTAAAGTTCTTAATTATAACAATATAATTCATTGCAGTGAGTCTTAAACAAATAATTAAGTGCAGCTGAAGTGAAATACAAGTGGGGAGTCGTGTTCAAATAAGTGGGGATTTGCTTTATGGTTTTTGTATAAATTATAGATAGTTGTGGAATTATGAGACACCATGTTGTACGTACCCAATATGGACTTCACAAATGACACTAAAGTTCTTAGTTATAACACAATAATCCATTACATTGAGTCTTAAACAAATAATTAAATGCAGCTGAAGTGAAATACATGTCGGGAGTCATATTCAAATAAGTGGGGATTTGCTTTATGGTTTTTGTATAAATTGTAGATAGTTGTGAAATTATGAGACACCATGTGTACATACCCCATATGAACTTCACAAATGACACTAAAGTTCTTAGTTATAACACAATAATCCATTGCATTGAGTCTTAAGCAAATAATTAAATGCAGCTGAAGTGAAATATATATGGGGAGTCATGTCCAAATAAGTGGGGATTTGCTTCATAGTTTTTGTACAAATTGTAAACATATATGGAATTATGAGACATCATGTTGTATGTACGCACTATGGGTTTCATAAATGACAATAAAGTTCTTAGTTATAACAATATACTTCATTGCAGTGAGTCTTAAGCAAATAATTAAGTGCAGCTGAAGTGAAATACATGTGGGGAGTCATATTCAAATAAGTGGAGATTTGCTTTATGGTTTTTGTATAAATTGTAGATAGTTGGGGAATTATAAGACACCATGTTGTACGTACCCAATATGGACTTCACAAATGACACTATAGTTCTTAGTTATAACACAATAATCCATTACATTGAGTCTTAAGCAAATAATTAAATGCAGCTGAAGTGAAATACATGTGGGGAGTCATGTTCAAATAAGTGGGGATTTGCTTTATGGTTTTTGTATAAATTGTAGATAGTTTTGGAATTATAAGACATGATGTTGTACATACCCAATATGGACTTCACAAATGACACTAAAGTTCTTAGTTATAACACAATAATCCATTGCATTGAGTCTAAAGCAAATAATTAAATGCAGCTGAAGTGAAATATATGTGGGGAGTCATGTCCAAATAAGTGGGGATTTGCTTAAGACCATAAGAACACTAAGATGTTCCTACTAATCTTCACCGAATTATTTAACATTGCCAACCACCAAAACAATGTTCCTTCAATATATTATCGTTGTTCCACAATTAGTCTTTTATTGACAACTCTAAGATACTTGGATTTGCACGAATGGCAAAAACAGATCTGCATAAAGAGTGGGGAGCCATGTGGAAATAAATGTGGACCTACATTAGGATTTTTGTACACATTATTCATAACTTAGATATCACTAGTGATGTAATCTGTTAGAGTTCCAAAATTTATACAAAATATCTATCATCTACAATCCATATTGTTCAACACATATGTAATACCAAATCCATTTACAATACATATGTCATTATAATTAGTCCAACAAATACAATTCATTTCAAATTTTAAGTATATTACTATGGTCCACAATACAATAAATGTACATGAGTAACTTCTAAGTTCTAATTAATAAGTCATATTCTTGAAGATACTTGGATTTTGATGAATGGCGGAAATAAATCTGCATAAAACTGACACGTTATTGTTTGAAAAACTTAATGTAGCTCCCCACTTATGTCCACATGAATCCCCACTTGTTTGTCCGTGCTGGTTGCATAATTTATTTTTTGTTTACACTGCACGAAATGCAAAAACAAATCAACATAAAAAATTAGACAGTAAGGACATCAAATATGAAAACCCAATCGCAGACAAAGTTTCTACCAAAAACTCCAAACGTGATATCGTTGTGAAACAATTAAAATTCCCAAACACGAATGCCCTAACAATTGCTCAACACACATAAACGCAAAAAATGAATTGAAAAAAGGTTCAATCGAAAAATGAACTCACAAGCATAGTAATAAACCAACGATGGCTCTCGAAAACCCTAAAACATAACTGTTGCTTATCTTATCGCTGTAGTGGCGCCACAAAATGCTTCTCTATGGGTAAATATGGTGGTTGTATGACGATTCTCTTCATTTGCTCATTGAGTGGTGTTGCTCTGTTTCCTCTCTCGTTCACTTTTTGCGTTGTTTTGTTCTCTTTCTCCTTAACTTTTTGTTCTCTTTATTGGTCACAATGTCATTTTCCCTTAAAACTCACACATGCAAGACTAATCCACAAATTTAAAAAATCAAATTTTGAATTAAAAAAAAATTGACACGTAGGATGTGTCAAAATTGTGTCAAATATATATGTCGAAATATCATTCCCGTTATAAATACACAACTTTCCGGCGACAAGGCATGTCACACTAGCATATTTGAGGTTTGCAATCCAAGAAGCAAAAATGTTCGTGTACATTGTATCAGGATGAAAATACCACTACAATTTGTGTTTGCATCCACTCCTTGATTGCATATCTTGTAATGAAAAAAGAAGAGTCGTCCTTTATTCCCTTAGTTGTTCTTCCTTCGTAGGTAATCATGATATCATTTCATGTACTCCTTCACTATATAACTTCTGCACACACACACACACACACTAAAACACTTGTATACATTGAGCACAAATGTAATAAATATAATCCCTACCACATTTTGTAATCTTTATACTTAGCCTTACCCTATCCATACTTGTTCTCTAAGCAATTTTTGGAATGGTCCTTGTTGTATAGCCCTCAAGCATTTTTCTAGGTTTATACACCAATAAGAATATGTGAAATTAGCCTTTGGAATTTTCTGTGTTATCCTATTCAATTGTGCTAAAGTAAACACTTCATCTACATCTTGTACCCGTTAATAAAAATAACTTTATTTCTCTCGTTTCATATCGTCCAAACAATTGTCACACACGTACACATCCACATGTTATTTCCTTTACTATTCAATTGTAATAAACGAAATTGCAAAAAATGTTGTTGTGGTGCATGGTGATGTAGAGAGCTTACACCTATCCATATATAACACATCTTCCATATTTTGCTTAAAAACTTGTATCTAAAGAACAAATGACTAAGTGTTTCTTCGCACTGATCGTAGAAAGCGCAAATTGTATTCCCAATCACCACCCTTTCGGCCTAAATTTTCTCTTGTAGCAACTTTAGTTTTAATTACCCTCGTGCAAAATAGTAGGTAGATGGTAACACTTTAACTTTTCAAAATTGTTCATAGAAGTCTGCATTTTCTCCCATAATACTATTTTGTAATAACTTACCAATACTTTGCCCTGTGACGAAATTATTTTTAGGACAAAGAAATTTTTATTCATTGTAATTAAAAGTAAATCAAGTTTAAAATATATATTATACTTTAAATAATGATGATAAATATGATGTAAAATAATAGACATTTATTTAACAATGTTGACATTAAAATGGTACTTTAAAAAAGTTTCAACTTTTTACATTATTTTCACATTTTAAATTTTAGATTCAAATTGTGTTACCATATTTTTACATTTGTATAGATTTCAAATTTCAAATTCAAACTTTGTTATTATATATTTAGAATTTCAAATTTTGACGATATGAATATTAATTTTTAGGAAAAGATTGAAATTGAAATCGTTTATTATTTTTATATCTTTAAAAGTTTAAAAAATTTGTAATGTTCATATTTTAATAATACAGTTAATGAAATTGTTTTTTGAATTATTATTTAAATTTAACATAAGTGTATTTTAATTTTAAATGAAGTATAATTTCCAATATTGTATTACTTAGTTCATTTCTAGTTTATTAATGAAATCAATCTCAATTATTTATTTATTTATTGTTTTATATCATATTATAATTTTTTTTATTATTGTTTTTTATTATTCATTATTCATTATTCATTATAATATATTTATTAAATTAATTTAAATTTATAAAAATATAATTAAAATTTTATAGAAAATTTATTTTATAAAAATAAAATCTAAAAATCTTTTACTATTTGTGTTCATGTGTTCTTCGTTTTAAAAATTGAGTATTTATACAATTGATTGATAGAAATTATTTGTTTTTGTTCCAATTTATTGTTTTGGATTGTAAAGGGCATTATGTTCACCAAACTAAGGTTTTTGACGGCGCACTCTAACCCAACGAGTCTCAAATCTTGCCCATAGAGAGAATTGTTAGAGAGACTGCTCGCCAACAAGCTACCACTCACTCTCGTAGCGAGCCAATCTACTCACCTAGAGAGCATGTTTCGCCAACAAGAATTTGTTTCGATAGTTTATGTATTTTTATATGTTTGGACTACAAAACTTGAAAGAAAAATCAAAGGATTAATAGACCTAAGTATATTTGAAAAGAAAAAGTGAGTGTCTAAAGGAAGAGAAAATTGAAAAAGTCCAACATCATCTTATATGGCCATATATGCTTATGATTGTTGATCTGCTGAATTATTTCAAATTGTAGTCAAGGCTCTGCATTGTCTACATTAAATTCTTTTTGGTAGTCCCCTTTATTGGGTATAACTTTTATTGTTTTGTGTCTTTTAAATTCTAAAAAGTTTTGTATAGAGTTTTGTTTTATTTGGACTCTTAAGTCAACCTTAGATTTCGTAACGTTTTTCACATTGATCGATATTTTATTAAGCTACTGAAGTTCTTTGTCAAGCACTACAGGAAATTGAGTGGTAAAAGACAAGATGGTATATTCGAGGAAAAGCCTATAAGTGTGATACACATGAGTGAACTTTTGAGTGATACACGTAAGTGAATGGTGATGTTTGCATAAATTATGTTATTTTGTTTTACTTTGTGCTGGATATGGAATCTTCATAGCGAAATAATCCTTAAGAACCTAAAACTACAACAATCATGAGGGAACTAGAAAATCTCACTACACAAATGAACCAACTACAACAACAAGTTGAAGGACTTAAGAAATATAATGAAGATATCAGTACACGATTGAAAGAAGTCGAAAGAAGAAGAACAAGACGAGAGGAGTTAACCCATTCTTTTCGTGACGAGGATGAGCATGATGTAATAATTATAAGAGGCAGAAGAAAGCAATAGCTAGGGATGGCAATTAGGGCTTGGCCCGTGGGCTCGGCCCGCAGGCCCGCTGAAAAAACGCGAGGCGGGCCAGGATAGTGAGCCCGCAGGCCCGCGCGGGCTCGGCCCGCAGCCCGAGCAGGCTAGCCCGCGGCCTGCAAGCCCGCATAAAATTTTTTAAAAAAAAAACTTGCACTTGTGTATATTAATTACTTCTTTTATGGACTCTTGCATTAACATTTCAAATTCTTGTATAACTGGAAAAGATAAGTATTATGTAATTTTTAATGTGCTAAAATTTAAAGAATACATTTTGTATGTCATAGTATGAATATGATGAAAATATGTAATTATCAATTTATCATCTAATTTCCCAAAGTCTTTACTTAATTTTGTGAACATCTTAAAGTTTCCCAAATTTTAAACATTGAAAGTTTTATCATAAAAAAAAATAAATAAAAAAAATAAAAAAAAAGCGGGCCGCCCCGCGGGCCCGCAGGCCAACGTATATGCGGGGCGGGCCAGAGTATGTGGCCCGCATAAAATGTGCGGGGCGGGGTGAGCCAGCTCGCGGTGTGCGGGCCTTATGCGGGGCGGGCCTAAACGGGGCGGGCCGGCCTGCATTGCCACCCCTAGCAATAGCTACGACCGTAAGAGAGAAGAGAAATTCAATTTCAGACCATGAAGAAGGAGACTAATCCATTAAGAAAGGGAAAATCAAATATTTAGAAGAGAGAAGATGATGAGGAAGGTTATTCCCAAGTTCAATGGAACAAATGATCCAGAAGCCTACCTTGCATGGGAGATGAAGGTCGATCAAATTTTCCACTCATACGACTATGAAAATGATGATACAGTTCTCATGGCAACTCATAAAATTTTCTACCCTTTGTAACGAATATTCCTTTACTTATCAATCTACTAGATTGTGATGCATTTCATGTAAGCTCGATTCTGCATTTTTTATAATTATAAAACTTATAAACTTTTGATTATCTTTATAATTATTCATCTATTTTACAGAAGATATTCAATTTTAAAAAAGAATGTCATTTTTCGGGTTAGGATCGTATCATCACAAACCAGAATAGTGGTATGAGAACCCACATGTTAAATGAGCCCAACCCATTTTAACCCATAATTTAAAAAAAATTCAATATTTTGACTCAATTTGGGTGGAACTGGTGGTTAACCAGGTTGGCTAAGAGTTCTTATCCGTGTTTATCTCTATTTTTCATCCTTTGTAATTAAGGTGTAGTGAGCGAGGTATAATGGAAGTATGGAGGTGCACTTAGTAAGGAAGGGAATGACGAAACGAAAGACCATATTAACAGGCCTATTCAAACAGATCGAGCCGAACCCAATCCATCGCGCAATCCGTCGCGCGTACATTCACAAAAAGTTTTAAGTTTGGGCGTTCCATTGGCAAAGGTGCAGTAGAGTCACACTTTCAATGGCCGCAGAAATTTGTGGCGCGTCTCTATTCTTATCCGTTAAAACTCAACTGCAACTGCAACAACGACACCACCAACAACGCGCGTTCTTCCAATCTGAACGAAGCAGAACAAGAAGAACCACTACCAGGTTCCACTCATCCAAACGCTGCTTTAGTTGCAGCTTTCCAAATGCTTCCACGTTTCGCCGCAGCGTTGTGTGCCAGGTCGCCAGCACTGACTTCGAATCCGCCGCCAAAGCCGGCGAGCATCGTCTCTCTAAGGTATCGCCATCAGTTACTTTTTTCTTGTATTTTTCCAAATTGTGCGTCGTTCGTGGCAATAAACATGGATTGGATTGGATTGGTTTTAGGTGCCGGTGCGTAATATAAGGAACTTCAGCATCATTGCGCATATTGACCACGGGAAATCGACGTTGGCGGATAAGTTGCTTCAGGTTACTGGCACGGTGCACCAGCGAGAAATGAAGGATCAATTTCTCGATAACATGGACTTGGAGAGAGAAAGAGGCATCACTATTAAGCTCCAGGTTCCACCATTTCCTAATCCCGTATTATATTAGCTTAATCTTGTGAGAGAGATTGGGAAATGTGATTTTCAAGTTGTTTTTCGATGTTAAGATATCTGAGAAGGTATTTGACTGAATTTTATCATGGCAGGCAGCTCGAATGCGTTATGTGTTTGAAAATGAACCTTATTGTTTGAATCTAATCGATACACCAGGTCATGTCGACTTCTCGTATGAGGTATGTAATGTAGTTTGTTATACTTACATGCTAACTGCCTGATTGATGTATTCTTCTTTATATTGTATTATTTTGCAGCAGTTGTTAGGAATCCAAGTGTGAGTCTAAGTCCCACATTGACCAGAAATGAGAAAGTAGAGTACTATATAAGAATCAAGACCCATAAATCCATTGCCTTAAGGTTTTGGGTTGAAAGTGGTGTCAGTGTCTTATGGGTTGGGCTCAGGTCTCATTGGTGTTGTTCTCCCCGGTGAAACCCCCTCTGTAAAACCTGACAAGTGGTATTGGGTTGAGAGTGGTGTCAATGTCTTATGTGGTTGGGCTCAGGTCTCATTGGTGTTGTTCTCCCCGGTGAAACCCCCTCTGTAAAACCTGACAGCAGTCTTGTCTCATTTCATTTCTTTCTTCATTCAAATTTAGGAGCCATAATGACATGTAACACCTATATGATCATGGAAGAAAGAAACTTAAGCACCACTTGTCTGGCTTGTCAACTTTGTCCATCAAAGTAGTAGTTTCAAGAATTTGTTGGCTTAAATGGCGAGTTTTGAAAATAATTTGTTTTTCAGCTAACATTGAGAACTAAAACTGCATTAAAATGGAAAATAAAACGCTATATATCAATCACATTTTAGAGTTTCCATTTGATCTTTCTAAATGACACTTCCCACTCAATTGAGTTCAAGTGTTAGAAATGAACATTATCTTCTTTTCTTTCTTTTCTTTCTTTTATGGTGGAAAGCCTCCTCAGAATCAATACAATAATACGTTGTAACTATTCAACTGCGATCAGGTTTCACGGTCACTTGCTGCATGTGAGGGTGCTCTTCTAGTAGTAGATGCTTCTCAGGTGAATCTCTATGTTTTTATGCTCTTCTTTCCCCTCTGATTTTATGGCCTTTATCATGTGGGACTGATCTTTCAGTAATTCTTGTTTATGCTTTTGCAAAAATTTCTTTCAAATCACAGGGTGTTGAAGCACAAACCCTAGCTAATGTTTATTTGGCTCTGGAGAACAACCTAGAAATTATCCCTGTAAGTACATTATTTTTGTTATTCCACTTTTAACTTATATTTAATTTTTGTTTTAGTTTACTGATATACACATTATTTTTCAATTAATAAACCCATTTATATATATATATATATATATATATATATATAATTTCTTTTTCAGGATAAAAGACTGCACATTTACACTTACTAAACAGTTGTGTAATTTTGTGGCATGGGATTTTCTCTTTTCAAATTAAGGATGAATTGTTTTCTGTATTTTTTCATCACTTTTCTCAAGTCATAAAATAATTAGATAAAATGTCCGAACGTGTTGCATGTTTAGTAACACTAGATATTCTGTAACAGGTTTTGAACAAAATAGATCTTCCGGGTGCAGAACCAGATCGAGTTATCAAGGAGATTGAAGAGGTTTGTCTGCCTACTTAACCCCTGACATCATTTTCTTATGACACTATTAATTCCTTTTTTTGTAAGAAATGAATTGGTCAAGTTAAGGCAACCATGAACATAAGGGTAGCACACCACAGCAGGCTAGAAAAACTACTCAGTCCCAAACGAACTCAATAGAAGATTGCTGTCCCCAAGATTTTAGCAATTTCTTTCCATCCAAATACTCAAAAGTGCAGCTTGGGAATGCCACCAAACCTTTTGGCATTATACAGTATACATTTTGGTTAAAGTAATAATTTATAGTAGTAATTTCTTAGTTTAATTACTACTGCTAGAATGGTTATAGATTACACTGCCCCAGGTATACAATTTGGGAATGGCTTAACAAGGGCATCCTTTCGTGGGCATTGCTAATTCGTTTATGCTATTCTTGAATTATTCTTGTGATATTAATACGAAAAATCTTGAGTGGAATTTATTTTTTGTGTAGATCGTAGGTCTAGATTGTAGCAATGCGATTCTCTGCTCTGCAAAGGTTTGTTATTATTCTTTCATTCCCTGTTGTTTTATTTGGTTTCTGATTTTACAATAATATGTGCATGTTTCTACATGATGAAGTTACTTTCTGCTTTAGGAAGGAATAGGTATAATTGATATTCTCAATGCAATTGTTGCAAGAATACCCCCACCTGAAGATACATCTAAAAGACCATTAAGGGCTTTAATATTTGACAGGTACTTTACTCTTTATTCTTTTCAAAATGTTATCAGACTAATCCATTTAATGATAAATGTCAGCAATATACTATAGATTGGCATAGATTGTCAATTTAGATTTGGATGACTTTGATACCATGAAATAATTTTGGTAAGGTAAGGTCCCTGCAATCTAAAAATGATAACATGTTGAACTGAGACTTGGTAGACTTATTGTAAAATTCTAGGATCTAATTTGCATGTCTAGGCTTCATCCCATACTTTAGGTAATTCTTTTTCCCATTAATTTGTTGTTGTGTGCTTAATGCAAGTTCAGATACCTGTACTTTATGCATCTAGTTGTTATACAATTACTCTCTACGCAGTCATCCTTGGATGCATTTACTTCCATAAAGTTGTGAAGTATTTACATGGATAAAATTCCTGTAGTATCTATAGTCGGTTAACACCCCTTGCTTGTTGTTTCAGCTAATATTCTTTTACATGCGGTATATATCCTTCAGGCAATCATATTTATTATTTCTTTTAATTCAGCTACTATGATCCGTATAGAGGTGTTATTGTATACTTTCGAGTTGTAGATGGATCTATAAAGAAAGGTGACAGAGTTTATTTCATGGCTAGTGGGAAGGTATAGTACGTTTTCTATTTTTTTATCCCTTATTCTTGCCTTCATTGCAGACAAATTCAAGCAAGTTTTAATCTATCATGAGTAAAAACTTGGGTCATTGTGAAGTCTGAACTTATCTGATTATTAAATTACAGGATTACTTTGCTGATGAAATTGGAGTTTTGTCTCCCAATCAACTTCAAGTTGAAGAACTGTATGCTGGTGAGGTAAAATAGTACTGCTGGATGGTTTATTAGCTGTTTGATGTATTTCATATTGCTTATGGTATTTTTGGTTTTCTCTCGCCTCCTTTTTTTCATAACATATCTTATGTACTCTCTCTATGAGAAATGAGATAAAATACTTAAAAAGGGGCATAAGAAAAGATGACAAGACACAATGCATGGCAGTGGTGTATTGTTTCTGCTGAGTAACTAAGCATCTGTATGTGCATATTTTTGGCTGTCATGACAATTCCGTTCTGTGGCAAATTCATTATTGTTATTTTTGTTCTCTAAAGAAAGATAAAGTAAGCATTTTTTACTCATTATGACCAATGATATCTTGAGTTGTGCTTTAATAGGTGGGCTATCTATCTGCATCAATAAGAACAGTAGCTGATGCTAGAGTGGGTGACACTATTACTCACTATGGCAGAAAGGCTGATAAGTCACTTCCTGGATACGAGGAAGCCACTCCTATGGTGTTCTGTGGCTTGTTTCCTGTTGATGCTGACCAGTATTTATCTCTTCTTTCTTTCTTGAGCAAAACAATTGTATTTTTTTCTTTAATGTATCTGAAATTAATTATTAATCATTTCCTTATTATTATCATTTATTGTCAGATTCCCTGATCTGCGTGATGCACTTGAGAAGCTACAACTCAATGATGCTGCACTAAAGGTTAGACTGATATGTTAGAAAATAGTTCATCTTTGTTTCTAGACTTTTGGCAAAGGAACATAATTTGCCTTTTCCTGTATATGCTTATCTGTTAGTTGTAATTTACTATTCAATTATAGTTTTTCTTGATTTAGTGATAATTTCTTTTTATCGATTTGATATTTCTTTAAACTGTGATGTTTATTAAAATTATTCAGTTGTACTTTTGTATTAGTTTTCTTTTGTTAGAGAAGCATTCAGAGTCTCTCCATTGAGATCTTTATGCACAGCTGTTTTTTGACATTTGATGGATTATAATATACAGTTTTACCTAAAGTTTGATACCAAACTATTCTTTTCCTTAATTATCCAATTTTCTTAAGAGTCAGGCTGACAATGGTAGGGTTAGTGATAAGTTATTCAAGGATTTCATTTTCTTTTCTGATTTACAGTTTGAACCTGAGACCTCAAGTGCCATGGGGTTTGGCTTTAGATGTGGGTTTCTGGGTCTTCTTCATATGGAAATTGTCCAGGTTTGCGTTTGTTGAAGCATATACTCTTTGGCTTTCAGAGGAAATGCTTGAATGTTCTTATATATTGCATAATTTCTAGAAACATGATTTGTTATTCTGATTAACTGTGGAAACCTGGTCTTACTTTACACTACAGGAGAGACTTGAGAGAGAATACAATTTGAGCTTGATAACAACTGCTCCAAGTGTTGTGTACAGAGTAAACTGTGTAAATGGTGATACTGTAATTTCTTCTCATTCCTAAGCTCCCTTTCTATTTATTAGATTTTTGGTTGAACTATTCGTTAAAACTGAATTTACACTATTTTTTAAATGTCATATTAATGCCATCATTTTGTCTGAATCACAAAATCGCTGAAGGTTGAGTGCTCAAACCCATCTTTACTTCCTGAACCTGGACAAAGGAAATCAATTGAGGAGCCATTTGTGAAGGTTTGTTCTTGCACTTTGTTCACCTTTTTCAAGAATTGGAACAGTGAGGGAAGAACATTTTAATTCATAAGTTGTATGTGTATTGTTTTTATTTGTAATTAATGTAGTTGTGTGCAGATTGAGATGCTTACACCAAAAGACTACATTGGTTCACTTATGGAACTGGCACAAGAAAGAAGAGGGCAGTTTAAAGAATTGAAATTTATTGCTGAAAATAGGGCATCAATTGTCTATGAATTACCATTAGCAGAGGTAATCTCTTTAGTTATTTTCAATTGACCTAAAAACTCATGCTTCTGTTTGACTAGTTTTGTTTTCATGTATCTGAATTGTTTTTAATGTCAATTTTGTAGATGGTTGGTGATTTCTTTGATCAGTTGAAGTCAAGAAGTAAGGGTTATGCTAGTATGGAGTATACGTTTGTTGGGTAAATATCTCCAAGAGCATAATTTATGGATAAAATTCACACGAGGTTCTTTTGGTTTTCAAGATACTGTTCACTATAAATATACGTCACTCTCTAGTGTAATCAGGGTAGTTTTGATAAAATAAGACATACCTAATGTTTAGGGACTGTGAGTTAATGCAGGCATCTCTGCATTTTGGATTGACTTCTAGACATGGAAGCTTTTCAATTGTAAAAAAACCCTACCATTAAGACATTTCTAAGGCAGGAATCACGGGCTTCTTAAATTATTAGTTGTCTTTGAAGAAGTTAGACGAGAGGTCTAAAAGGGTTGAGGTGCATAAATTAATTTTAACTTATTATGTGCTTTAATTTTATTTTTGTATATGGTTGTACTCTATAACAATTATGTGACATAAATTTTATGTCTGAACTCTGAATATGTGATTGGGTGCAAAGTGATTTTTAGGTTATCTATTTCTTTTGAATCGTCTAAAAGTAATAATTTTTTTAGTGAAACTACTAAAAGGGGTATGAAATTATTTATATCTCCAAAAACAATTCAATCCTAACACACTTTTATATGGGAATTTTAATTCATTTTATCCCTTAACTTATTTTATTTTCTTTTCCTGGAAGTGTTTATTTAGAAGTTTATCCAAATTGGTGATTTATCTTGTAAATAATGCAGTCTTTGCATGACACATAATTGTAGAATATATTACATATTATTATTTCGTATACCTTTAACACTGCATCAGAAGAGGACGAGCTTTATTTTTTTAAGATTTGAAGCACATAATAATTTTATATATGGTTGTAAAGTTATCCTTGCGTATTATTAAGTATTTATATATTATTTCATATACCCTTAACTCTGCACCAGAGGAGGATGAACTTTATTTTTTTAATTTTTTAATTTTGGAAGCACATAGTACTTTTATATAGTTTTAAAATTATCCTTGCGTATTATTAAGTATATATTGTTTTATACAACTTTAACTCTGCACCAGAAGAGGATGAGCTTTATTTTTTTAACATTTGAAGTACATAGAATACTTTTTTTATATTAGTTTTGAAGTTATCCTTGCGTATTATTAACTATTAAGGTTGTCTTTTCAATGATTCTTCTAAGGCTCTAATGCTTTCTGATAATTCATTTTCAGGTACATCGAAAGTAATTTAATTAAACTTGACATAAGGATAAATGGTGACTGTGTGGAGCCATTGGCCACAATTGTGCACAATGATAAGGTAACTTGTAAATTCTCTCTGATTTGCTCAATGCATGGCTTGGAAAAACACACACACACACATATATATATATATATATATTTATTTATAACTTGAAAGGAATAATTTGAAAGAAAGAAGATTCTTATTTTGTTAATTCATTTGAAACAACACATCAACTTCTATATATAGAGAACTCAAACCCAAAATAATAATTACAAGAGATCTCTAGAATCTTTTAACAACTATATACACACACACACACACACACACACATATATATATATATATATATATATATATATATATATATATATATATATATTAAAAAAAA
>Ga0099822_1006816_pt1 | contig 14831 bp, 13 predicted proteins | sample CowpeawhiteBW_FD_76839 | JGI IMG/M metagenome (GOLD analysis project Ga0099822, IMG submission 76839) | Root nodule microbial communities of legume samples collected from California USA - Cow pea white BW | ecosystem: Host-associated > Plants > Roots > Nodule | place: USA: California | collected...
GTATCATTTTGATCAAATGATGTATTATAACTTTTATTAGTGTATAAAAAAGAGATTCATTAGAATTTAAAAGATTGAAGTAAACAAACATTTAAAATATATTTTAATTTGAATATTTGTTTTACTTTTATATATTTTTAAAAATATTTTTAAATTTTATCAACTATGTTTCATTAATTTTTGCAAATTTAATAAATGTTTTGGTTCTCATAAAATTTTATTTGGTATTATAATTAAAATGTAAACAATTATAATTTATTTTAAAGTATTTGGTATCAAAGAAACAACCATCCTTCTAATATTGAATATTTGATAATATTATGTTTTCTTTACTATAATTTTTTATTAGTTTACAAAAAATAATTAAAATTAATATTGAAGTAGTAAGAAAACGGGTATAGGTATGGGTACGAGATTATACCTGTTACCCGGTGGGGATGGGATGGGACAAAAGTTTGATACGCGTTGGGTTTGGTTATGGGGATGAGGATGAATGTTTTGTACAAAGATGGGTATGGGATAGCGAAACCCGTGCCCGCCCCACCCCGTTGCTATCCCTAGCCTCAATAGAGTTTCAGAAACATTTGAATTCGCATAAACATTTTTCTTAAACCATGATAAGAAAGTTTTGTTATGTTCATTAAGTGGCCATTTTTCACTCATGTGTTGGTGTGTATACTTGATTTCATCAATGTGTTGCGAAATGTAAGGAATCAATTCTACGGTGTTGTTTAAGCCTACAAATGGGCTTCATCAACTTCTTTTCTACAAACACTTTCAATCTTCACTCCTCGAACACCCTTACCTTCACATTTTCAACTTGTTCACAACTTTGCATATAACTTGAGCAAAATTCAATGACCTCTTCTGATTGGTACAACTCTATAATTGAAGCTTCCAATCGATACTTGGCATACCCCTTTAAGATCTTCATGTATCTCTCAAATTGGTACATCCATCTCAAGAAAACCGACTCACATAATTGAATTTTCCGCACTATATGAACTATTAAATGAACCATGATATTGAAAAATGAGGGTGGAAAATACATTTTCAATTGACACAATAGTCTAATGACATCATTTTCCAAATCATCTAACACTCTCGAGGGTCAATAACTTTCTTGCATCTTGCATTACAGAACACACACAAACGTGTTAGAATACCTCTAATAGAAGGAGGTAAGATGACTCAAATAACTACTACTAAAAGTTGTTATATCAACACATGACAATTGTGGGACTTTAAACCAACTAACTTTAACTCTTGCATAGAATAATGCTACTAATATTTAAAGAGTAACTTTGGGGAACCTTCACACTTCTTAAACATTGACAAAAAAATGTTTCTCTTTTCTAGAAAGTGGGTGACACGTGAGGGCAAATAGGTGTGTCTTCAATTGATTGTGCATGTAACTCATAACAAATGCCCATGTCAGCCAAATCTTTTTGTACTTTTACTCCATCCTTTTTCTTTCGTTTTACGTTTAGTAATTTCCTAATGATGTTATCACATACATTTTTTTCAACGTGCATCACGTCTATAAAATGTCGTATCTCAAGTTTACATCAATATGGAAGTTTAAAAAATACTGATCGTTTCTTCTAAATATTTTTCTTCATGGTCTTTGTCTTTTGATGTTTTCCGAAGACAATGTCAATGTTGTTCACCTAGTTGAATACTTCTTCACCATTGAGGGGTCTCACCATAACTTCATCCTCAAGACTTCCATTTAATCCTTTTTTCATTTTATTGTAAGAATGATTTCGAGGAAGGAATTTTCAATGTCTTGTATACACAATTTTCTGACAATGCTTCACTCAAGTTTCCATATGTTGTGAAATCATTTATGGTGCAAAACAACATTGCATGCAAATAAAAAGTTTCTTAACAATATGAATCATACACATAGATGCCTTCTTCCCATTATAGTTTCAAATAAACAATCAATGAGTTTAGGCACACATCAATGTCATTTGCAGGTTGTCTTGGACCCGATATCATCATAGACAACATCATATATTTCTCTTCATGCACAACAAATGAGATAAATTTGTAAATCATTAACAAAATTGACCATGAACTATGTTTTCTACTTAAGTTCCCATAGAAATTCATACCATATGTAGCAAGTCCAAGTCTTAATTTTCTCTACACCAAATTTTGGAAATGTTTCATCAATATTCGTCCATTATGGAGAATCCACTGGGTGTCGAAGAAGATTATCACACTTTCTTCCATCAACGTCCCATTTCATGTTCTTTGCATCTCTTTTAAAGGAAAACAATCGTTTGATCCTAGGTATTATAGGGTAATACCACATCACCTTAGTAGGTGGACCATCTTTGTCTTCATCACCACTATTTTCATCAATTTTCATTTTAAACTACGATAATACACATGTTAAACACGCCTTTAGTGAAGGAAATTGGTCTCTATACAATACATAATCATTGGGACATGAATGTATCTTTTGGTATTCCAAACCCATTGGACATAAAATTTTCCTCGCCTCGTAATTACTGATAGGTAACTTGTTATTTTCTGGAAGCATCTCCTTCAGCAACTCCAATAATTTTGTGAAACTTTTGTCGGTCCATCCATTCCTTGTTTTTAAACTGAACAATTTCAAAGTTACTGATAGTCGTGTATAGATAATGCATCTTGGGTAAATCTCTGCCTCTGTGTTGCAATCGAAATCACAATAGGATAACGAACCATTTTTTTAGAAAAACAGAGTTTGAAGTCGTCACCATAGTTTATTCTGGAAAAATACAAAAAAACCAACAAGAAAAGACAAGGTTTGCATAAAAAACCAGATTTTGGGTCTGGAAGTCGGTTACACGTGGAGAAAGTGTTAGCACCCCACAACGCTCGTCCTAAGACGATACCTTAAATTAAACATGCAAAAAATATGTGGTTATTTTCAAAATGTTTATTTTCCACAAAAAATAATAATAAAAGAATGTACAAAAGAAATAAAAATAATTTTTTGTTCTTTGGGCCCAACAAGGATTAATCATTGCTCTTACGTATCTCAATTCACAATGGAGAATCAGGGTTTCGTAGTTCTTTAAGAAAGACTATTCAAAAAACTATTTGAAAACGACTTGATTTTGTTGGAAGTGAACCTAACAAGGATTGACCTTACTCCTACGTATCTCCATTCATAATGAAAAATTAAGGATCACTTAGTTCTAATTATAAAAAGGTTTAATCATGCCCTTGCTCCCCATTTTGGAGGCAAAATCTCAATTTGGTCTCCTTTTTTGTTAAAATGTCTCAAATTTGCCCTTTCTGTTAAGTTTGGCTAAACACCGTTTGTGGTTGTTGAGGTGGATTTTTGTTACTAAAATGTGTCAATAACACATGGAATGGTGTGCAAAAATATTTTTATTTAAGCCAACAAAAAGGTGTGGTTGTGAATCCCTAAATTTCTTTTCTTCTTCTCCTATCTTCCATCATGAATCCATCCCATTGTGGGTCCTGTTCAAGTTCAAATGTTGGAGGTAAGCACAAGCGTAGGGTCAAATTTTGTAGTAGTGGTGGGTGTAGAAGCATCAATGTAACGTCAATTGCTATTGTGGTGATAAGGTTGTGTTGAGAACTGCGAAAACAGCCAAGAACAAAAGGAAAATATTTTCGGACTGTCCAAACTTCAAGGTAATGTTCATTTGTAATTTGTGTATGGTTTTTGTGTAAGGTTTTTGTGTTTGTTGATAAAGACGTGAATGGTATATTTGCAATAGAGGGGAGGTACAGAGTGTGGTGGGTGCAGTTACTTCAGCTAGTTTGCTGAGCATGGGATCGGAGAAGGGGGTTTTATAAGCACGGTTGTGATTCAAAATAAATGTTGTGGGGATGTGAAGAATGAAGAAAAGGTTGGTTGCAATGTGAGGATTGAAGAAAATGCTATTGGTAGTGGCACGAATGAAGCGTTAGTCGGTGGCAATTTCAATTCCTAAGAAATGAGAAGGAATGTCGTAATGGCCCAAGAAGTGATTGTTGATATCAAAATATGTATTAATTCATTAGAAAAAAGGATTAAGGTGTTGATTGGAGTGGTCTGTGTTTGCGTTCTAGTGAACATGATTAGTGTGTTTTTTTTGTTGAATTAGAATTAGTGTGTGACCTGCCAGAGGTGTTATTATAGTGCAATGGGTAGATTCTATTGCAGCACACCTTTAATGCAGTAGATTTTGGTATTTATGTAAGGTTTCGAAAATGAATGAATGGTATCAGTATTAGTTTTACAAATTTTGCACCACACCTTTAATGCACTGGTTTAATGCATTTGTACAGAAACTTAAATTCCATATGGAAAAAATTAAATTAAATTGGACCAGCACATGACAATTGGATATTAATACAAAATTGGATATCTAAATAAAGTGTTTTAGCAGTAAATGTTTAAGATGTGTGAAGGAAGTGGTCCACTACTACAGAACTGAAATGCACAAAAAAGTGGTCCCCCAATAACCAATTACACATAATGGTCCCCCAATAGCTAATTATAGACCAAAGCTACAAATGTTTATAATAAGGAAAACAGATGTAGTCATGGTTTCCATATGTATCCCCTCCTTGCATTTAGTTTTGGCCTCATCATTACTCTTCCACGCCCACATATTGCATGTTGAGAATGTTCAGCAAAAGCCCTTGGTGTTGTAGTAGTTTGCACACTTGATTGCATAGAAGGACCACGAGCTATGCCTTGGTGTGATGGTTCAAAATGTGGCTGTGATGCTGGAGTAGAAGGTTGTGCAGCTTGTGAATGTGGTTGTGATGCTGCAGGGGTTGGTTGTTGTGATGGTGGCTGGGATGACTGAGTAGAAGCCTGAGGTCCAGGGGTTGGTTTTTGTGATGGTGCCTAGGTTGACTGAGTAGAAGGCTGAGGTGCAGGGGTTGGTTGATGTGATGGTGCCTAGGGGCAATGTCTCTTGTTGGTTGTTGTTCCAATATTATATTCCAACATTTCTATTATGTCTAGTTCATCACACATCTTATGCACCAAAAAAAGATGAACCTGACCATTTAGCTTAGCAATGTTTACCATATGCATGACACCACGATCATCACTTAAAAGCTCTAACCTATCCTCCAAAATTATACCACCTCCCACACAATACCACAAATAATTAATTCAACATATCTCATCTCCCTCAAGTTACTTAGCACCTCAAAATAACTCCAGCGATTCGGGTCACAAGATAGGATGGAAGTTTCCCCATTATCATATATAAGTTTCCCCGCATTCACAAACTTCCCTCCGTGATGGAACATTACATCAAACTTTTTGTCCTCCATTTATAATATTCACAAACTACACCTATATAATATTCAAATACCGACAAAGATTAAACAATTTTTAAAATACAAATACACTAACACATAATATCACTTTCAAATGGGGGGACCATAACAAAAAAAGAAAGGAGCACATGGCATGACACAAACCCATACTGAAATAAGCACAATATTCCATAATACACTATTATTGACCGACAAAACTAACATTTGCTTTCCAAAAAGCACATTTTGCAACAACATCACCAAAAGGCACAAAACATAAGCACTGAACCAAAATAGGGAAAGCGACTCACCTAAGAATGATCGACTGATTGAAATCAATGACCAATCCAATCATAGAGCAATCCAATAAGTGACCACAATGGCAACCAAACAGAGGAGCGTACTAAAAAAAGCTTCCAATCACACAATCCCGAAATTTTCCCAACGTTTCTAATTTTAAAACCCTAAACCTAATTTCAGTAATCTATTATTTTTTTAAAAAAATTTCCCTAGGTAATTTAAAAACCCTAAACCTAAATTATCTTACCTATTATTTAAAAAAAAATTCCCCTTCCATTCCAATCTCCCTACCTCGTCATTGTTCAAACACTGGTCAACCTTGCCATGTCATTGTTCATCTAACATCGTCTAGCCATACTTAACAGAAAAGGCAAATTTGAGACTTTTTAACAAAAAAGGAAACCAAATTGAGACTTTTAGAAATATGGGTACCAAATTGAGATTTTGCCTCCAAAATGGGAACCAAGGGCATGATTAAACCTTATAAAAACTATTCAGAAAACTATTTGGAAAATGATTTAAATTTTTTGATAATTTTGAAAAACCTTTATATTTAAATTTTTTGTATTTTGAATAATTTGGAAATAGGTGTCATGCGACACAAATGACCAAACAAACACAAAAAATAAACAAAAAATATTTTTTATTTTTTGTTTATATATATATATATATATATATATATTAGTAAAAAAACAAAATTTCAACAGAAAATGAAATAAGGAAAAATATTTTTTATGATTTTTAGAGTAAAATATTTGTAAATAGTATAAATAATGTACCTAGCAGAAAATGCCAAAGTTATGTGTAAAAAAGAAAAACAAAATACATAAAAATTGAGAATCCACAAATCAAAAGAAAAAAAGAAAAAAAAATTAGGAGTGGCATACCTTCCAAAGTCTTCAATTCCTTTTCCTCTCTATTAATCTCACTCTCTTTTTCTTTACATTACAACTACCTTTTTTCTTCTTTTTTCTTTTTTTTACCTCCTTTAATATGTTTTTTTTAAAGAGAGATAAAAATGAGGTGTGTATGTGTGAGTGGTAACACGAAAGAACAAGAGAAGTGGAAAGAATATTTTTTTCGATCATTTTTCATATGACAAACTATGTATTTATATCCACACATTGCAATATTAATGCAATCCTAGCTTGATTGTAATTAACAATATAAGGAAGGAATTGGTCATCATAATATCACACTACAGGAATCAAATAACAGCAAATTAGAGCACAATATCAATCATCATTAGTAATATTGATTCTAATAATTAGAAGAGATATTACTTCTAATTATTATAATCATATCACTATTTTCTTTATCAGGAACAAAGGGTAGAAAAACAAAGGGTGAGGACGAAAATATGTTGGGTGGTAGGCTCATGTGAAAGAGTGTGATAATTAAAAACAAATTGGTTCTTCCTTCTTCTTTTTTGCTTTTATTCTTTTTTTCATCTTTTTTTTATTTACCATTAACTAAATAACATTTTTTATTTTATTTTATTTGTTAACCCGAATGAAATTGGGTATTGACACTCTAAATCGGACTTAAGAGAATCATATACATGAGTTTTTCCAAAATTTTCTTATCCACCCTCACGTACCATGTCTTCTAAATGATTACTCATCCATTCGTCTATATAATCAGTTCCTCGTGATGTCGTAGACTTGTGTAATACTTCTCCATGGCAAATCCAAATTGTATAACTTCTCCTTATGCCGAAGAGGAATAGATGATAATGTGTTATGCCCAAGTCCTAACGTATTTGATTAAGACAACGAACACAAGGACAAAAATATGTCCCGATAACAGAGATTGTGTGTTCTTGAGCATATTGCAAAAACTCATATACCACCTTTTCATACCCTTCACTAATGCAATAGTTGTAACATCTCGGTAGGATATTACTTAAAACAAAAAAAATTAAACAAATTTGAAATAAATACCTTATTTATTATCAATCCATTTTCCAAAAACGCGAGAAATTTTAAAACCTTAAAGTTTAATAACTAACCACTATAATTAGTCAAATATACTCAAAATTCACTTTTACAATTTGGAAATCCAAAGCAGCAATTAAATTACATGAAAATTAAATAAAAGTATTTATAAAAGTTCCATGTAACTGCTCCCCATTCTCCGCCACTATGAAGCTCCTGGCTCACCTATAACATCATCTGCTCCCGGATAACAAGTTACCCACTCATCGCCACATACAAACAAATAGGGTGAGCTATGCAGAAAGATATAAATAAATATGAAGTAATCCCACCCGACAATTCATAATTATTCAACCATTTATAATAAAATACCCATTTTCCCTACTCATAACCATTATGAGTTTATGCATGCACTCTTAATCTTGGGACTTCATGTGCTTCCACGACCCTCCTCACTCGTCGTCCAACCTACGAGCCTATCCCGCTCGTAGTCCTGCTTCACGGACTCCCTCGCCCGTCATTCAAACTCCTCGCTCGGACCCGGACCTTCACACCCGGCTTTCCTACTATGAACTCCCTCGCTCATAGCATTCTCAAGTTGAGCATGAGATGAACTCCCTTGCTGACTCATCCCAATAAGAGTACCTCCGGTGAACTAAGCCCTTCACGTTCCACATGCGGTCCACCCATCACGAACTCCTCGCTTGCGACTCAAGCCAAGCACATACCAGATCCTATGGACTTAGTCCTTCCAACCCAAACATTACAAACCTATGCACATAATTCCGACAATTTAGGAAATATCAATTAAACTAGCTCAAAATGTACCCACAAGCATGAATGCTAACCCTTCTCGCTTAACCTAGGAGCTTTCCCTAACTAAGCACCTCTATCTTGCTCAAGCTAGACTTCCTCACTTGAACGAGTGCGTAAGAGTGGGTCCCCACGATCTCTTGCCTAGGCGAGACCTTCTTGCCTGAGCGAGACCCTTGCTCACTCAAACACACAACCCCTCGCCTGGACGAGGATTCAAACGAAAGATGTGACCTATTTTTTGTCGCGATCTCGCTTGGGCAAGGCATTCTCGCCTGAGCGAGAGGACATGTCGCTCAACATGAACTTTGGTCACCTGAGCGAATGCTCGAACCAAAACCAAGAACGAGATTCTGCAATTTTTGCTTAGGCGAGAGTTACTCGCTTGGGCGAAATTTGCAGAGGTACTCTTTTATTCACACCCGAAATCGACCAAAACCAATCCAATATACAATTCAACCAGTACCATTCAATCTATATCAACGATCATACCATATGAACATGTTTTAATCATATTTGAATCACCAAAAACTTAGAACTTAACCCTAAACAATCATCATCCACACAAAGTTGCGAACTCCCATCCTTCTTTTTCACCAATAAGACTAGAGCTCCCCATAGTGATGCAGTTGGTCGGATAAACTGCTTTTCTAATAACTCCTCAATTTGCTTCTTGAGCTCTGCCAGCTCTATAGGTGCAATTCTGTATGGAGCCATAGACACTAGACTTGCACCAGGAATTAGATCAATGGTGAAGTCGATGTCTCGACTCGGCGGCAATCCTAGCACTTGATCCAGAAAAACATTCGCATATTCACTGGCCACCTGTATGGATTGGATCATCTCTGAAGCAGTTTTCTTCTCTGGTTTGGCCACCACCGTAAAACATGTGGCCCCTCCTTGTAGTTCCTTCAATACCTCCTAAGTTGAGATTAACTCTAACCTTACATGTTCTGAGAATACCAAACTGTGTTGTCCACAGTCGATCATGATGTGGTTATTAAACAGTCAGTCCATCCCCAATATAACGTCCAATCCCTTTAGAGGCAAGCACACCAGGTTCACCTTGTATCTGCGACCTGCCACTTTAATCGAACACCCAACACAGACCGAACTGGTAGTCACTTGACCCGAAGATGAAGTTGAAACCAGCAACTCACAGTCCAAGTCACATTTCTCCAAGCACAGTTTCACCACACATGCATCAGAAATAAAAGAATGTGTTGCTCTAGAGTGAAATAATACAAGCACCTCATGTCCCACAAGTAAACAAGGTTGTAGTATTAGATTACCTGATTAAGTAGCTTTTGTAGTGGTCATAGCAAAGATCCTTCCAACAGCTCTAGGTCTCTCTGATCTAGGGGCTGATGGTTTCTTCGTCACACTAATCTTCTTATCTAGGCACATATGAAGCATCGACGACTGCTCCCTTGTCCACTGGTTTGAATCTTCAACTAAGGTCAATTCCTCTTCAAGTGTGCTCCCCCACATTGGAAACATTTAAAATTTCCAGAGCTGGTAGGGGGACGGCTGTAAGGCTTCTTCATCTGCCTAGCTCTACGACATTGCTCTAATGTTGAATAACTAGACCAGGGCCCTTCTCCAGGTGCTCAACACTCTTGGCATGTTCCACCAAGACTGGGAATCTTTTCTCCCTCAAAGGCGTTATCACCTTCTTCAGCTCATATTTGAGTCCTCGCTCAAACTTTAGGCATCTCCATTCCTCGGTATTGGCTTGCGAGTAGTATCTCGCCAGATGCTCAAATTTGTTCACATACTCCTGCATTGTCATGTCCCCTTGTTGCAGTGCGAGTAATTCAGCTTCCCTGTCCTATCTAGCCATGTCAGGGAAGTATTTCTCTAGGAAACAAGTCCTGAAGTTGGTCCAGTCCACCTGTTTTTCTCGGGTCTGCATTTGCTGCTGCATTCCCGCCCACAGTACTCGGCGTCATCATTCTAGAAATAAGTGGCACACATGAGCTTCTGCTCATCCGTAGAGTTCATCACATTAAAAATCTTCTAACATTTGCGAAGCCATGCATCCGCTTCGTCAGGAGAGGCTTTTCCAGTGAACTCTACTAACTTGTGTCGTAGGAAATCTTCCACATTTGGCACCCTGATTGGCGCAATCACTACCCTGGGCTACGCTGCTACCAGCAGCTGCATCGCATCCACCATCTGGTCAATAGCCTCTGCGATGTCATCAGCACCGTTTCCATTCCTTCTCTTCCAGTTACCAGCCATAGCTTGAATACGCCACATTTCAACAGTTAAGAATCAATTCACTTGGTTAAGAAAATCCACTCACACCTTTACAACATTCAACTCAAAAACAACAATTAGTCAAACGATAAGCTCACACCCCAAAAGCCCCAAAATATTTAAAATATTTTCAAAACTTTTGCTCTGATACCAACTGTAACATCCTAGTAGGATATTACTTAAAAAAAAAATTAAACAAATTAGAAATAAATACCTCATTTATTATCAATCCACTTCCCAAAAACGGGACAAATTTTAAAACCTTAAAGTTTAATAACAAACCACTATAATTAGTCAAATATACTCATAATTAACTTTTACAATTTGGAAATCTGAAGCAGTAATTAAATTACATGAAAATTAAATAAAAAAGTATTTATAAAAGTCCCATGTAATTGTTCCCCATTCTACGCCACTATGCAACTCCTGGATAACAAGTTACTCGATCATCGCCACACACAAACAGATAGGGTGAGCTATGAACAAAGATATAAATAAATATGAAGTAATCCCACTCGACAATTCATAATTATTCAACCATTTATAATAAAATACCCATTTTCCCCACTCATAACCATTATGAGTTCATGCATGCATTCTTAATCTTGGGACTTCATGTGCTTCCACGACCCTCCTCGCTCATGGTCCAACCTACGAGCCTATCCCGCTCGTAGTCCTGCTTCACAGACTCCCTCGCCCGTCATCGGAACTCCTCACACGGACCCGGACCCCCATACCTGCCTTTCCTACTATGAACTCCCTCGCTCATAGCATTCTCAAGTTGAGCATGAGATGAACTCCCTCGCTCACTCATCCCAACAAGAGTACCTTCGGTGAACTAAGCCGTTCACGTTCCACATACGGTCCACCCATCACGAACTCCTCGCTTGCGACTCAAGCCAAGCACATACCAGATCCTAACCCAAACATTACAAACCCATGCACACAATTCCCACAATTTAGGAAATATCAAACAAAGTATCTCAACCTGTACCCACAAGCATGAATCCTAACCCTTCTCGTTTAAGTTAGGAGCTTTCGCCCAACTGAGTGTCGTTGTCTCGCTCAAGCTAGACTTCCTTGCCTAAACGGGTGCGAAAGATTGGCTCCCCACGATCTCTTGCCTAGGCGAGACCTTCGCTCGCTCAAACACACAACCCGTCGCCTGAACGAGGATTCAAACAGTAGACGTGACCTGTTTCATCACGACCTCGCTTGGGCGAGCCATTCTCGCCTGAGCGAGAGGACGTGTCGCTCAACATGAACTTTGGTCGCCTGAGCGAACGCTCGAACCAAAACCAGGAACACGATTCTGCAATTTTTGCTTATGCGAGAGTGACTCGCTTAGGCGAAATTTGTAGAGGTACTCCCTTATTCACACCTGAAATCGACCAAAACCAAGCCAATATACAATTCAACCAGTACCATTCAATCTATATCAACGATCATACCATATGAACATGTTTTAATCACATTTGAATCACCAAAAACTTAGAACTTAACGCTAAACAATCATCCTGTACCAAAACCCTCACCCCATTCATCCCAAAAGCATAAAAAGTCTTTGCAAACATCCATTGAACCCATTCATAGTATCATCACAGTTATTATGAAATTCACAACACACAAAATTCGATTGAGAATAGCAAAAACAAAAATCAACCTTTTATACCTACTTAATGGTCATTGAATTGAGGTTTTATACTATTCTTTCCAGCCCCCTCGGCTGCTCCTTACACTAGGTTTTCCTTTGCCCTTTAACATTATAGTTATTATGATCCTATTATTATACCATCACTCAACATACTCAAGTATATTATCAAAAATAATAATAAATCATATACACACAATTGGCATACGTAGGACTTGAACCCAAGTCCTCTCACACAATTAAGTACTTTCAACCATTTGAGCTAGTACTTTTCCACATCATACCAATTAATATTTAATATCACAAAGGTTTCTACTACCCGCATTTATTAATTAATTAATAATTTAATTAATTAAATCCTACGGGTCTTACAATAGTCATTCATCAAGCTTCGTTCCATACTATGTTCATAAAAAAACTCCATCACTCTCAAACTTTTAACTCTCACGAGGCAAGACCTTACTCATAAAAAAAAATAGTTTTCATAATTTGGTAACATGTATACGAAGAAGTCAAACATTATAAATTTGACAAAATTTTGACAGCATTTTGCATTGGTCTCTGAAGTACACAAAATGAAAGTGATCACTCACAATCAAGTATACATGCAAAGAACAACACAAAATTGCCTCAATCAAAATTTTATCAAATTTATGCATAAACCTCGATGTACACATTGTAGCCAATTATGAAACATAAGTTTTTCAAACTATTTGATAGAAAATTTAAGATTTAATACAAACGATTAAATAATACAAACGATTAAAAGTTTAATCATTTGTAATAAATCTCAAATAAGAACTTACGTTTGCTCAATGTTTAAATAAAATTATAATATATAAATTGTTAGTTTTGAAATGGTGAGTTTAGCCAAGAAGGGGGGTTGAATTGGCTTTATAATCTTTTTAATTGAATCTAATAGACTAGAAAGTTTGGATGTAAATGCAGCAGACCAGTACACTTTCAGTCGATTAAAATTTAAAACAACAGACTAAATTGTTCTTGATGCCATGAAACATTCGATTAAAAAGACAAATCAGTCGGCTAAAATACTGGAGAATTATGCAGAATGTAGAATTCGCGAATTCAACTGAAACAACAATCTTTTACATATAAGACTTGTTCCAATCAGTATTTATAACAAGTATAAAGCCCCAGATTACACAAGAACGCATTAAATCACACCAAATATCAAATTGCTTAGTTTTCTTTAGTTTTTTAAAGAGTTTCAAAGAGTGTGAGATGAGGGAAAGAAGACTGCACAATTGTTTTTATACTGGTTCACTCAATCAAATTATAATGTAATCAAGACACAAGTGCCCGATATAAGTATATGGAAATCAAAAACTAATCCTATATCCAAATGCCTCAACCTTTTGAACGATGTTGGAAGTGGCTTCAAAACCTTAGATGAGTTCATATTTATACCCTAATTTAGCCTTTAACATTGGATTCTTAATTTGGTTTTTGTGCTTTAAAATATTGTCTTATTGAGCATGAGATATAAAAACATGTTCAAAATAGCTTTTTAGTTGCATAAATATTATTTGGATATTTTGAGGTGTGTTAGTGTAGCTGCATCAAAGTTGAGCTCATGAAGGTGTGAAAATAAATTGATTAAAACTTCATGACACCTAAAGATAAATCTAAGAATAGAAAACTATCAAAATCACAAAAATCCAAGCTAAGCATTGCATGAAGAAGGCAAAAAAAGCTTGAAAAAATGAAAAAGTTTGACTAAGCAACGAAAATTGGACCTTGCAATTTTCTATATCGTTTTATAGAAAAAAGGGCATTGATAATTCATAATATTTATGATAAAAGATAATTTGGAAAAAATATCTTTAGATATTTTATTTGATATTTTTAAATAATTATCTTTTTTAATTATTTCATAAAATATCAAAAGATTATAATTATCAAATCTTTTTAAATATGACAATATCTTCTTTAATCTCTTTAGATCTCCATAGCAAACAAATATATCTTAAAGATATTAGATTCACTACAAAAAAAAGAAGCTAAATTGCAGAGGTTTTAATTTCGTTTAGCGTGGGTTTTTACCCTCCACAAAATATTTTGCAGGGGTTTTTCAAACCTCCACAAATAAGTTTCCCACAAGTTATTTGTGGAAGTTTTCTACAACCCCTGGTACTAGGTTTATATTGTGGAAGTTTTTTAATGGAGGGTTATAACCTCTCCTATTCATGACTATTATTTTGTGGAGGTTTAAAACCTCCTTTATTTCCATAAACCTATTTAATTCCAAAACTCATGTTTTTCATTTTTTTTTTGTGGGGCTTAATACCCTCCTCAATTTGAGGATTATAAAACCTGTTTCGTTTGTATTATTTAATTTGTGGATTTATTACTGTATTTTTCTTGCATTATTCAAATATCATAAAAAACAATATTTTGTTTGTAATTAGAATTTCCTACTATACTTGACAATATATGTCACCATTTGAGGTACTTATATTTTTATATCAACAATATTTTTTTGTAAACTTCAATCAAATACTTCAACCAAAGTGCTCAAATATATATCATTAGAACTTTTGATTCTCAAAATCAAC
>Ga0099822_1006817_pt1 | contig 14830 bp, 8 predicted proteins | sample CowpeawhiteBW_FD_76839 | JGI IMG/M metagenome (GOLD analysis project Ga0099822, IMG submission 76839) | Root nodule microbial communities of legume samples collected from California USA - Cow pea white BW | ecosystem: Host-associated > Plants > Roots > Nodule | place: USA: California | collected...
ATATATAATTATATTTATATATATATATATATATATATATATATATATATATATATATATATAAATAATGGTATTCGTACTTATAGATACTCATATATGCTATACTACAATTTAAATAAAAAATTAAAAAAATACGACTAAAACATTAACACATTAATCTTGAATTTTATCAATTGGTTTTAAAAATTTTCCATTTCTTTGCAAACTGTCATTCAACAATATTTAAATAGATTATTTCTACTTTGTTTGAAACTTATAAATGTTAAGCATTGTATTTTTATTTGAATTTATGGTTGAAATATATTGTTAAATATTAAAATTTTCTTTTGTAAATAACCGCGGGTACCGTGAATATCCATCGATATTAAAAAAAATATGTTGATACTTGCATAATGGATACTTGCATAGATATGGATATAAGACATATATTTATTCAACAAGTAGGCTACGAAGGAGCTACTACCCATACTGTACTCGCCCCCGGACATCCCTAATTACCACTTTATTATTCTCTCCAACAATAATTCATTATCATCAAAATCTATAAATGTTTTATATCCCCATGTGTGCTAAAATTGATTACTTTAATCTTCATTTATTATTAGTTGAAAATGTTTTTCTACTATATTATAATATAGTGTATTGAATGTTGACCTAGATAACTAATTTTTCTTGGTAATTTTACTGCTTTATGCTATATAAAATATTTTTAATTAGATTTTTTATTTATAAAACTTGAATACATTTTTACTAAGAAAACATTATATAATGTTCTCTAATCATATTTAACAAGATGCGAGTTATTAATATAAAATTATGATTATAGAATAATACTACAATTTTATAAATTATTTATTTATTTTGTTCAAAATTCTCATTAGATAACTTAACCCTTAAAATCTACTCTCTTTTTTCATAAATTTATAAAGTATAATTATTTATTTTCGATAATAGAGTGTATAATATATATATATATATATATATATATATATATATATATATATATATATATATATATATATATATGTGTGTGTGTGTGTGTGTGTTTTTATTTTAAATGTGTTAATATGATATTGATAGAGTTAATTGACACATTTAATATATTATTTTGAAAGACTCTTAAATGATGCAAAATTATTTAGCATATCAAAATAAATCCATTAGTTGACGTTTAAGGAAAATGAGGATTTGCATTTGAAACCTTATTTTTATTTCAGTTGTTAAAATTAATCGACACATTTAAAATATTATTTGTTTTGATATTCAAAAAGTTGAAAAAAAAAATAAATTTAAATTATTTTTAATCTCGACTCTTAAATGATATAAAAATATAAAATTATTGAATATATAAAAACAAATCTCCTCGATTAAAAAACAAAAGTTTCAATACCCAAGTCAATGATTAAGAAAAACAATAGTTTCGATACTCTTAGAGAACAAGTTTGTGTTTGCAACCTCGATTGTTCCTACACAAATGACATTAATATTCTGATTTTAAATGTGTTAAAGATAATATCAATAGAATCAATTACTACATATAATATTGTTTGGGACCTAGTATTTAATATTAAGGATAATATGAAAAAATAATTATAACTCATTGCAGTTTGTCATGTAATTGATTGGAATTAATAAATATTAGATGATGTAATTTGATATTACTAAGGACTGTTTTAGTAGCACCATTAATATAAAATACACACTTATCCTCATTACTAGACCAGTTACCATTTTCTTATCTTTTCCCATTCCATCATTTTTTAGTTTTGGAAATCGCATAGCACCACGGAATCACTCATAACTTGTCTAAAAAGGAATAAATTCTGAACCAAAAATCTAAGGTACTCGAGTCTCATTAATGGCCGAGTGGGATTATCTGATGTAGATTGTTGTGTGCATACATGAATCATGAACTCTGATACAAAAATGTGTCATGATGAAGAGCAATCTAGTTTTTTAGTGTTATGATATTTTAGGTGGTAGTGATTACTGATGGTGGTTTTTAACCATGAGAGTTTGCTGAAACAAAAATGCATGGTGCCCCATTATACAAATACTTACATAATAAACATTTATTCGCAAAAAGTTTTAAAATTCCTATTAATCACTTTTCCGATTTCTAAAGAAGTCGTGACAAGACAGACATTTTAAAAACTAAAGAGAAAGGAAATAATTCCTCTCTGATATACAGGGTACAAAGCCTATGTTTATTCTCCCAATATGTGTTGAACAAGTTCCATTCAAAACTTGAACATGACCTTTCATATCGATAGAAGTCATTGTGCTTTTCATCCCAAAAGAAAAAAACCTGAACATTAATATATCAAAGTACATGATGTTTTTCCTATATAGTCATTTCAAATGAAGGAGTTATACAACAAAAAAAAAAAAAATTATACTAGAATTTATATGCATGGTTAATTTTACAAATATATTCCCAAACTGTTTCCTCAAATACAGAACAAAATAATTATTTAAATGGTGTATCACCTTGGTCACTTTGCATGTGGCTCTCATATTTATCTGCCATCAAAGGAAGAGATGGGTGCAACTCTGAGCGGGGAAATAAAAGTTTCAAACGGAAAGCATCAACACCATTCAAATAATAGTGAAAGAGCCGTTTAGCTCTGATAAAGCCAAGGCGACCATACAGTGCCAGTGCTCCTTTATTTGTCACTTCCGCTTCCAATGTAACCTATACATATAATGACAAAGAATGTGAGTTTAACCATTAAGTTTGTTCCTAAGGTCAAATTCTATACAACTTAGGCTTAAGCTACTACGAATACAGATGTATGATATTCAATATAACTCTGGCTATACTGTTTTTCCACTACATGATAAGAATCAAAATCTATAATGGCAGTAGGATTAGTTTCTTCAAAATGAATTTATCTCTTAACAAGCTGTCAGCATTCAACAAGGAAAAACATGAAAAAATTTAAGCACAAGGCTAATAGAAGAATGAGGGGAAAAAATATATCATTCCAAAGGGTGCTTTTAACAAACAAAATGAAAGAGACAAAAACAGAACTGATGTTTTAGAGGAAAACCGAAAAGATGCACGTGTATTATCACAATCCTAGTTTAATTATAGAAAATGGAGAATCAAGAAATGCAGGGACATATCCATAACATGGACGTGTTCTCATTGCTATTCAACTTTAGAAACTGAAGGTTAAACAAACATCTTTCCATTTGTATATAGGAGAAAGTAAAGTTGAATATTTGGTACTCAATCTTTCTCTCTGACTAAATACTCAAACATATTAAATCAGCACACAGTTTTAGTGTTGTATTTGAGCATTATACTAGTATTTAAAGAGGTGCATGCCTGCATGAATAAAACTGCAATATGATAAAAGATTTTGATATTTTTATATACAACCAATTAATTGGCATGTCCTGCACTAATATTACAACGCTAATGATACATTGATTTTCTTTTTTCTAGTAAAACAACATCAAAGTCAGCCAAATTATACAATAACTCACCCTAAAAATCTTGGTTCCAATTTCAATTTCCTAACAATTTTTCTACATTTTCTCTATTTGTAATGATATATCATAGTGAAACTTACTGATAAAAGACATGAAACCATAGGCTGGCTGTAAGATGATGAACCATTGGAATGCACATACGGAAGGAAATGAAGAAATGGGAAAATGGACCTTTCGGTGTTTATGAGAAGACGAGAAAAGGGGGGCCAGGATAAAATTTGAAGGAAGAGAATAGTGAAGAATTTGATTGGAAGAGTGAAGTGTTTAACAGAAGACAGGGACAGATGACAAAGGAGACTGAGAGGAAAAAAATGGTGAATAATATGAAAAATAATGAGAGAACTCATTTAGGGAATAAGCCAGGACATGACAGGGTATGAGTACATTGGGTAGTAAAGGTAACCTTGGCCTGCGGAGTGTGATAAACAATGAACAATGAAAGGAAATAAAATTAAAATAAAATGAATAAAAGTGTGATAAACAATGAAAGGAAAAAACTAATTCTCTGCTTCCCAGGTAAAGGAATAAAATAAGTGTGAATCATATTTGGGAGTTCACCATTTTCATCCCATCTACATGATAATCATTTTTGGACCAGAACACCAAAACATTAACTAAGATGCAATCATCACACAAATGCACGTTGAAGTGTATAATAAATGCATAACCGTCATTCCCAAATCATCCAGTGTACTTCTATTGTTTACACATGGTAACATTAATACACACATATACCTCTTCACAACCTGATTCCATCATCACCTTGATAGACCTAGTAACAAGCTCTGTAGCTGCAGAAAAAATTAAGCAAAAACGAAAAACCCAAACATTAGCATTTAGTAACATCACAACACTTAACACTATAACAATATCCAATAATAACATCACAAAAACACTTAACACTATAACAATATCAATTAATAACATCACAAAACAGGAAAATAACACAAAAAAATCAACCACTGAACAAATTGGACACGTGTATTAAACTCATAAATTCGTTATCCTAGATTGAGAAGTGATTTTTGGAAGAAATCATAAAAAATGATTCTTAGTGCCTATTTTCGATTAAACGTGGCCAAGGTCCTAGTATCTTCATATTATGAATTTTCCATTAAAAGAAATAAGAAAAATCACGTCAAAATTTAATATTTTTCACTTCTTTCACAGATAAATTAAAGAAAAAAAAAAGACAACATAGAATAAGAACTACCAATGCCTCTTCCTCTATAAGGTTTGATGACAACCAGCATGGCAATGTAGCCTCTGAAAGTGTTGCGGTGTTCCCCCATCTTACATACCACCGTGCCCACGCATTTACCCTTGTGGAACGCCTAAAACCAAGCACATGCAGAAAGCAAATCGACATAAGGAAAACCCACAAGTTTTACAGCAATTCAATTATCGAAAATTGAAAAAAAAAATGAGAAGTTGAGAAACCAGGAAAGAAAGCTGAGGCCATAGATAGACGAAGTAACGGTACGTGAAGATGGAGTAAGGTTCGCTGAGCTCTTGATCCACCAGGTTCATTATCAGAGGAAGGTGGTGCTCGCCGCCATAGCTAACGTACTCGATCTCCGAAGCCTCGAATTCCACGTTCTCCATTTCTTCTTCTTCCGCACCTTTCTGCCGCCGTTTCTTGCACAGCACAAAGGATCTAAAATGGCCAAAATATATGGGCCTTGAGTTTTTCCATTTCGGCACTTATTCTATTGATGTTGCCACCTCCTTTTTTCTCTTCTCACACCCCCACTTCCATAGCCTTGTGAAAACTTAACTCAGCAAAACTGAAATTCAGCAATTTGTCTACTTTTTATTTCCTATTTTTTTTATTCATGTATAAGGAGAATATAATGTTTTTTTATCAATACTTTGCTTTCTACTCGTCAATGATATAATTTTTGGGGACGTATTATGTGAGAAACGATTTTGATATTGAAATGAAACCTCTAAATTTGATTTATATAATCTCATAAAAATATATTATAAATTAATTTAAGTCACATAATTATTTGAAAAGTCATACAGATTTTTTTTAAATCATATTACATATTTTAATTACATAATAATTTTAAAGATTTTTTTCGTCCATTTTTTCACATGTGAGGGTTATATACTTAACTTCGTGATATCTTAAAGAGTATCAAAGTTTAACTTGTTTAGGTAGTCTCAAAACATTATATTTGAAAATTCATCTAATCTGTAATTTTTTATTTCATTTTCATCCTTCATATCTTTTCAACTTTTCACAGCCATGTTTACACTTTTCCAAGTTGCTTTTTACTCGAAAAAAATAAATAACAATCAAAGTGCAGGCTATTTATAATAAAAAAAAAATCAAAGAGTATCAATATTTATAAATTATAATTTAAAAAAAAACAGAAATATTTTTTTAATGCTAAATTGGTGACAACTTAAAATATTCCAATTTTATTCATAGTAATGTTATTATTAGTGAAAGGAGTATGAAAAACTTCTATCAAAACAGATCCAATAATATATGGGCCTCGTTGACGACAAATTGGTGAGGCCCATTATTCCTAATTAACAAAAGGCCCAATCCAATGGAGGATGAATAAGTACACTATATCAAACCCTAGTTACCAGACCTCACAGCTTCTCAGTCGCCGTTTCCTCCGTTTAGGGATTCTGCTTCCTTTCTCCATACTGCAACAATGGTTGCCGCCAAGAAGACCGTGAGCTCTCTTTCCTTCTCTGCAATTAACGTTCTTGATCTGTTCTTAGTTTTCAATTCCAAGTCGATTTTAATGGAACTATGTTATGTTGTTTTCAATTCGCAAAATGCAGAAGAAGACCCATGAGAGCATCAACAACAGGCTCGCTCTTGTGATGAAGAGTGGCAAGTACACCCTTGGTTACAAGACCGTTCTCAAGTCGCTCAGGAGCTCCAAAGGTGTCCCTTTTGCACACTTTTGTCATTCTAAGTTTTCGTTTTTGGCAATTTCTTTATTTATTTTTTCATAGCATTACGTGTAACCTCAGTGCTAATGGCAGTGTCAATTAAGTTTTATGATCTTATTTAAAAATAAGTAGCTGTGTGCTTCTGTTTTAAAAATCTTGTTTGTTAATTTAATTATTTGACAGATTCGATGGTCTCTTCTCTGTGAATTTGGTGTTGTGTTTTGCGTAGTGTTGATTATGTCTTTTTGTTGATGTTTTGGTGGTACGTGTATTAAACGATAACTAAATGTTGTTGAATTCGTTTCAGGAAAACTGATTATCATTGCCAACAATTGCCCTCCTTTGAGGAAGTCAGAGATAGAATACTATGCTATGTTAGCAAAGGTTGGAGTTCATCACTACAATGGCAGTAAGTACTCAATCTAATATCCCCTTTGTGTTGGCATGATTCAGTGATAGGTGGAAAATTACAAGTTTCTGTTTTATGTTAGTTTAGGTAATCTATTCTTTCAGAACTATTTTTATTTCAATGGGTTTAGAATCTTACTGTGTTTAACTTAGGGTATTGTTTTTATGGTCAACTGACTATTGATTGTGATTTTTATTATATATTTGTGTACTATTTTTCATCTATTATTTTCTTCAGAGTTCAAGTTAGCGTTTGGCAGCATTCTAATGTGATGTCTGTTGTAATTTCTTTGTTATAGAGGAATAAACATTGAGTACGAGCCATGGATATTCTTGCATTATAAACTCAATAGTGGTTTCATTATAGTAGATTTTTAACCATCTAACTATTAATTTTCTTCAATAATATGCATTCAATTTGGTTTTATATTGCATTATAACCAAAATAGTGGTTTCATTGTAGTAGGATTTTAACCATCTAACTATTAATTCTCTTCAATAATATGCATTCAATTTTGTTTTGTAGTAGTTTATGTTTTATATGCCTGTATTTTGAAAACCAACAGTTATATAGGTCGCGCATCTTGATGTTGGTTACACTTACAGATCTTTTTTGATGTATAAATTGGTTCAAAATCGATAGGGTTGTAATTTTATTTGTTGATGCATTCGATGTGTTTTTAGCAGTTCCATGTTATGGTATTTGGTAGAAAATGTCTTGTGACGCTTTTCAGGATTCGGTGTAGTTCTTTCTCATTAACAAAAAATATTTTTGTTTTATAGACAATGTTGATTTGGGAACTGCATGCGGCAAATATTACAGAGTGTGCTGTCTCAGCATTATTGATCCTGGTAATGGATGCCATCTTTCTTATTTTAATCATATATTAGAAACTGATCTTGATGTTTTTTTTTCTAATACTGTTTTGTTATGGTTTATTCAGGTGATTCTGATATCATCAAGACACTCCCTGGGGAACAATAAAGTAGTATTGGAGTTGCATGCTTTTATTTTCTGTTGTTAGTTGATTAAGACATTGCTGAAAGAGTATCTGATTCAGTTGTAGACTTTTGATGTAAGGTGCATGGTTTTTGGGTATTCTAGCTGAGCATCAAGTAATTTTGAGTTTTCATCATGTTTCATTGTGTTAATTTTTATAAAGATAATATAATTTTATTTTCGTCATGGTTGCTTCAAAAGTCATCCGCTGTTATTATTGTTCGTTTTTGGATTTTCATGCCAACTCTCCCATATGAATAAGAACTTCAAATCGGTCTAGTTGGATTTTATTATGAAACAATTCAGAATGTATCTCAAGGTAGCCTGGGCTATTTTTTTATGGATTTCTTGTAAAAAAACTCTTTGGGGTTATTTTAACGAAGTTAAATTCAACCCATGTGCTTGTTGAAAAAACACTTTGGGGTTAGTTTATCGAAGTTAAACAAGTAGATTCTAAGGAGACGAATGTAGTGGTGATAGAAAAAGGGAATTCGTAGATTTGAAGTAACCAGAGAAATTCAGTTGTTTGTACCTGTTAATATGTAAAGCCGTACAAGGCTCACAAGGAAATAGACAATGGCAATTTCCTAAGATGGCACAGTGCATGTTAATTATCAATTGTAAAATCAATCGTAAAGTGCATATTTACCATGCAAGCGGAATATTGATGCTGTTCTCAGGGAAAAAGAAATGTAACGACATTAATGCTGTTCTCAGGGAAAAAGAAATGTAACGACGTTAATGAAGTTTTCAGAGATAGAGAATTGAAAAAAAATAAAGGGATTTGGTATTGGGTGATCATGTGTACTTTCAAATCTTGTTAGATTTACATTTGATTTTATCTGTGGAGAAAAAACAATAACAACAATTTTGTTATACACACAATGTGGGGTTGAATTGAAGAACAGACATAAGAAAGTGTTTGGAAAAATGAAATTTGAAAAGTGCAATGAGGCAATTAAGAAGAGGTGAGAGTCAATTGACCTTGGTCATCTTCCTGACAAGGCGAGCCATTTGGTACTTCCAAAAGAAAAAATAAACGCAGCCCAAACCAATAAGCACGAAGATCCAAACACTCTCGTCTTCACCCTTGGATCGCAACTCAGCAATCCCAAAACTCTCTCTTCCCGAATCCCCCATCTTCCCTTCATCCACGTGTCCGTACAACACATACACCCTGTCTTTATGTCCCACCACCACCGACGTCGGAAACCGCCGCACATTCACCTCCACCTTGTCGAACACCGCTCCCTCCGACCAACTATCCATGCTCTTCAACAACCACAGCTTCTTCATCGGTGCCACCACTGCCGCCACCCCGTCACTCCTCACCGCGATGTCTTCAGCGCCCACCAGCTCCTCTTTTACCAACACCTTCCTCGCCGTCCCGTCTTCCGCGTCCACCTTGAAAACCTTCCCGGTGCTCGATTGCACCACTAAGAGGTAACCCTTGTTCACGTAAGCGATTCCGTTCAGCCCTAGGTAATCATGAGGTGAGCCGTCGTCGTCCGCCGGATTGTTTGTCTCCTCCAAGTACTTCGGCGATCTGGAGAAGATCGAGGCGGAACCGTCGGCGGTGACCTTCCAGATGAAGTTTCCACCGGAGTTGGTGACAAAGGCGTTGCCACTGTAATCGACAGCGACATCGTTGGCGGCGTCGAGGCCTTCGGAGGGGAGGTGACTGAGGAAGAGGCGGCGGCGGGACTGGAGGTCGTAGGCGGCGAGGGCGTTGAACGGAGGGAGGGGAGGGTACGAGTGCACGACGGCGAGGAGGCGGTTGCGCGGGGTATCGACGGCAAGGCCGAGGATGGAGACATCTTCGGGAAGGTCCGTGTCGGAGATGTAGGTTTCGACAATGCCGGAGTCCGAGACGGCGGTTATGACCCGTTGTCGGAGGGACCCAAGGAGGAAGTGCTGCATGATGGGATCCCATGCGAGGGATTCCGGGTAGAGATTCGATGTTCGGAAATTGATGACGTGGGCATCTCGAGCGATGATTGGGACTGGACCTGGGCTCTGTAAGAAGAAGATAGTGATTGTGATGATTACGAGGAAGGGTTGTTTGGGTGATGAGATTGGCATTATGATTGGAGAGTGTGACGTGAATATGGTTGTTAGAATCAGAATAAGCTTTGGCATGCAGAAAATAACGGAAACACGACCAAATCAAAAACAAAAACTCCAATTTCTTACTAAGTTGAGCAAATTAGGGGTTGACTATGATTTATGTTTGCAAACTCTGTAACAGGAAAATAGTTCACAAAAAAGGTTAAAATGGAAAATCGTTATCATTATGATACAACTAAACAAATTAATTAAATATAACTTTATTTGACTAAAAATACTCATCCACAACGTTCGTACAAAACAAAATGTCCACCGTTTAACAACTTCCAGAGATACAAATCACTGTGTAAGAAACTGCTGATGGTAGAGTAATGTGTATTGTTGATGATTGGAATACACTATCAACCCCATTTCTCTAATGGTTATCCACAGAGTTCTTATATCTCATAACAATCATTTGCTACCTCTTTGAATGTACAAATATACAATAGCAGTGATCATGTTAGATCTAAACCCTTGTGTGTAACAAATACTTTCTTTTGCTAAATTATGATGTTTCCTACCTTTGAGTAGTATGAATGAATGATAATGAAGAAAGTTTTAGGCATTTGATTCTATTCGCATAATTATGAGCATGTTCTATTCTTAAATTCACTGCTTTACCTTTGTGTATACGAGGTTATGAAACTAAGCATATCTGAAGTAAAATTTTCAAAACTAAGGCTGCCATTTCAGTGTCTGATTGGTTCCCACATCCTATATAGCTTTTCCCTTGACGTGGATATGAACTCAAGTTTTTCCAAAAAAAAGGAAAAGCAAACAAGCTAGTTTCAGGAATGAAGTTTGCTTTCTGAAGTATATTCCAAAACTGATTACGAATACTATTTTGGCACATACCTTTTCCTGCTCATCATATTTTAGTGTATCTGTTACATGGGCAAAATAAAAGATTGGCAGATAAGTTCACTACCAACAATTACATACCCAACTATGGAGAACAATGACGCAAAGTAAAATCAACATAAAACAAATTGAAACCATAGCCAGTATACAACTCGGCGTGTCCATTTTATCCTAGCCTTGCTGCTTTTTAAAATCATTGACTGCCTTATCAAAAGTGCTCCTAACATGGCGGCACATAAGCATCAGATCTTGACATGCATCTTTTAATACTTCGGATGCTGGATCTCCTATACAAAGACACATTCAACAGTAAGATACCAATGCGGTGATATTGAATTATATATATAAATTATAAGAGACAAGTTTTACAACACAAAAATACAAGAAATGCTAAACAGATACACCTATGGGCGAAAATACTCATCATGAAAAACGTATTTGTGGATGATCTACTATTGGAATGAAAAGTAATTTGTATAATTTGTATGATGTTTAGTTTATTTTTTTTTATGGATGCAGTGCCTAAACCTTGTAATGTGTTCATATTTCAAATTTGAAAAGAAAAACCTTTTACGTTCAAGAGAGAATATAATGCAACGAGACAGATTTTAGTATCACAATTTTTGTGGTGATAATAATTGGCTTAAAAAAGTTCGTCTCCCTTTCACAACTTCGTATCTATCAAAAGCAACAAATGGCACCTCGGCAGAATATACAACGTTGTCTAACAAAATATGAAATGGTAACTAAGTACACAGAACTCTGGTGATTTTAATGCAAAATAAAAAGTAATAGCTGCAGAAACAAATTTGAAAATCAGTCATTGTTACTTACCTGTTGTCTGGACTCTGATATTAACACGATTCTCTGACGGATGAGGAATGCTGTACCCACAAAATGCCACTCTTGGGCTGCAAGACAACATAATACAATCACATTGCCTCATCAGCATATATTGCACTGATAATGACGAGGAAGAAAAGAGAGAAACTTGGGCATAAAAAGAGATCTATGGAAAAGCCAGGTAAATAAAACAGACAATACTTTATATGTGAGGTCTTAAAGTGAAAAATCCTTCAAACTACATTTAACAGAAATGTAAATGGATTAATCAGTCATGCCCGCATGAAGACACTAAATCAATATCAATAGGAACTTTTCGACTTAAACTCAGGTGCATGACTACTTTTCAGACCCAAAATTTACTATGGATAAGCAACCGTTTATGGCTTCAGTGTGTGATGCTCTCAAGAGAATTTAGGCAGACATTTCAAAATTCAGTCTCTCATTCCTTGTTCTGTGTAGAATTCAGTGTTTGGGATGAATATCTTATCCTCATCTAGTTGCAACGTTACACCTCGCTAACAAACAAATATTTTTACAATTATAATTTAAAGTAAAAATATTTTTATTTAGTCATTTTTTATTCAAGATAAAAACTTATTACCTCCCTTCCCTATGTTTTAGAAATGCTATTTGACTAAATTCTTACTCTGTCGGCCAAAAGCTTTTGCATTTTTGTTTTTTTATTCAATTCCTTACAATTCGCTGCGTTGTGGCATTATTACACACTTCAATTGAGATCATTTTAAACTCTTTTTATCTATTATATTTTTTTTTCATGTTAGTTAGTTATTATAAGTATTCTTATTCCTTGTGTTCTAAATTTTGACGGGTGATACTATTATTTGTGTTTACTGTTCTATTCTTCTACATATAATTCTTTTCTAACACAATTTAATTTCTTACCCTAGACACTGATAGTGGGCCACACTACTTAGGCCCATTAGAAGCACTATCAATCTTAAACCTAAATGGCTCAAAGACTCTGTTTGACTAGTCTATCACAGACAAAAAGAAATTTATAGCTCTTCCCTTCTCTCGTTTCCTTAGTGTATCAGACACAGAAGAACCCTAGAGACATGAATCGGCATAACACTTTGACTTACTCTTGATTTAAGGTGAATCTGACAGTGTTTGCCAAGGTATGATCTTCATCTATGATAGAAAACGTGGACTTACTCGGGTCAGAGACTGAACCGTATTCCATTACTGTCCCTCACAAACAACGAATCTGCAATCGAATCCATTACATATTCTATCATTCTAAGAACAAAAGTTGTATGGAAGAACCACAAGAAATAAACAACAGCTCACAGCTCATAGAAACCAACAAGAAAGAAAAAAAATTCAGAAACAGTACCTCTCCTTCACGCAGTTGAAGACAAAGGCGGAAGGAATTTGGGTTCCGCGACACTTGCAATGCGACTACGAGGGGCTATTGGCTTGTGTATTTATATGACCATGGAAACGATGTCGTTTTAGCTATTCAAACAAAATAAAATCACTTTGTTCTTGCATTTTAAGACATTTAGACAAACAAATTAATTTTTTCCTATTTAAAAATTGGGCACAGAACACTACTTCACGCAATCCTTTAAAGATTTGATGATTTGGAATTCATTTAAAGTCATAAAATTACACGTAAATAAAATATTATATATTATATTTTTAATTCTTTTTGCAAAAAATAAATAGTGTTTTTGAAAATGTTAGTAGTTACCTCTTAAAAATTCGTGTGCGTTTGACTAAAAAGATTGATAAATCATCACAAAGAAAATTTTATTAGTTGTATGCTAAAACATAAAAAATAAATAAAGATTATATCATACCTAAAATTTAGTAAACAATTATAAATTTAATAAATTGTATTTCTCATTTAACAAGCTTTTCGTTGATTTAGATATAAGTCTCTTAAAATTGTATTTATTTTAAGAATATCAGAAATATATATTAGAAAGAGAATATCAAATATTACTTGATTATATAACAAATTTCCTTTGTAATAACAGGTTTGTCTTCAAGTATAAGTCATAAACTAAAAACAGTTTTTTGAGTTCTTAAAATTACTTAGGAGAATAACTTTTTTTCAAGATATTTTTTTAAACTTATACGTGAAAATCAAAAGAAAAATAATAATCATAAAAACAAGGAAAAACATTTCTCATTGTAAAGGAACATGGTTTAAAAGGAAATAAAATATTTCATTATTTTCTTTGACGTTTAACGTCTGTTTGAATGGATAATTACAAAACTTGTACTTAGTCCTCCTCTCTGTAAATTTAAAAACATTATATTTTAATTTGATACAACTTAAATATATAAGTTGTTACTGAATTTAAAGAAAAAATACTAATATTTTTGTATTTTGTTAACTTCATATCTTAAATATATATTTACACACAGGAAGGAAAGTATTTAAAGAATAATTTAGGGAAAAGTATGTCCTCTCTAACTATGTATATCGAGTTACTGAGTAATTTTACAAATAAATATATTATTTACATAAAGAGAAAAGGAAAGAGGCACACAGATAAGATGAAAATATATATAATTCTAATAAAAGTTTGATATCAAAATTTATTTTATTTTTATATTAACATAATCAAACAGTTTGTTTTAATTAATTTGCTACCGGTGCCCTGACTTTTCAGAAAGAAAAGTGTAAAATTTTAAATAAAAGTTTAAGAAAAATACAGTTTACACATATTTTAAGTAAGAGAAAAATTAATTTACCATATTAGTTTTGTATGAAAAATATTTACAGCTACCCTATACCTAAATTATTTTTTTAATTATTTGAGTTTTAAAAAAGATTCATACAAACACTAAACTTAGAATAAATATTTTATTATTATTTTTCAAAATATATATTAATTTTGAAACTGTCAAAATATATATTAATTTAATTATTTTTCAAAATGGACCAAGCCTAATTTGAGGAAGGTCCCTTGGGCCAAACAGTCCAAAATTCGACACTATTTTCGTCTCGAAGACTGTGGCAGGCACATGATATTTCTCTTGTACTATATGATAATAAAAAAATATCTAATTTATTATTTTGTAAACTTTTATGTTTGTTCTTTGATTTTGTTTTTTTTGTCTTTTTCATTTTTTTATTAGAATTTTTTTTTTTTTATTTATATATTTTTATATATATATTTTTATATATATATTTTTTTTATTAAA
>Ga0099822_1006820_pt1 | contig 14828 bp, 11 predicted proteins | sample CowpeawhiteBW_FD_76839 | JGI IMG/M metagenome (GOLD analysis project Ga0099822, IMG submission 76839) | Root nodule microbial communities of legume samples collected from California USA - Cow pea white BW | ecosystem: Host-associated > Plants > Roots > Nodule | place: USA: California | collected...
CAGAGAAGAGAGAATATTATATATATGAGGTGACGTGTGTGTCTATTTTATTTTTTTTTTTTTTTGTGAAAATATATATATATATATATATATATATATATATATATATATATATTCTTTTTCAATTATTATGTGTGAATTAAATTATAGTTAATAATCTATTTAAGTATTGATATATTGTAACATCATAATTTTATTTAAATTAATATAATTAAATTATATTATTTTTATGTATGTATATTTATTATTAAAAAAATAATATTAATATATGATTAATTTTAAGGAATCTTTAATAAGTACAATCTTAAAAGACTGCAATTTTTTGTTATTATCCTATTAAGGTTTATTTAGTCATCGAATTAACTTCACCTCCTTAAAATATTTAGCTTAATCATCTGTTGAACATAAATTGTGTATCGGGTTTTTGGTATTATTTTTCTATTTCAAAGTATATTAATAGTTATTGATTTTGATATTTTAAAATATATTATAATTTTTTAATATATTAATAATTATTGGTTTTCGTGTTTTAAAATATATTATAAATTTTTCTAATATATATTTTAAAATTTTAGTAAAGAAACATTACAAAATTCAGCACAGTTTATACTAATGATGTACTGATACTTCGGATTGAATTTTTGTGTCGGACACACATCCATATTTATTACTTTAAGATATTTTATCGATATTTATCAATAAAATATATAATTTATAAAAGAGTAATATTTCTATGACAATAATAATTTATAATTTTTTATGTTAATAACTTTTATATATATGATTTAATTTAGATTCACACGTTAATAATCATATATTTTTAATTTTTTTAATTTTTTTCGATATACATATATCATTTATCATATTTTATTATTCATATTTTATTATTGTAAAAATAAATATATCAAATACTTATCGTATCCATCCGATACACCTATCATTATAAGTTTATACTCTTTGGATCACGTCTCAGTCCAGGATGTTTCAAAGCCTTAATTATCGATCCTCAAATCGGCATATGTCAGTGACCACAGCTTACAATAATGAATGCTTACTTTATGCACTTGGCAATAACTCAACAAACTACACCGAATTGAAATTACTACTTTGTTTTTGTTGAAATTATCCAAACAATTTCAATTGCCATGATTTTCCACCAAATTTATTCTTCACGGAAACTTTCGAGAACATTTATGAAAGGTTTGAAAGATGTTACAAACTATGGAATCACAGAACCAAAAAATAAAAATGCAATTAGATTTAGGATAAGTTAAATCAAAGATGCCGAAGGATATTAGAAAAGGAAACAACACTACAATTAATACTAATAAATTGAAAATGACATAGGAAACATACAAGTCAAAGACAATTATTACTTTAATTTCATAAGATTACTGTGTCACCCATAATATTTTTTTCAAAATTTAATTTTTAGATAAATTGTTCAATCAACTATAATAGATGATATACATGCATCAAGTAAATTATAAGATTTGCAAATAGTTATCAGGGGATAATAACATTGACCAGTACATCTAGAGGCAATAAACAAATTAGGAGGTATGTTAACTATGTGGCACAAAGAAAGTTCCATATGTGATAGACATATTGGTGGAAAGGGGTTCATAGGAGTGGTAGAAAAATATTGTAAGAATAATGACGATAAGTTGACAATTACCGTTAACAACGTATACTCCTCTTGCCGTTTTAATGAAAAACTTGTAATGAGGAGATTTTGTCTGTAAAAGCCATAGAAAGAGTGGTGTATTCCGGGTGATTTTAATGCAGGAAACCTTGTTAGAGAAAATATCTAAATTCAAGAAACAGGAATACAAGTAGGGAGATAATGGGGTTTGATGCTTTCATTGAAAAGTAGAACTATTAGATATACCATATATAGTTGGTTGGAGGAAAGTAGACTTGATATAGAGATAATTGAAGAACTACAAGCATAATAGGTAGAGTCTTGGTATCGATGAAGTGGTTGGAACAATGGCCACATAGCAAACAATATGTTAGAGGTAGATAGATATCTGATCATTGTGCTCTGATTTTTAAATCTATTTCAATTGATCGAGACCTAAGCCTTTCAAAACTATAGACATATGAAATTCTGATTCAGATTTAAGGATGTGGTAAAAAATCTTGGAATTCATATATTGGGTTTCGGTTATGCCGTAGATAAAAGGGTGACGACTATCGGGTGGTATAGGGTAGCGGATGATGGTGGGAAAGGTAGAGGTGCAGTGGTGAGGTAGGATGTGGGTGGTAAGGGGGTTAGTGGTGTTGTGGGTGGGAAGGGTGTGGCTGTGGTGTACGGGTACGGTGGTTGTGTGGTGGGTGGAAATGGATGTTGAGTGGTGGGTAGTGGTAGTGCGAGGAATATGGTTGTATTCGCTTTCTTCTTTAGTGGGTTGAGGAGTAGGGAGTTCGGTATTTTTTCTCTTTTGGGTGAGATCAACTTCTATCTTCCTTCTCAGCTTGGAGTTCTCTTGTCTCAGTGCTACCATCTCGTCAGCACTACGCTTCTTAAGGTCAGCGAACTCTTGTTGCATCTTGGCCTGCCCTTCTAGGATAGTGGCCAAATTCAAGTTGTTGCCTTTAGGCATTCTTGGCCCTGCCTCAAGTTCCTTTAATTCCAACTCTGCTACGTGTGGAAACCATCCTTACAAGTTCTCGGATTTTTGTGGTAAGATACTAAATCGTGTCCCACGGGGCGCCAATTGTTCCTATGGAAACAATAACAGAGTATCAGGGAGCACAAATAATATCTTACCCCAATCATTGACTTCTCGGACTGGTTGCTCCTTGGTTAAGATATGTCCTCTTTTAGTATTGGTAGATTGGACCCTTAGAGGGTGTCGCAACCGAAACCGCGACGGGACGACGAACCAAGATTAAAATTTGTTAAAAACAGAGTTTGGAGTCGCCACCATAGTTATTATAGGAAACTATGGAAAACCATAAAAAAGAGCAAGGTCTGCGAAAAACCAAATTTTGGGTTCGAGAGTCGGTTACGCGTGGGGAAGGTATTAGCACCCCCACAACGCCTGTCCTAAAACAGTACCTTTAATTAAATGTGCAAAAATTTTGTGATTTTTCAAAATATATTTTTCCCAAAAAATGTTAACAAAAGAATGTACAAAAACAACAACAAAACTATTTTTTTGATTTTTTGGGCCCGACGAGGATTAATCCTCGCTCCTACGTATCTCCATGTGAATGGAGAATTAGGGTTACGTAGTTCCTTTTGAAAAATCTATTTGGAAAATTATTTGAAAAATGATTTAATTTGTTTTATAATTTTGAAAAACCTTTTTATTTAAATTTTAGTATTATTTTAAAATTGGTGTCACGCAACGCGAGCAGCCGGATAGACATTTGAAATAAATTCTTTTTGTTCTAATCTTTTATTTTTTTATTTTTTAATCATTTATAAATTTTTAATATTTTGTTAAAGTTATTGTAAAGTAATTGTGGATGTCATTGCGACGTGAGCAACCAAATAGATATAAAAGAGTAAACAAATAAAATTATTTTTTATTTTTAGATCATGTGTATATATTTTAGAAAAACAAAAGTATAAATTGGATGTCAAGCAATGCGAGCGGCAGGGCAGACAATAAAGAAATGGGGAAAATATTTTTTATGATTAAAAAAAATGAAAATTGAAAAAAACTAAGAGTGACGTACCTTAAAAAAATTTCAATATCTCCTCACCTTTTCTCTTTTCTTTTTTTTTTGCTTTCTTTTCTAATATTTTTGTGTTTGTTTTTCCAATATAGATAAAGATGAGAGGTGTCTATGTGGGTGGTGATGAGAGAAAGAGAGAGTGTAGAAAATGTTTTCTTCTTTTTTTTTGCTCTAACTCCTTCAATATGTTTTTTTAAGAGAGATAAAAAGGATTTGTGTATGTGGGAGTGGTGATGGGAAAGAATTAGAGAAGTGTAGAGAATTTTTCCTCTTTTTTTTCTACCTCTTTCAATATGACAGAGTGTGTATTTATACTCACACATTGCAATATCAATGCAATCTCAGTCTTAATTGTAATGAACAATATAAGGAATAAGTTAGAGCACAAAATCAATCCCAATTAGTAATATTGATTATAACCATTTGAAGAAATATTTCTTCTAATTATTAGAATCATATCACTAATTTCTCTTTCAGAAACAAAAGGTAGACCATATGTTGAGTTGTTGGGCTCATGAAGGAGTGCGATAATTAATAACAAATTGTGTTCTTTCTTCTTTCCTTTTTTTCTCTTTTTTTTTTCTAAAATTAAAGTTCGAAAAATCTCTTAAGAAAATTTTTTTGCACATTTTTTTTATTTTCCATTAACTAATTTTTTTATTTTTTATTAACTAAAAACCTTTTTTTTATTTTTTTTTAAATAAATTTATTCACCCGGACGAAATTGGGTATTGACAGAGGGTTACCTGCGGAAAGGACTCCGACGATCAAGTCAGCAAAGGCTCTCAAAAGTCAAATCACAAATTAGTGAATTAATGAAAGCTTACCTTTAATTGTTGGGGTCCACATGTATTTATAAAGATATTAACTATGTTTTACCCCCTTTATGGGTTGGCCCCTCTTTATTGCGTTGGGCCAATGTTCAGGCTTTGACTAAGCTTGGATCAGGCCCAAGTTCCATGTTTGTGATCTGACACTAGAAGCCCCACTATGATTTCCTAAGTTTAGAGTTGGCAGCTTTTACTTATGTGTTATTCTTTGGAGTAGGCGGTGTTAGTCGTTATGTATGTGTCATTGTTTTGTGCAGTTAACTAACCATCTATTCTTTTTATGATATGACTAGTCGTAGGCGATTCGGATCGGGTAGTTAGCCATATTGTTCCTAACCACCTAGGTATAGTACACTATGCAACTGTTGAAAGAAAAACTTAAAAAGTTGAAATAGGACCTAAAGAAATTATGTTTACGAGATTTTGAACAAATAAACACATCATTAGACAAATAGGAAGCTTGATAAGTTGGATGATGAAAGTAACTTAGATGATTCATTGAGGATGGAGTGTGTGAAATTGTTAAGTGAGTTAAAATTGGTCTCTGAAAAAGAAAATAGTAATAAATGATTAGAATAGGAGGACATAAATTCTAAATACTTTCATTCAAGAACTAGATGGAGAAGAATTAAAAATGAGTTAAAAGGGATGGAAGTAAATGCTAAATGGAGTAAAGATCCTAGCAAATTCAAGGTTGAGGTTGTAACTTCCTAGCCGAAAATTACTTGTTTAAAATAAAAGTTTAAAGAATATGTGAATAACTTCATTTATTAACAACTTCTTTCCCAAAATGAGGGAAAATTTAAAACAATTATTTTGACGCGCCAACAAAATAAAATCGCGGCGTTCAAGTATTACAACCATAAAGTGTTTACAAAGCCTATACAAAATAGTTTATAAAATTCTATAAAAAGAACTACTAAAACTCCCATAGTTGTTTCCCCACTCCATCACTAACCATTCACACGATCACTTGCATCAACATCTGCTCCCATGTAACAAGTTACATGATCATTGCCACATACACACAAATAGGGTGAGCTAAAATATGAAAAAATAAACAAATACAACATGATATAATTTAGAAGCACTCAAACATATAATTCATGATAATAATTCCCATTTCTCAGTTCCTCGACTTTCCTCCTTTACATTAGATGCCTCTTGATTCTACACCCTTTGGGTGAGTCAACAGATCGATCTTTGCTGCACGAGTGTCTACTCGCCCCTCCAACTACAGGCCACCACCTGATAGTCCACACGCGGGAATAAATTTGCCACAACCTCACACCACGACAGCAAGTGGAGTTCCCTAAAACGAACATAAGTCTGTAGTTGTCCCCAGACTACCAAAACTCTATAAGATGCACTAAAGAGGGCATTCATCCGAAACCTCGTTGTACGAGCCACGATCTCGCACACTCCACCTCGCGCACTACTCTGCACCAAAACCGCCTGGCGCGCCCCTCGCGTCGCTAGGCGGAACTTGGTTCCAGTCCGCCTGGCGGACATCTCACACTACCAGGCACCAGGCGCCTTCTAGTACTTTTGTTGCTCCGCTTCCACCTGGCGGAACCCACACTACCGCCAGGCGCCATGCACGTCTAGTGGCCATTGCCACTATTTTGGGTATCTATTGCTTGGTGATCGCCCCGCGCCGCCAAGCGCCATACCAATAGCACAATGCTACTGGTTTTTGGCATCTCAAATAGATCTTAGGGGACCCCAAATCACACATTACAAAAATCATAGCACAAATACGACTATCTAGTTATACTACTATGGCTCAATCAAAATGCACACATGTACTCATGCTAGCACCTCAAATATTATTATATCTACCATATCCTACTTCATGAGCTAGTTGAAACTTGCCACACTCCACTCAACATACTCAAGGCTTATAGCCTTACAGATTAATATTCAAGAATCTCGTCCCACCAAAATGGTCAAAATTGCACATCCACTTAGAAACACACAATCCATACCTTCTCACATAAATCAATCTCGCAAGTATTACCCAACTAACATGAATTTTGAATTACAGTCCATCACATACTACAAATATTTAAAACAACCACTACACTATATCACACTTATCAATTTAACTTCTTTTAACCTCCTTTAGTCTCTAATATGTCACGCTCATCTACATGTTCAATTTTCATTCATATATGTATTAATTTACCCAATAAAACACCCCCATACATGGACACAAATAAAACCAAAACATCCTATTGTACTGACGTGTCGTCTGACGGCAAGTCATGCGCTACCAAGCGATGCATGCATTTCTGGGTTCTTCCCAGATCGTTCCTGCATTGACCCGAACCCTAAAACCCCACTCCACAATCCTATTATGCATCTGACACCCCTTTGAGTGTTCAATTAAACTTATACAATTCATGCTTATTGAGATTAATATCATTCTCACCAATCAACACTTCAGTCATAAACATAAGTCATATGTCATCATTTCCATTACCATCATGAACCCTAATTCAAAAACTCATGCCAAAATACATATCATACTCATACAAAATTAATTACAGTTAATCAATCAAATCAAAATGCCCTCGATCATACATCATGGATTCGTCCAGGCCACATCAACAACACAAAACATCAAAAGGGACAGCGAACTGATGAAACCAGTTCACGCCGCCTAGCGGACAGCGTCTCACCGTTAGGCGCTTCATCAGGAAACCCAGAAATTAGGTTCTGTAGCATGTGTCGCCTGGTGGGTCATTCGACGCCGTCAGGCAATTTCTGGAAATTTCCAAAAAACACAACAAAATCAAAACGAATAGGCATACCTTGCATTTTCAAACCACAAACACACTACAAAATCATGCAATTAAAATTAAATCACAAGATAGAACTCCCCTAACCTAGATTCTTAGCTCAATTTGCCAAAAACTTGAATCCTCTGAAATTCCCCTCCTCACGCTATGCTTCAGTGGCAGCCTCACTACCACACAATTGAAATTCAATGCACTACCAACTCAACCAAATCATATTTCATGATAACATTTATAAATCTAGGAATTTCTCCTCTCTTATCACGCCCAAACATATCAAAAGAAAATACTAAATTAAATAACACACAAATGGCATACTTAGGACTCGAACCCAAGTCCTCTCACACAAACCAAGTACTTTCAACCATTTGAGGTAGTACTTTTCCACGTCATGAAGGTTAGCATTTAATGTCATAAAGGCTTTCACTACACGCATTTATTAAATAATTATTTATTTAATTATTAAATGCCTCGGGTCTTACAGAGGTAAAACAAATTCCTCGGATCTTACTGTATCGAAGAATAATAATCTCAATCTTCTTAGTATTGGGTTCCCAACTTGAAATGCTGATAACAATAGGACACTAACAAGAGAAGTAGATGATGTGGAAATAGAGGAAGCTGCCAACCAATGTGAGGTACAAAGAGCTTAGGACAGGATGAGTTTAATTTATACTTCATTAAAAACAATTAAGAAACTATAAGAATGAAGAAAACAAAGATGTAAAATGGCTCAAAACTAATGGGACAATACCATCTAGATGAAATGCTTCTTCATTCATAGCATTGGTAACAAGTAGGTGTTGATAAATTTAAACATATTTCTTTAGTGCGGTGTGTTTATAAGATAAATTTAAAAGTGTGCTTCCTAAGATTATTAATGAGTCACAATCAGTGATTACCAAGGGAAAATGACTCTTAGATTATTAGTAGCTAATGAAGTTGTAGAAGATTGTAGGCAAATAAAAAAGAGTTTGGTAATTGTTAGAGTGGATTTTGAAAAAGCATATGATTCTATCAGTTGGTAGTTTATGAATTACATGGGAAAGTTCGATTTTTGTAGTAAATGGATTGATTGAATAAAAGCATGCATGAAATCTTCATTTGTATTTATTTTGGTTAATGGAAACCCAACATAGGAGTTTAGGGCAAAAAGAAGATTGATGCAAGGGGATCTTATATCACCATTCTTATTCTTAACAATAATAGAGAGGCTAGATATGGTGAGACAAGCAACAAAAAAAGTGTTGTACCAAGGTGTAAGGTGGGGTGGGCAATGAGGATGGTAGGCTTACAGTCAACACTCAATTTCGTCCGGATAACAATGACAAAAATAATAATAGAAACAAATTAATTAAAGTTCAATTGAGAAAAATAATTAATTAATTAATAAAATAAAAAGGTAAAAAAAATATGTTTTAGTTTAAGAAAGAATAAATATCTATGTTTATTTTATTTATTATTATTATCTTTTTTTATTAATTATTTTATTTTAATTTATTTTAATTTAATTTTGTTTTTTTATGTTTTATTTTATTTATTTTATTTATTTATGATTTTTATTTATTTATGATTTTTATTATTTTGTTATTATATTATTTTGCTTTCTTTTATTATAGTTCCCTTTTGTTTTACGTCTCTCATTCTAGTTTAGTAAACAAAAGAAAAAAAAACAAAACAAAAAAAAGGAAAAAAAAGTAACAAAAAAAGGTCTTTGTTAACTAGAGGTTAACGTAAGGTCTTTGTTATCAGCAGACCTAACTCTTTTTAGAGCATACCTACATCTTTTTACAGCAGACGTATATCTTTTTACTATTGGCTAGTTGAAAGATGTTCAGAGGTGCATCAACTATTCTATCATTGTTGTTGTATTAGGAATTACGTATAGTAGCTAGTTGGCCACGGTTATGATGGCTGAAGGAGCAAGAAGCAACATCTGCTCTCAGTCTGATCCCATATCTCGAGATTGGAGGGGCAAAGGAAAAGTTAATAGAACATAAAAAGAGAATTACATAATAAAAAAGGGAAGATTCATGAAAAAAAGGGGGAGTTTTTCATTATAGAGGAGAAGAGAGGGTGAGACAGAACAAAGATGGGAGATTTAGTAAACAAAAGAGGATAAGGAAGTGTGTCGTGGCTGGAAAAGAAAGAAGTTGTTAGTGCATTAAGTTTTATCTCCAAGGTAAGTGCCCTTAACTTCTGAACTTATTGCTTAATACTGGTGCTTATTAACATATGAGTGGAATTAATGTATGGGGTTTGTCTTGAGTTAAGCATTGTTCATCTTGTTGTTCATATATTATTTATACCATCTGCACTCATGATTGTGCTTGTCGCCTTATCACTCGCATCTTCTACCCGGACAATAAAAAAACAAAGCACGGAAGGGTGGTCATGACGATTACGTCGTCGTTGACCGGAGATGGTAGCCATGACGCCTTTGGGTCATTGGAGGTGCGTCAAAGGGTAGTCCTCCGTGGGAAAAGGTTCCAAACGTGAAGGTTGAAGAAGAACCTATCTGATTTAAAGAAAGGGAATGGGATAACCTAGGGTTTTCTATTTTTGTTATAAAAAAATATGGGTTGACCATCCTTTTACACCTTGCACCCCCGTAATTGTACCTTGCACCTTCCATTATTTAACTTTGGGTTAGAATACATTATACTTTGCGCACCCCTTTTTCTTTATCTCACACCCCTATTTTAATTTTATGTTGCGAGCACCCCTTGATGGTTACTAATCTCACACCCCTGCTACACTTGTTTCATGTTTTACTTCGCACACACCTTTTTTCTTTATCTCGCAGCCCCATTTTAATTATATGCTCCGAGCACCCCCCCGATGGTTACTAACCTTGCACCCTGCCACACTTGTTTCATATTTTACTTTGCACACCCTTTTTTTCTTTATCTCGCACCCCTGTTTTAATTTTATGCCATGAGTACCCCCTGATGTTTACTAACATCGCACCCCTGTCACACTTGTTTCATGTTTTACTTTGCGCACCACCATAATTGATAATCTGGCACCCCATGTTTATGTTTGTCTTGTTTTGGGTCGACTGCACCCCAAATTTTCAAAGTTTACACCCTTCTCGTATTTTTTGCTCTATTTTCGTATTTTTACTCATTGCACCCCACGATGTTTTATGCCTACACCCTCCATGCATTTTTTTATTTTTATTTTTTTATTATTATTATTTGTATTTTTTTTATCTTCATTTTATTTTTTCCCATCTTTTTGTACACATTTTTTTTCTAGGAAAACAAAAAATATTTGAAAATCATAAAAATTACAAAAATAAAAAATCTAAAAATGAAAAATGTCTGGTTGGTTGTACCGTGTGACACTAAATTTTCAAAAATATCGAAAATAATTTTCTCTTTCAATTTTTGGGTGTCTGTCCGGCCGCTCACATTGTGTGACACTATTTTTCAAATAATTCAAAAATAAAAAATATATATATAAATTTTTCAAAATATAAAAATAGAAACATTTTCAAACAAAAAGTCTTTATTAAGAACTACATGATCCTTGATTCTCCACTATGAGATATGTAGGAGCAAAGTCAGTCCTTGTCAGGTTCACTTCCAAACAATCAATTCATTTTCTCAATTGCTTTCCAAATATCTCTAAAGAACTATGTAACCCTGATTTCTCATTTTGAATAAGAATACGTAGGACCAAGGTCAATCCTTGTCGGGGCCAAAAAATTAAAAAATTATTTTTGTTTCTTTTTAGCATTATTTTCTTATTAATTTTGGGGAAAATTAACATTTTGAAAACCACATCAACTCTGCATTTTTAATTAAAGGTACCGCCCTCGGCCGGACAGTATAGGGTGTTAACACCTTCCTTAAGCGTAACCGACTCTTGGATCCAAAAATCTGGTTTTTCGCCGACTTGTTTTATTTTCATGGTTTTCCATAGTTTTCCAAAATAACTATGGTGGCAACTCCAAATCTTTTTCAAACCTGTTTTCTTTTGGTTCGTCGTCCCGTCGCGATTTCGGTTGCGACACTTACTACAATTTGCAGATGACACCCATTTTCTTTGTGAAGAAAACACAAAAACATATTAGTTATAAAAGGTATTTTGAGAAACTTTGATTTGGTGTCTGGCCCAAGGACTAACTTCCATAAAACTAAATTCAGGGGAACGGGGTTAAAAAAGGAAGTTGTGGATAATTTCTCTAGGATCCTAAACTTCAAATATATGAAAAATCCATTCAAGTACTTAGGTTTACCGATAGGGGGAATTCTGATAGATAGAGTGAGGAGTAAGTTAATTAATTGGAAATGCTTAATAAAGTTTATAATTTCAATTTTTTCCTTATATTATCTATCATTCATCAAAGCGTCTAAGAGTATGTGATAGAACTTAAAACTAAAGATAAACTTCATATGGGGCTTGGATCTGTGATAGAAAGATATCATGGATTAAATAGAAACTTTACCTAAAACTAAGGTTTGGGACATAAAGATATTGAAATTCTTAATAATGTCATTTTACTAAAACTAAAATGGAGATTAAGAGTGGAAAACCAAGGGAAGTGGAAATAGGTATTAGAATCCAAGTATGGATCTTGGAGGAACTTAAATGGCTTTAACAAATCTAAAATTGAATCTTAGTGGTGGAGAGATATGCATTCTATCTATGGGGGCAACCAACAAGGTCACTGGTTTTGATAATAATGTTATGCAAAGAGTATGAGAAGAGAATAAAATTAAATTTTGGGAGGACAATGTTAGTTTTGAAATGGTTGAAATGTCAAGAAGGGGGGTTTGAATTGGCTAGTTAAAAATTTAGGTTGTCTTTGCAAGCTAAAAACCATCTTTAATGGAATCAATTGGATCACCAAGTTAGGATGCAAACAGTATTGAACTGTACACGTTCAATCTCCCCCTGATTTGATGAAGCCAACCTCTATCTTCTTCCATATATCTTCTTCTATCTTTCATTGCAAAATGCTACCATTTGTTGGATACCATTAAATTGATGAAATGACACCTTAGCTTGAAACTTGTGAACCTGAAAAACATTTACACTAGTAATGCACACAAGCTTGCAAGCACACACATATACACATGCTCCCCCTCTCAATAATATGGATTCAATTTAAGATTTGATTTTAATTTTAATTTTAATTCTTCTATGCTTTTAATTTGATCAATTTTCCATTTTCCAATTTTTCTCCCCCTTTGGATTCATCAAACAGAACAAATGCATCAAGAGAACAAGCATTACATATCCTTTCATTAATATTTGAACATAATTCAGCAAACACAAACTAAAACAGAGAAGAAAAATCATAAAACTGATATAATCAGCCGACTAAAACGAAAAACAACCAACTAAAACTAACAAAGCTGAAACTGAAACAGCACAAACACATGGATGCAATGCATGATCCTAAACAACCACCACACTCAATCATCCTGAGGATCATTTATGGTCTGGAATGAGTTTAGCATATCATGGATATCATGAATTTGGCCATCCAATGCATTGAACCTCTCATTGCAATAGTTGTGATGTGCATGTTGGGACACATTGAACTCATGTAGCTGGTTCAGTACCATCCTCTCAAAATGTGAGTACACAGGGCCTCTATCCTCTGGAGGGTTGTAGGGAATCAAGTCCATGGGTCCAGCAGTTGGTTCTTCCTCTTGATTTGCACCACTTGGGCCAGCTTCATGGTCTTGTGCACCACCAACTACAACTTCAACAGTTGTCCATCCATTTCCCACCTTGAGAAAGCCCATTTTGTGCAGATTTTGGTTAGAGGTATGGTTCTAGAGTCCACTTGACTCCTCTAGCTCATCCTCTACATTAATTCGAAAGTATTCAATGAACTTGGACACCAAAACCACATATGGCAGCCTAAAATTCGTGAGCCTCTTGGCCTTGAGCATGTGATCTCGAAACACATAGATCCGATCCACTTGGATGTTGTGTTGAATGCAGTACATGAGTATCAAATCTCCCTCATTCAATGTTTAATGGTTGCTACCACGTGGAACTATGATTTTTGTGACTATCATAGCAAGAAGCCTTTTATCCACTTTGAGACCACCAACATGGAAGTGTTTGATTTCAGCAACAGGATTCCTCAAGCATTGTCCATAGTATTGCATCTTGTTGAATTCTGGAACAACCCCAGTTTCACCTTTTCTTACTTGCACACCTCTTGATTTGAGTCCAACCACATCTTTCCAAGATCTCTTGTTGATCTCCATTCGAACACCCTTGATGCTGGACAGTAGGACATCATTTTTGAACTCCAAGTTGGTGAAAAACACCTTCACCAAGTCTAGATAGATTTTCCCTAAAACTTCAAGGAAAGACTTCAACTTTTGATGCTTTAGTTGTTGGAATAGGCTCTCAAACCTTCAGCCCTTAGCCATGAGAACCTCAACACCTTAGGAATGTTGATCTATTTCCTATTCATCTCAATGAGGAACACTTGAATGTTGTCCTCATGATCCTCAAACCATGCTTCAATTCTTCCATTGCCTTCGTGATTTAGAGACCTTGGGGTAGGAGGAGTGGAGTGCTCATCATCAGATTGGATAGCCCTTTGGGAACGACGAGGCATGATGAGTGTTAGTTTGGTGTTTCTAAGAGATGTATGATGCAAATGCAGCAATACAAGTGCATTATTTATAATTGAACAAGCTGATTTTCAGAAACAGTTGATTAAATGGTGCATATTTTTCTAATTAATTCGTTTTAGGTTACCCAAACCAGTTTAATGCAGTCCAAAGCAGTATCTCATGCATTCATGATGTTTTCAATGTGTTTTATGAGTGAATCAATCAGTTCAAATCATGTGAACTGCATGCACATTGGAATTGTACACTAAACATACTTTTTGGTCAAACAAATTAGTAAAAGCAACACATGGCTGATGAAATGGGCAGTTAAGAGCAGATAGTAACTAAAAAAAAAAACTTTCTTTGACTGGGTCAGCTTAACAATTCAATTCGTGAGTAAATGCATAGTTTAAGTAAAATCAACACGTTGAAAAACAAATCAGTCGATTAAAACAACATCAGAGCATCAGAGATTAAAAACAAAATTTGGTTAAGTGAAATCAACTGACTAATTTTGAAAATCAATCGATTGAAAATCGTAAAATTGAACTTCATTGTTCCAGATTCAGTTCTAATGAAATAAACACACTGAATTGTGCAAACAACAGATTGAAAATCATGCCAGATCAATATTTCATCATTCAGTGGTAGTTTAAGTTAAATAAACATGTCAAAATATAGAATCAATAGGTTGACATATCTTGTTTTTGCAAACAGAGGCAGATTTAAGTGCAATCAACATGTTGAAATGAAAAATCAATAGGTTGAATATAACAATTTTCAAATTTTGCATACAACAACAGATTTTTATGAAACCAATGCATGAGTACATAAGATTAACATGCTACAAACACATCAGACCACATTCTTGATGTCTAATATGCCTAGTTCAGTTCTTAGCTTGTTAA
>Ga0099822_1006821_pt1 | contig 14825 bp, 10 predicted proteins | sample CowpeawhiteBW_FD_76839 | JGI IMG/M metagenome (GOLD analysis project Ga0099822, IMG submission 76839) | Root nodule microbial communities of legume samples collected from California USA - Cow pea white BW | ecosystem: Host-associated > Plants > Roots > Nodule | place: USA: California | collected...
TCGTTGGGAGACGACTTTGGGTTACTTTACCCTTTCTATTTTGTTGACTACTTTCTTAATAATACTGAAGTTGTTATAGATAAGTAGTATTAATTTGATCGCGTCAACGACAGCGTTATCAGGATTATATTGGATATCTTAAGAGGGAAACAACTTTATCCCAAACTATCCAAATGTGGGTTTTGGTTGAAAGGAAGTCCAATTCTTAGGGCATATCATATTGACTAAGGGGATTTTAGTGGATCTTGCCAAGGTGGAAGCGGTGCCTAAATGGGAACGCCCTAAGAAGGTTTCACAAAAGTAGTGGCTCCTGTAACATACCTAACTTACAAGGCAGTACAAAAAATTTGTTAATTACTTACTAATAATAGATTAAAATCCATAGGTAATTTATAATTTCATACAGATATTAACTATGAATTTTTATCGGTAGGTAATTTAAGACTTACATACGATTTTTTTCGTATGTAATAATGGACTAGTTTGCTAGCTAATATTTGTAGGTAGAATCTGTATATAACTTTAGCAATAAGTGTAAAATTTTTTTGAAAGAAATTATCTGTATGTATTGATACTTAAATCGGTAGGCAAATGAAGTCATTCTTTACCTACTGATGTTACCTACAGATTAAAATAAATGAATTTTAAAAAATATTAGTGTGTTTTGTCATCTTTATACAAACTTGAATATGTCACAACAAACCCTAAATCCCCTACATTTGCAACATCCTTCATCCTTCTTTCATTCGCAACAAATCATAAATCTCCTCACCTATTTGCCTTTTTCCTTTGTAAAAATAATAACCTTCTCCCAAGTCTCCGTCTTAGATAAATCTCTGTTTCAACGACTTCAACACCAACCCCAAGCCTCATCTGAATTATGTTTCATCCTTCCTTAACCTAGAGTTTAGTGTGTTTGTGTGTGTCTTGTAGTTATTTTGTCTAATAAAAAGGTGTTTAACAAGTTGAATGGCTTTTGCATATAAATATGTGATCAACATATCAAATCATCTAAAATAACTATTAATTTGCTGATTGTTTGTTTTAATCAGTTAAATGTGTGATTCAATAGTGAGGCATGTCTAAGTCTCTTGGTCAATCTCAACAACCAATAAGTTTTCATAATTTTTAGTTGATCACGGGTTTTTACAAGTCCAATTGAACCCTCTTGAAAATCTTTTTGAGAAAATCATGGTTGAAAATAAACTTCAGTTTGCAAAAGGTTCCTCTATTCATAGGCCTCCTATGTTTAGTGGTGTTAACTAGCAGATATGAAAGTATGCATAAATTTTTGTGTGGAATCAGTTGACCAAGGAATTTGGGTTGCTATCATGAATTGACCATTCGTTCCTAAACATGTTGGTAAGAAGCAGGTTGATAAACCATAGAGCATGTGGACAAATGATGAAAAAAGAAAAGCTAAATATGACTATTCTTTGAAAAACATCATTACATCTTCACTCAACTTAGATGAGTTATTTTGGGTATCCCAATGCAACTATGAAAAAAACGTGTGGGATGTATTTGAAGTCACACATGAAGGAACCAGTGATGTGAAGATAGCAAGAAAGCACATGTTGATTCAAGAATACGAGTTGTTTAGAATGCAACCAGGAGAACCTATTGTTGATGCACAAAAGAGATTTCCACACTTTGTAAATCATTTGATCAGCCTTGGGAAAGAGTTTGACAAAGAAGAATTAAACATCAAAGTGTTAAGTGCCTTGATACAAGTTGGCAGCCTAGACTTACAACAATCTCAGAATCCAAAGATCTCTCTACCATTACCATTGCCTCGCTGTTTGGTAAGCTAATAGGGCATGCAATTGAAATGAATAGGTTAAATGAGTAAAGAAGTCAAGAAACGAAACAAAAGAATATTGCACTAAAAAGTAGCATTTGGAAAAGTGGTGTTTCAGATGATGAAATAGCTTAAACCAATGACACTAAGAACCTAAATCTCCTTTTGAAAATTTTTAAAAAGTTTCTTAAGAGGAGAGGTAAAGATAAAGGAAATCAAAAGAGGTTCTATTAAAAATTAATTATTCTGGTAGTTGTAAGACTCAAAAAAATTAAGTAATTAAATAAATAATTATTTAATATAAATACTGGTAATGTAATAATTATGGCATTCAATACGGAGAGTTAATAAATAGATTAGTACTAGTTCAAGTGGTTGAGAGTACAAAAATGTGATGAGAGGACTTTGGTTCATGTCTTGTGTGTGTTAATTTAATTGTTTATTGTTTTTAGTAATATGTTTGATCATGATGAGTGATAATATAATCCAAGATGTATAGGAATTATCATGAAACATGAATTGGTTGATTGGTTGTGCATTGACTTGACATTTGGGTGGTTGTGTGTTGTAACCTTGGCTTATGCGAAATAAGTTCCTTTTTGCCAAATCTCTTTTTGGCATGAATGTGAAGGAGCAGAAAACCCTAGCTGTCTAAGAGGGCAGTTGGAAGGGGTTGGAAGACCATCTTAGAATGGCCATTGATTAACCATTAAATATATTTTTAATGGAATTTTCATTTTAGCTATTAAAGCAATTAAAAGTGCGTTGTAAAATGAGTATATGAGTGGAAATAAGGAGAGGAAAGAAGTTTTAATCATACAAGAAAACAACCGGCACTAAATAAAAGAGAATTGAGAGGAAATTTGGAACCACATTCAAGAAGGAAATTAGAAGGAGTCAAATAGGGGACACGTTGACACAAAAGGATAAAGGTTTTGAAAAATTAGTAAGGAGTCCAGGTTAGGGAAGATGTATTTTCGTGCATTAATCTATTGTTTTTGGATTGTTGTTGCATGAATTGTATGTGAGTCTTTGGTTCTTGCAATTTCCTGGACTGTTTCGTATTTTCTGGAAATTTTCCAAAAACAGTTTGGCGGCCTTAAAGGTTTGCTAGACGACTCATATGAATTACACTAAATTTTTGGGTTCCTGCTAAAAACTGCCTTGTGGCATGAACTGACCACTAGGCGACACAACCTACCTGAAACAATTTTCTAGGTTTGGTATGAACAGCCTGGCGGTGATGAACACCCGCCAGGCGATGCGAGCCAATTTGACTTGTTTTTTTATGTTTTGTTGGTTTATGGGCCATTCTAATCGGGGAAAAGGGATTATTACTTGAGAATGAAATGTTAGATGCTAATACTAGTTGAATGGCAGTGTGGTTGAAATTAATTAGGAAATATTCGTACGAAGTCAGCTTAGGGTTGGAAAAATTGGTATATTTTGAGTTTAGGAATATTTATTATATGAATTACATGGAAGAGTAGTATGTTCCCACTTAAATTGATATTGAGTACTTTTGGAAGTACGATTGCATGCTAAATTACGGAATCCGACATAGGAATGCATTGTGGGTTTTGGAGGTTTTTCGCAGGTGCTACATCCCGCCAGGCGACAACACAGATTGTAGTTGCAGTTATGTGTTCTGGACGTGATGGGTACAAGTTGGAATCAGTGGCGGGTCTTAGAGAAAATGGTATGGGAATAGTAGGGAAAAGACAAATCATGAGTAGCTTGGGGGTAGGAGAGAAAGCATGATTCAAGGAATGAAATGAGGATTGAGGATTTAATGTACATTGGTGTGGTAACTGGTGTTGTTGTTTGACTTATAAAATGAGGCAGTGGTTGATATAAGTTACTCATAGGCAAGGTACTTCTATTCCCAATTCCAACTTGTAATAAATTTGATCCTATATGTGAATAAATAAGTACGTGGCATATAAAAGGTAATGTAGTGGCTTATAACAGATTTTGGGAAATGGAACTACTGTTTAGGACCATGATAGAAAATAGGATTAATCGGAGGACTATTGTATGAGTTTGATATGTTGGTTGTACTTAAGTGAATCTAGGCATTGGAATGGTTTAAGTGGGTGGATAAATGAATGATGTAAATCTGTTGTAAGGTAAGGGTGGGATGAACCTTAACTTGTAAAAGATGCTTTGTGTTTCACTAGGGACTAAGTAGCATGTTGTGGTGCTTGAATGAATTTGGAATTAGCTGTGGTGAAAAATAACTAGTAAACTCGCTATACTAGTGTAGCGCTTAGCGGTGAGGTATGAGCCGCCAGGCGAGAGCTACGAAAAATTGAGGGGTCTTTGAGCACTTGGCGCCTGGCGATGAGGACGATCCCGCTAGGCAACAACTATGTGGACAGTGGCACTAGGAGCGTGTGGTGCCTGACAGTGGTGTTCGTCCCGCCAAGCGATAACTGTAGGACCAAAGACTTCTGAGACGCTTGGCGGTAAATGGGTTTCGCCAAGCGATCTACAATTGGTTTTCGTCTTGTGACGCTTAGGTAACGCCAAGCGATGACACAAGGGCAATGGTTTGTTCTTTGGATGTGCGTGGTCTACAAGACTTTAGGTGATACCTTAAGGATGAACTTTGTTGGAGCAGTTCTTTGGATGTGCGTGGTCTCCATGTAAAAAAACATTTTTCAGATTCCTATCATGGTTTGCTGCCAATTATAATATATCTCTAACTGTATTGATTTTTGCAATTGGTACATAAGTCTCCAAGTAATCTACTTCATAAGTTTGAGGGAATCCTTTTCCCTCAAGCTTAGTCTTGTGTCTCTCAATGATTCCATCAACCTTGTCTTTTACTATATAAACTCATTTGTGTCCAATAAGATTTTTTTCTAGGTGGTAGATGACTAGCTTACAAGTATTATTCTTCTCTTATGGCTCCATTTCTAAATACATGGCTTGTTTTTATTTTTTGTCAATTAAGGCCTCATATACAGAAGAAAGTATAGTTGGAGTAGCTTGTGAAAAAAGGTTTTATGTGTAGGAAATTTTGAAAATTATTTTCTTAATAAAAATATTTATTTTATTTTTCTTAAAAAAAATTATTAGTTTTTAATAAGCATGTGATAATATTGACTACAAAATTTGGTAATAATATATATATATATATATATATATATATATATATATATATATATATATATATATATATATATATCATCAAAATGATTATATATTTCTAATAAAGCTGGAAATACGACGAAGTCGCATGTTTAACTTTGAATAGTACACACATGACAACGCTATAGCTGTATTGATAACTCAGCGTGAGAAATATTTAACCTTTTTGAGATTCAAAATTTCTGGTTTTTAAAATATATTATTATCAATTAAAATATAATTTCTTCATCAATGTACATATTTTATTTTGAAAGGCACAATTAAAGGTAAACTAAGATGTTTCCCATTTCAATCAACATAAACAACGTTTATTTAAGTAGTGACAAACTTGAATTCAAAATGAGAAAAATTGTAATATTTATCACGCACGTATAATGTACACAGGTAACCTTAATTAGTACAAAAGATAGAATTTTATAGGAATACAACGTTAACAGTAGAGGGAATCTAAAGCCAAAACTGCTTGGAAAATCAATGCCAGCAATTCCTTTCTTATCTTTCTCACAGAATCAGAAACCTAGCAAAACCTGACACGAAAAGGTTTTAGGTACACTTCATTGTCTCGAAGTATTTAGGTAATAAATTTGTTATATCAGTTTTTCTCTGTGTTTTTCCTTTGCTATCCGTCCGTAGAAAAGTGCCAAAGGAAAAACCTGCCGGCAACGTTTTCTCACCAGAAATGTCCTTTTCAAGAAAGATAAGGAAGGTGGTGGAGAATCTTCGGATTCATATTCGATGAAGAAAATGAAAAGCAAAGCCATTCATAAAAATATATATATAAATATAAAAGGGTATTTACCTCCCACTAGCTAGGTGCAATAGAGTCAAGGAGGTTTTGATAATGTCAAAGGTCTTTTCCGCGAAGAAGGCGAAAGAGAACCAAGTGGTATCCAAGTTTAGGTGGTCCACTAATAATCAAATATCTAACTCAACCATGCTTTCATAGGGTTAGGATTAGGACCATACAAGAAAAATAAATGTCTTGTGCTTGTTTCTTCTCTTTAATTTAACCATATTTTTAAAAATATAAATGTTGTAGCTTGTCGGAACTTACATATATCCACATTTTTGGAATGAATTTGAACATGAGATAACTAACACCACATTTGTCCTCCCTCATTGTTTTCCTTTCCTTCCTTTAATAATTCTTGAAGATCAGATTTTGCTAACTCACAGCTTTCAACTTTTACAATAAATTGAATAAACCATGCATGTAGATGTTAATTCCGAACCTATGAAACAAGAATATGACATGCATCCATATATGTTGAAGTGTGCTCTCAAAATTGCGATTCCAGTTGGCCCAATTATCTTTAGTGTAGGAGGCAACAATTAAACAACATAATTAAGCCTAACAAACCAACATTAGGGCCAAGATGTCGGTCACACTCACCCCCACTAAACATGATGTACTACGTTGGAAACAGCATCTAAACATACCACACATAATAAGCAAAGGTAATCCACATATAAGAGGAATGATGTCTAATCAATTATGGAAGATGGAACCTTTTTGTTTCGTTACGGATTTAGCATCAAATTACTTTTGAAGTAGTAGTTCACCTAAACACTAACGAAGAGAATTATTACCTAATTATGAAAAATATTTCAATACTAGTTAAGGATAGAAGGTTGTCCTTTTAGAAAAAAACATGTATTTAAATTCTTGGTAGTCTCAACTTTTAAGTAATGTAAAATTATTAAGCGTAAAAAGCAAGTTTTTCAATTGATATTAGTTCAGCAAAGGATTTTGACACGTTTGTTTTGCCCATTGTACTTTGATTCCACAATCGAAGTATATTCATTTAAAATAAAAAAAAATGGTGGACTTTTGGCTTTGGTTTGAATCCAAAGCATAAACTTCCATATTAGGTTTCAGTTGTCTTCAAAACTGAAGCATAAAATAATAAAAAAAATGGAAGAAAAATAAAGGAAAAGGCTTCACTTCTAGTAATAACCAAGTCTTATCCCTTTCTAATTTTAAAAATAATTTAAATTTAAGGGAGAAAATACTTCAATTCTCTAAAAAAACATAGACATATAAATGAATTTGCTTTAGTTTTTAAAGAACTAAAGTTTGTTCTCCCCTTAAATTTAAATTATTTTTAAAATAAAAAAGGGATTAGGCTTCGGTAATACCAAAACTGAAGCTTAATCCCCTTATGCTTTTATTTTTGCTATAATCGAAGCCTAATGTATACATTGTTTAAATACTTTTTTTGTTTTTCTTTCTACCTACATGACAAATCTGGGTAGAAAGAAAGCAACCAAAACTAGCAAACATAATCCATAAACAATAATATATAGTAGACAATTTTTCATCAAAGCACGTATTATTGTACATTTCTACTATATGTACAAATAAATGATTCACATCCTAATCACGTATTATTGTACATTTCTACTATATGTTTTGCACAACCTTTCCTTATATACTCTATTGACTTCTTTTGCATTGGTGTGATTGTTGAATCTTTGCACAAAAAGATAATAATTTCAATTAGTATATAAAAGTACAAAGTTGGAAAGTATTTATTCAATTAAATTATTTATGTTTCCCAATCACATGTAATACGAGCATATGAACAATGATTTTTATCCATTGCATAACATAGCAATCACACTCATATGAACTAGTTTGTTTATGACACTACAATATATCAACACAATTATAAATAATTGAAGAAGAAAAGGAATCAAACAATTATATATGGATCAAAATAGAAAATTTGAAGGGACAACAACGAAAGCTTTAGTTATAGTCATTGAGCTCCCTAACAACATGCTATGTCCAGCAAATGAACTATGAAAAATAGGAATGTTTTAGGATACACTTATATAACAAAGAAAGTTCATAAGATTAAGGTTCTTACCAATTTATTAATTGTTTGAGATGCTTGGAGGAGACTTGTGCATTAAGCAAAACCATACAATAATGTGCTCCTTGAGGAAAATACAATGATTGTTATAACTTAAAATTATCTATTATAATTACAACACAACAAACTACACTTATGAATGTATATAAGGGACTAAATATATTTGCTTCCCCTGTTTAAAAAAATTGGTGATGTATGTTTGGGTGTCATCAAACTTATTACCAGAATGAATGAGTTAGGGGTCCATGAACCCATATACATCATTGAACCTCACATTCTTACTGATACCAAACATATACTTGAAGACAAATTATTTATTTAATATAAGTAACTAGATACGCTAATTAAATATAAGAAAAGGTTCAGAGACTTACATCATCTATAATTGAATAAATGTACTACCCAGTTCTTCTTTCCCTAACACAAGTTCTAAGACATCTTCTTTATGCAAGTACAATGGGATCTCACTGACTCTTCCAAATATAATAGAATGCCATGGAACCACTGTCAATTAACTGCTTACAGTATCAACAAGTTGGTGTAATACACCAAGAGGATAGTCCACAAGTAGAGATGACTTCTTGGTGGGTTTGTGACATTCCTCTTGATACGTCTATTGTTACATGAAAACAATTTAAGTAAGTTTGAACATAAATAACCTGAAAACTTAAAAATAGAGTAATGTAGGGTTTAAGAGTTTGAATCGGGGGTTAAGAAATAGAACCAGACAAATCTTTAGGCTAGGTGAGGAAGGATTGGAATGCTTCTACCATAGTATATACCTCATCTATTGGCACAAGAACTAAAGCATCTAGTATATGAACTTCCACTACTGTGATCTTAATGATATTGTCCGATAGGTTCATACCATGCAGATCTATGGCTGCCTGAAATACCTTTCCATGGGCCACTAGTGTCCTTTCTTCACCATATACAACATATAACTGACATTGACAAGTGTCGTCAATGGCATCCTGTATAAAGTTACTCAAATTCTCTTCATTAACATTAATTTATTTTTGGCCATGAAGAACAACAAACAGATGTTCATATGCACGATCTTTTACTTAAAAAAAGCTTGAGATTTTTATTGTGCCATGATAAAGGGCTTGTCCCGATAACCCACCTTCTGAAAATGAACTAGAGTTATACCTGACTCATCCATTCTGACAACACTCTTATTGTCAACCCATTTACATTTGAACATTGAAATAGTAAACATAGTATAATCAACCTTTCATATCTCTTTTACTATACCATCACGATTTTGATCTTTGGATGTGGAAAATTGTAACAACTTAGCTCAATACTGACTCAACTATTTTGTATTGTGCTTTTATCATCCAAAGACTTTGTATAGAATGTGCAATTACTAATTTCCTATCTTGTACAACATAGGACATCAAACCTTAATCCATTTGCTAGCCACATCAAAGTCTTAGAAGATTTTGAATCTTTCAAAACCTCAACTTTAAACCAAGGCACGAATGTTCTATTATGCTCCATCAACTGTCATTTCTCTTATTGTCTCGGGTTATTCTCTTTCAAAATGGCTTTATGCGTAGATAATTAAGGGATTACCACATTTGTATTATTCAGTATGCATATATGTGATTGCAATAGTTCTTCGTGATCTTTGGTTACTAGATTTACACCTCATAAGCACTTACTTATAAAACACCTATTTAACCATGATCTAGGAGGAACTCGTATTGGATTTTCTTTTGTCATGTACTTTGAATAAAACTCAATACTTTCTTTAGCAATATTCTTTTCAATCATTGAAGATTCTGGTCCATAGAACTTGATTTCTCTTTCCAAATGAATAAGTAAATGTACTATGATGTCAAAAAATGATAGAGGAAAAAACATCTCCAACTGACACAAGATGATAACAATCTCGCCTTGAAGTTCGCCTAACTTTATAGGATCAATGGCTTTACTATAAATTGAAGAGAAAAATGAATACAAATAAGTTATAGTTTGTCTAACATTTTTTTGTAGAATTTCATGAATAGACACCGATAACAATTGTTCCATTAAGATGTGATAGATGTTGCAATCGTGAGTATCCTTGTGGTACCTTGACACTCTTTAGACAAAGGCAAAAACTTATCTTCTTCTGTTTGTTGGACATAGTGTAACATGCGGAGGGGGGGAGAGAGCAAAAATGTATGCTTACCAACCTCACTTGGTGCTAAGTCTTCTCAAATCTTCATTTGAAGTAAATCCAAATCCAAATGAGCATTTACTCTATCTTTTGTCTTTCCCTAAATTTTAAGCTATCACACATATTCTTCTCTACATGCATTACATTTATGCAATGTCAAACCTTTCACTTCGACCAATATGGAAGATCAAAGAATATTGACTTTTTTCTTCCAAGGGCTCATTATAAATTATTTCTTTAACATTTTTCAAGACATGATGTGCTTTATTAACTTTTTCATGAATTTGAAGGTCAATCAATGGAATTGGTGCATCGTCATTCTCTTGATGTTCATAAATGATTTGTTTTAACCTTCGATAAGGATGATTAGATTTTAAAAATCTTTGATAGTGCAAATATAATGTCTTCCTTCCGTGTTTCAATTGATGAGCCATAATGTTTTATTTACATATAGAACATGCTTTATGACCCTTGACATTGTACCTTGACAAATTACCATAAGCTGGCAAGTCATTGATGGTGCAAAATAACATTGTATGAATCATGAAAATTTCATAAGCAAAAGCATTATATATTTCAACCCCAATAACTTCAAGTCTTCAACTGGTGAATCAAGATAGACATTTATGTCATTTTCAAGCTCCCTAAACAAGATATCATCACATACAACATCATGTACATTCTCTCCATGAACAGTGTAGGAGATAAGTTGGAATGAATAATATAACAGGTCAACAACTATGTTTGGTACTTACACTGCTAAATGGATTCATTTCATCAGTAGCTAAACCAAACCGAAGATGAATATTTTTCCATTGCATTGAATCAGTTGGATGACAAAGCAGTCTGTCACATCTTCTTTCATCTACATGCCAATTAAGGTTATTAGCGTCTTTTGGGTTCGCCAACAAACACATAGGTCTGGTACAATTGAAAGGTATCATGCTACTTTCAAAGCGAGGCCATCTTTTTTTATCTTTCCATTATCTTCATTATTTTTTTCTGCTGCTACCATGATAACCCACAATTTGGACATTTTCTTTCAACCTTTCATATTCTTTCCTATATAATATGCAATCATAGGACATGCATGTATATTTTTATACTCAATATCCATTAGAAATTTCAACATGGAACATTTCGTTCATCAGCACCAACAATTCTATGAAACTCTTACCGGTCCACCCATTGGTCGTTTTCAAATTCATTAGCCCTAACACCATTGACAACCGTGTGAACTTAGTTGAACCAACATACAAGGAGTCTCTACATTAGTAGATGTTGTTTCATACACATATGCTTGGGCAAAATCTTCTGTGCCAACATCATGAATCATATCCTCTTATCGGTTTTCTTCCAATCGGTGTTCCATGGTAGAATCGACAACATGTTCATTTAGGGAGACAATTGGGAAGTCTATTAATTCGTTGCATCATGTCCATGTAGTATAATGAAGAAGGAAACCATAACAGATAAGGTGTTCCCTAATTTTGGTTGCATTCAACTTTCTCCCACTAAAACATTCGACATAAGGACATCTAAAGTTCACTCCATGACCACTTTTACCCTTATTGCATTACACAAATTGTATAAATTCTTCAACTCCTCTCTCATACTCAACATTGATGCGAGGTGAATTAATCCAGTCTCGATCCATACGTATATTTATTGAAATTGGGTGAACAATTTCAGTAATCTAAATAAACGATGACCTCACTTTAGTATTCATGGTGTGATCTGATCACAATAAAGAAGATTCACTTTTTTTTAGTTTATTGGTACATATCAATTTTAAACAAGATATCTTAAATTTCACGAAATTTTGCTAGCATTTCACATCGGCTTCAGGGTACACGAAACGAAAGTGATCATCAACCACAATCAAATATGCACTCGAACATCAATACAAAATATAGTTGGCATATAATCATGAATTTTAAGATATGTATACAATATACATGTTAAATCAAATGTTATTCAATATATATATTCCTTTTATGTTAATTTTTAAAAATACAATTTCTTCAATAAACTTCGAGACAATAAATAATTTTCGTATTGAATCTCAAATGGAAAACTAAGACTAATTCAATATCTGACTGAAAGTGAACAAAGTTCCGAAAATGCGAATAAATAAGATAGGCCCAACATTAAAGGTCTTACAACCAACTTAAAAAATAAAAACAAAAATTTAAAACATGTCATTCACCCACCGACGGGTGATTTGCCCAACGAGATTTGTGTAGCAATCAAAGTCACCCAATGACAAGTTCAACTCAAAATTTGGTTCACCCAGCAACTAATTGATTCACAATTTTATTCCAAAAGTGAACTACAGGCTAAGATCTTCATGTTCGAAGGACTTTCAACTTTTTGTATATCATCATGAACCTTGAAGATTTTTGTTCTTCCATCTTTTGACCTTGTCATAGGCCCCTCGAGTTGTTATGGTTCTCTTTCTAACTCGTCTTGTATAGTACACTTTTGATTGAGAATTTACTTTGGTTAATAGTAAGAACGGTGACAAATTAATTAAGAATTTACTTTAATTAATTTAATGTAAAAAACAATAGTTAATGAACAATAATATGAAGATAACCGATGAAGAATTTATATTGAAAGCAGTGGAATTGGCCTGTTGATAGAGGTCATACCCTACCACATTAAAATAGATAAATGCAATATGTGGTAACCAACCAGAGTCGTCTCCCAACGAACAATGTTCTTGTTCAAAGCTTCATTTTCCAGACAAACACAACACTATAACACAGGGGGGTTTGGCAGATTCAGTTCTAACACAAAATTACTAAAATCTAATAGCAAAACTTAATTGAACAGAATTCAAAATGTATTGATTCCTTGATTCCACTAAAAGTCCATCAATCACAGATTACCAAATTACTTGTTCTATTCGATTTTGCTCTCATAAACCCTAAGTTAATCAACTAAGCGAAAATTACCATTGATTCATTATGTCATTAAGCACAACAAAGTTCAGGCAGCTAACACCCACAGATTTAAGCAAGCTGTGACAGAACACATAAACATTAAGCATGAATACAAGCCATTAATGTGCACAAACACGAATTTGAGATTAAGCATTCATCAAAAACGTATTTTATCATGAAAACGCAACCTGAAACATAGTCAAATCCGAACACAACCCATAAACAACAAACAATCTCATGGTTTCATTTCAATTTCGTCAAGGAATCAATGCAAAAAGCTTAGCTAGACATGGAAATGGAGCATACAAGCCCTTCAAAACAAGATTCACAAAAACAGAATATCAAACCCTAACTTGGGTATTATTCAAACGCAAGTTCAAGAGCAAAGGAGAATTTTAGAGCTTTAAATGAACGAAAATCATTGTTGTGATATAAAATCTCGTGGTCACATCAAATAGATTCACATATTTAAAAAAAAATGCCACTATTGGGTGTAAAATTACAAAAATGTCACTACTAAGCCTCAAATGTTGGCCAATTCACTTAGATGTCGTGGAAATGACGTGGAAATGATTTGGCAACTCTCTTCATATGAAGATTAATGTCCAAGCTCCAAAATTGCTTCACCCAAATACCTAAAAATAATTAAAAACGAAAATTAGGCCAAATAATGTGAAATTAACCCAAATTCGGAATAGTGGCCCAATAAAGCCCAACAGATAGAAACACACTAAAGATAAATAATGAAGCACTGAACAGTTATCAAATGGGTACACAAAGGCTAGTGGAATGGAGGAAAATAATGAATCATCACCTGTTTTATTATAATTGTTTCAAAGTCTTTTATTAATTTGCTATTTCATTCTTAAATTCTTCTATAATTTTTTGCATATCATCATATAGTTTAATTGCATTATGTTTAAACCGGAATCGCGACGGGAAGACGAACCAAAAAAGAAAACGGGTTTGAAAAAGAGATTTGGAGTCGCCACCATAGTTATTCTAGAAAACTATGGAAAACCATGAAAATAAGACAAGTTTACAAAAAACCAGATTTTGGATCCGGGAGTCAGTTACGCGTATGGAAGGTGTTAGCACCCTATCGCGCCCGCCCGAGGGCGGTACCTTTAATTATTTTTATTTTTTATGTTTTATTTTTTTTATAATTTTCAAATTCAAGACTTGGTAAAATTCCTTTCCCCTTCTATGGCTTTCAACCTCTTTTCAAGCATTTCTAATTTACTCTCTTCGTCCTTAACATCCCCAGGTGCAACGACAGACTTCACCTCGTGTTGCTTTGGCTCTATTATGTTCACGATATCTGGATGAGTTGTTTCCCCATAACATGTGAAAGTAGCAGCTTCAAGCTTATTTTCTTCATCAACCACATTGTTTTCAACATTTTGAATGCAAACTTTCCTCGAGACCACTCCAAGGGGTGGAATGTAATTTGAAGGGAGGCTAGATGGAGGACAATTTTGGTTTTCCTGAACCCTGTGTTGTTGTTGTGGTGTGCACGTCTCTCCAGGGTTTTGCATGGCATTCAAGGCCTCCAAGATTTGACTCATCTGACTCTTCAATTGTTGGATATCGGCCTTCATCGTTTCTTGGGTTTCTCCTTGGTTTTCCATGATTTTGCGATAGGGTCGCGTCCTGTAGGGTGTCTTGGAAATTTAGCCGTATTTTTCTTTTATTTTAGTGGAATTTTATTGAGTGAAATGGATAGAGAAAGAACAAGAAGGAAATGAAAAGAAAGAGAAAAGATGACATAATGCAACCAATTCTAGTTAGAAATTATAAAGTTGTGAAAACACCGTCACAAGCATAATGGAAACTAGCACAAAACAGAATCAACAATGTGATCCATACAA
>Ga0099822_1006822_pt1 | contig 14819 bp, 7 predicted proteins | sample CowpeawhiteBW_FD_76839 | JGI IMG/M metagenome (GOLD analysis project Ga0099822, IMG submission 76839) | Root nodule microbial communities of legume samples collected from California USA - Cow pea white BW | ecosystem: Host-associated > Plants > Roots > Nodule | place: USA: California | collected...
ATATATATATATATATATATATATATATATATATATATATATATATATATATATATATATATATATATATATATATATATATATGAAAGGTTTTTAATATTGTTTTAACCTAAAAATCTTAACGTAATGATGTTATGGGTCTTTATTCTTATATAGTATAGAATTTTGTCTTTTCTATCAAATATGAGACTCAGATTCACACTTGGACTATTCCCAACAATCTTTCCTTAAGGTGAGTCTCTTATTTTTTTGGTATATTTCCCTTTAGATGTATGGTGACCATTTTTTGGTTATGGTTATGCCATCAGTTATTTCAATGACTTCTTTTTGTGTTATGGTTATGCGGTCAGTCATTCTGAATCATAAGCTATGATACCACTGTTGGGTTATTAATTTTGTCTTTTTTTTTTAATGTAAGACTTTGATTCACACTTAAATTATTTTCAACAAATATAAAAGAAAGTTTTGTGAAGGATCTTCGAATATATCTTATCTTTGTTCCTACGAGTATAACATTTTTTTCTGGCTATGGTGAGGATGGTCAACAATTTAGGTGTACTATATAATGAACAAGATACTGTGTCTGATTTGCTATGAGTCTTTGTGGGTATGCTACCAATCATTGAGAAACATTAACATTAATAAATAACCAATTATTAGTGTGTGGAAAATAAGAAAATTAAACTAGGATGTTAAATCGAGACAGATGAAAGTAACATGCATCTTCTTCCGTGGGGATGGAACGTGCAACGATTTTAACAATCACTTCTCAGTTTAGTAGGGTCACTTATAAAAATGTTATGAAATTAAACTATTATTAATTTATATTAATATAGTACGTGGGAAAATTTGATAATAACATAATAGTTTTATTTATATATTACAGATATACCTTATATATGTTAAGTATATAACGCATTAGTTATTACTCTCTCTTTTTTAACTATCAATTTAAAAAAAAAAAAAGTTATAGTTAAATGTCCTTTTAAAATTCAATATAACAGTAATTTTTTTTTATGTCATTTACTCTTCATTTAATTTTTTATTAGTTCACATTTATGTGTTTATTATTATAGGTGGAAATAAATAAGAGTAAATAGAGGATCTTATAATTATTTTATCAAAGATAAAATAATTTATACTTTTTATTAATATTTTAAAAAACTTAAACTATATTTAGAAAGAAATTCAAGTAGTATATATTATTAGTGTAAACTTATGACATCTTTACTAAAAAAGTTAATTTTGTTAAATATATTATATAAAAAATAAGAATCGCAATACATAACAGAAGTTAATTATTAATGTTTTTTAATAGAATACATTTTATCCCAAAAAAAAAAATTGAGTTGGCCATTCAAAGATGAACACGTACATGAATATAGCAGGAAGCCATATGAAAATTATTAGTAGCAGCAACAGTAGGTCATAAAAGATCTTAATTCTGACATTCTAATATTTGAGATGTATTTGACTGATTATTTTATTTGAGGACATTTAACTAAATGCTTTGTATATAGTCGTAAGATCTTGATGATTCAACCGAATTTTTACGTTTTTTTTTTCTCTAATTTGAAGTATGTGCACTTTTTAAATTATAATATGTAAAAATATATAAATATATCGCTAAATTTTTACTCAAAAAATATATTATTATCTAGTATACTTGTTTGGATTAAGATGAGGGTAGAAGGGAAAAAGATCAAATTGAAAATTTTAAATTGATGTATCGAAAGTAAAGCATTTGACAGTATGGAAAAATTAAATCAAAACATTTTGAACTTTTTAAAATTTTAAAATTCTTTGTCCAATGTGAAGCTAGCATTTAACTACTCTACAAATCCTTGAATTCAAAGTAAAAAGATGAGTGTAGTCATGGACGAAAAACACGTTGAAAATTCATTAATGAGATGAAGAATTCAAATTCGGCTTTAACACCTATTTCTCTTAAAAACAGTCCACTTGACAAAAAGTGAGTTGGCATCAAGCCAGTCAATTATTTCTTACTATTTCTATGAATGAAAATATGGCATTGACCATTCAAACCCTTATTTTCGGTTATTACATTGAGTTAACTTAATTTTGTTAAGGAAAAAAATTATTATCGAAAGCGACTTTCTATATTCATTAAAATAAAATGATTTTGACCGTAAAAACAATTTCGTTTAGCTCACTAAACATAAATGAATTGAATTTGAACATATAAAATTACCTCACTTTTAATGAAAGAAGAAAACCAACCACACTTATTCTTGAACTATAATCGGACTCGTTGCAGTCACAGCAGCCAAGTCCCTCTGCATATCCGATTAAATTGGTAATGCACAAATTAGAAGGCTTAGATTACGATTCCAACGCAATAAACTACCTAATTGTTCTGATTCCGATGTTTATTTAGTGTTACAACAAATATGTACGAACTACAAGTACAAAAAAAAAATTGAAGCTTCAACTAATAGTTAAACAAACACCTTCTAACCGATACTGCAAACTCAGTAACCCCTCCTGGATGAAGGACAGCTACACAAACCCCAAGACAAACAGCAATCGAAACCATCACAAAAATAGCAGGTCGAGGGCTCAACAACCCCCTGCTGCCTAAACATCCACCACCATATCTTTCAGGCAACTCTTCCACATTCATTATAATGTCTCTCTTTAAAAGAGGTATTCTTTCATTTTTGTTACTACAAGTTAGATTTTTCAGTACTCCCCACTTTGCATCTGCTCTTGACAGGATACCCTGCAAAACAAAAATCCATGTAGAAAATGCCATGTTAGTTGCTAACGCAGAGTCACTAGATCTTAGACATAATACCAGAATACCAAGTAGGGATAAAAAAAGACCACATCATCTTAGGGACAAAAATAAGTCCGGCAAGAAACTACGATCTATAAATTAACACATTAACATATACTACCAACAAATTGATCCGCTGAACATTGATAACACAAGTTGCAAATGAAATAAAACTTAGCTTTGGACTTGAAGCAATCAGAAACTAATTGATTTCAAGGCACTTTGTTTTTTAAAATGCACTAGTTTAGCATACAATTAAAGTAATATTCTCTATTAAATGTTATGACACATAAAACCATCTTTTTTAGTAGATAATTTAGAACTTGAGAAACCATATGAATCTAATTAAGGTTTGGGGAATGGGAATCGAGCTCTGCTCTACTTCAAAGCTATTTGCTCTAGAGTCAACATAATTTAATAAGTGAAAAAAGGTCGAAAGATTCATTCCCGTTAAGTTACTAAGTTCCTACTACACTATTGTAATATTATTCAAGGAAAACACCCTTTTATTTGGAACACGGAACACACCAAGGGTCCTGTAAAATGCCATGTCACCCTAACACAGTAATCAATTCGTGTATAATCCTTGAGCTAAAAGTATAGACGCATGTAAGAAACTAATTTAAAGCGTAAGCTAAAAATAAGAAATTCAGGATAAATGGATGATAATAAGGTGTAATATAATACATTGAACATAATCTCAAAAACGACACATTTTCAGCGGATTCTGCCTCCTTAGTTAACCAACAAAAAGAGTGGTGATCATTCATTGCTTCTATATTTCAATCAGTAACCCCGACTATTATTTCTTTTCCTTTTTCACCTCTTTTTCGGTCTTCTTTCCCTTTTCTCTTCATTCAATCATCTTACCCATGCTTTCACCACTTTTAACATCTTAACAACTTCCTTCTTACTAACAATCATTGCGACCTCTATAACAATACAATAAATTCTTTTGTTATCAATGAAACCCACACACCAACACCTCAATTGCAACGTTTCATGTTATCAAATTTTACTCAACTTAAACTGTCAAGGTCTCAAACAAATTGATTGCAGTTGCCAATACTTTACAAAACAAAAGTTAGACAACTTATACCAATACTAGATGCATCAATTTACTTTCATTATATGGCAAGAAAATGACCATTGAAGTAAAATTAAAGCCACTTAATCTAAAACTTTAAAAGACGATCATATTTCATCATCATGGAGAAAAAACTGAAAGAATTTATTAGTCCTAACCTGACTGTTGATAGCAACTGAGATCTTGTTATTAAAGCCTTCCATTTCAGGCTGCACAATTATACTTCCATTTTTCTGATGTTTCTGAAATATGGCAATTTCAGCATTATGTATGTGATTCAGGAGTTGCCTTGTATCAACATCACTCGTTGTATTAATCACACAATTGGATTTCATGCTTTCTGTCAAGATTATCAAATTTGGTAATATTTTTTCCAACATGACTGTTGATTCATTGCACATCAGAAAATCCAACAAATGACAATATCTTTGGATTTGTGAAGCTGTAATCACTCTGTCAAAATTTTCTGAAGTGGTGTCCTTGAGCAACCATGCTATATCTACAAGTAAGTCTGATGATGTGTGGCTAAGTGTACATGTTTCACACGAACTGCAGATAGATCGACCTAATGCAGACCGGAATTGATTAGAAAGGAGAGATGTATCTAATTTTTGCTGCAGTGTCTTCATTTCAGAACAAGTTTCTTTATCCGCAATGAGTACAGGAATAAAGTTTGACAAACCGGATTCATTCTCCACCTACAAAAGGCAAAAGCGACATAAGAAAACATAAGGGGGGAAGAAATATGAACTGGCAAAAAAGCAACAATTTAAAAAGAAGTTCTTAGAGGTTGATGTGAAGCATTTATAAATGAAAATTAATCAAACTTGTAAATGAATAAACAATGAATATTATGTTAAATCAAAGGTGAAGACAGTTTATCTTAATGTGATGTTATTATGATCCAGACAATGATGATCCATATATAATGGCGAGATTTATATTGGCTGATCAAGTGACATGTGTAAATGATCAATAAAGCATTAGTACAATTCCGTACTGGATTTCAATGTTCCTAATCACTGTAGCCATTGTCACAGAACCTTCTTACATGTATTACATGTACTTTAAGACAAGAACTAGTCTAATAAAAAGAACCAATATCACGGTGCTGAATTCAACAACAGAGAGGGATTCGATAAGAATGATATGCTACCACAGTTTGGTACGCTTGCTATGAAAATTTTATGAAGCCCTCAAATTTAGTTATTAGAAAAATACAGAAGTTACCAACCAAACATGGCACACAAATTATATCATCTAAGTTCAAAGTACGCAGTGGTCATTAAAAAATATATTTTCCTAATTTGTTCAATGATTTTCCAGCACAACCAATATATGCACACATAAAGCAAACAGATTTATACGTCAATTACTACCTCAATAAATGCAGGCCCAGAGAGACTTTCCTCTGTATGAGGGACATATATCTTGTATAACTGATTGTCAAAAGCACAAGAAATATTTTCTTGAGTCCAGTGATGTGGAGACGGTACACAATACTCACATTTCAGATACTTTCCAGAAAACGATACAAGAAGCCTGTCACAGGGAGCACCTCAATACTATAAAAAACACATTGACAAATGAATCATAATCTAAATTAGCTGTACAACAATGATACATTTGAAAATGAGAATATATCAGCTAAAATAAAATAAAGTATAAAGCACAATTAATTTGACATCACATGACATTTGCTAACAGATTTGGGATTGGAGAAAAATAGAGAAAGGTCGTAACATTGTTAGTGCCTCATACTGCACATTTTCCATACTCGAGCTATTACCATACACAGAACTCATATTCCAAAATAATATATATATATATATATATATGTATATATATATATATATGTATATATATATATGTATATATACACACATGCGTGTGGGGTTATAAATGAGTGGAGTTATTTGTGAACCATTCAAATTTGTTTTGTTAAATGCTCGACCAAATTTGTTTTGTTAAATGCTCGACCAAATTTGTTTTGTTAAATGCTCGACCAAATTTGTTTGTTTAATTAAATAAACAAACTCAAGCTTGAAATTGGGTTCAATTATTAAATGAGACAAGTTCAGGCTTTACATTGGTAGCTTGTGAACTATGAAGCCCATGTACTCCAAAAATGGAAAAGTACCACTGTCATTCATACCAGTTTTAGACACCAATTCTCCTTGAATACTACCAGATACATATCTAAAAGGAATCTCTTCTTCATATTTTAAAAAATAACTAAGATACAACATGGATACTTTCGGATTTGTATCTGAAAAGTATCCAAAAAGTTTGTCTTAAAGCTTCTTGTGCAACGAAGCCCTTCCTAACTCTTGTAAAAGAAATCAGAGTACATACTCCTTTGTTCATTCTTCTAAGAGAAACTAAATGGATCCAAAAAAATCAGAGTTGGTTTATGTGCATTCCAATCTTTGACTGTAATGAAAGGTATCAAAAGAGAGAGACAAGGTTGTGGGTCATCAGTGGAAATACACATGATCCACTTGATCATGGTTCTAGACTTCTTGAATTGACAGTGTTGTCTCTTGATAAATCAAGCATAGAAGTTTTTTTTTTTTTCTCGATGCTGGTAATGGGAAAAGGAGAATGATACAATTAACATAAAACAATCCTGCAGTAATGATGCTTTGGAATTCTAGGCTGTTGTACAGAAACAATACTTACTTTGAATTCTGTCCAAGATGTTTTTATGGATACATTTAATCAAGGTTGGCTATGATATTGGCAGAAACTGTTATTTTTGTTATGATCACAAATATCTTTGTAAATTGCGATTGCCAAAGTTATGAATTAATAAGAAATAATCAATGCCTTTTTCTTTACCAATATTCTGCACATAAAATATTTTATCAATTTTTGTTAACGTATCATATCCTATTTTTCAAAAAATTGTCATATCCCTGTATCATATTAAGTATTTGGGCTTCATAGATTATCAATAACTCCTTTATTTAAATTGTTGATGGAGATTTTAGCAGTCTTTGTTATTTCTTTATTACATACCACATGTTCAACACAATTCTGTTTGTACATTATCAGAAAAGCAAATTGATGAAGTTAAAATATCAATTAAGAAAAAATTCATAAATGCAAAAGTATGAAAGTCATAAATGAGCTCAAACTTCATATTTTTTAAAGGTAAGCCACCTTTTATGATTTCAATTTTGTTAAGGATAAAAACTTTGCAGAAACACTAGGGTCGTCAAGGAAGACCAAAACACAAACATGGAATTGACTATATAAGTGGGTGCCTTAAAAGTCAAATTGAGTCAAACTTAAAGTCCACTTTCTACAAAATATAAAGCCAAATTAATCCCAAAACATGAGAAAAACAGTGGTACAAATTTACCAGAAACCAATTACATGTAAACCGAATTTCAAGTTAATAGTTTTTTGTTTATTGCACAGAAATAATACTTAGATTTTGGTTTCATTGAGATCTAAATATGCTCCAATCCCTCTTCCATAATATTACAAATCTCGCACTCCCTTTTTTTCTCATGGATGTTAACCCCAACTTCTGATCCTCAACATTGCTAAAACCATATATATAGCACAAATTAAGAGTTTAAGCAGGTTGTGCACAACCCTCTAACCTGCCCAACCCTATCCAATTATATTTTTTTGAGGGTTGGGTTTCATTTAGTGCACCAATTTAGAATTGGGTGAGGTAACAAATTTATGAATTTCAAACTTGTGAACTCAACCCAATCCAATTACATAATAAATAAGTAGTAAAAATATTATTTGCGCAGTAGCCATACTACATAGAAAAATCGATTTTAAAGTTGATCAAATGAATATTATGAGTAAACATTTCATATTACACATGCTATTAGAATAAATTTTTCATTCCTTACATCCTCTCAGAACCGGATTAAGTGGGCTCTAAATTGAATTTATGAGTATTGTTTTAATATCTTAGTATCTCAAGAATTACTGTTTATAAATTATATTTATGTTTTAAGTATTGTTGTTGATGACTTACAATATTAAAAATATTGATTCCAAGGTACCTTTTATTAAGAGTTAAAAAGATAACAATATCTTTTAATTACTCAAGTTGATGACATAACCTAATCCAACTCAAATATAGTTGGGTCGAGTCGAATCAGGTTGAGCTGCTAAATAAAAACAGACAAACCCAACTCAATAATGTTTAATTGGATTTGGTTGAAAACTAGACTAAACTTAACTAGCACAAATGTAGACCAACATGCTCAATTATGTGCAATGAAAACTTACTAAAATTATTACAAGAGGCAACCATTACATACCGGAATTTAGGCTGCAGTAAGTTACTTCCACAAGCAACAAACTCCATAGGTTTGCCAGCCTCAAAGCATGTAGGGTGAACATAATGAAGCCTGGGTGCCTGCAAGTTTACCTCGACTTTTGTCACAGAAGTTCCATCTGTAACCATTAAAATGTGCTTGTTGAAATGATATTGCTCATGAGGGAGAAAAAAATAACAGACTGAATATATGGAGATTGACATTGACTAGATATGATACGATGTGTACTATGTTACAAAACATAAAGCAAAAAAAATTCACATACATTAATAGATCGAAATCCTAAGTAAAACAAACGGACCATGAAAAATTAAGAAATTTGTAAACCAACTCAAAAGAAACTAGATATTATTTAATTTGTTTTGGAAACATTAGAAGAATAATGAAAATCTGCAAGATGGAGAATAAATACCTACGAAACCGTCAGTATTGAAATAAGGATCAGGTTATAAAATATGAAAGAGAATGAACCAAGAAGAAGATATATAAAAAAAACCATAAATACATAGTGAACAAAAAAAAGAAGCAAACCTTTCATAACACGGAAGACTATGTCATTCAGATGAACTAGTGCAGTCCCTCTTCCTGATAGCATCTTTCCAGGGGCAACAAGTTCGTTGACATATTCCAAAGAGTCTTTCCGTAACTGGTTGATCCACAACAAGAGAAAAAAATGAAATCAGAAAACATTAAAAAATATGAAAAAAATCAAATTCGTGAAAACTTGAAAACTGGGGGTAACAAATTTTCTTATTTTTTCAGTTGAAGTGTACAATTCTAGAGTTGTCAAATTAAAAGAGAGAGTATGGATCAGATAGTATATGGTAAACTAAAGCACAAAATAAACCTCAATCAGTAAAATTTAGCAAGAACTGTCTAGAATAATGAGCTGAACAAAGAATCTTACAGTTAATAAGTCCGATACTGAGGCAGGTAACCCATAACACAACCACTTAAATACGACACAAAAACACATAATGAAAAGAACATCAAGGTGAGCCCTTACATTTATCCACATAATGTTAGGCATTGCAATAAAACTTGTCAAAATGGTGCACCCAGGGCGGATATAACCCTCCAACTCCACAGGCATACTTGCCAGCCATTGGAATATCTGCAAATGCATTTGGCAGCCTGTTAATCAGTTACTAAGACGTATACAGCAGAAGGACTTGCCATTATTCAAATACTAAACTGCAATAACAATGCTTTAATATACTTGGTGTCGTAGCCTTCTAGGAAATTCTGCTGGATTCCAATCATAAAGCTTAAACGAAATCCGACCTGTTTGGCACTACAATCAGTAAAAGTTAACAACAATTATTCCACGATACTAACATACATTTGGAACAAAAACAATAAACAAGAAGGGCAACCCACCATAGACGTGTAGGCACTCTTATTGTCACAATAAGAAGGCGAATTAGAAGTGTTCCCACTATTCACTCGAGTTTCACCCGAAACAGGCAAAGACACAACACTGTCACTATTAACATTCTGAGCATCAGGAGCTGATCTCAAAATAGGAACAGGTTCATCTCCATGATCTGGCAACACTACTACGTCGTTGATCTCATTACTCAAATTTGAACAATCTGTGGGATGCATGCACAATTACACAGCCAATGAGCATTCTTAACACAGTATTCTTGAAACACAGCCTATATGATTTTAAACTTATGTATAGACTAGTTTTTGCTTACAGAATAACTTATTTTATTATTTTATTTCCTGAAAGCGGTAATAGAGAGGTTTATTCAAATATGGTCTTAGTTCCCACTCGGTGGAACAAAATATAAAATCACAAGCGATATGTAGAGAAAAAAAGGAAAAAAATACAAATGAAACCATTAACAGGGCACTGTAATACAGAACATAAACCTTTTCCTGCTTCCGCATCATAATTGTTTTCCTCATTCTGAGTAACGGCCTCAAGTTCGGCGATAGCAGCACCTCCAGAGTCCACCAGGGGCTTTCTCCGCCTCCGCGTGTTATGCCGTTCTAACTTCCTTCTGCAACTTCGTTTCCCTTCATCGAAATCCGACAAAACATGAAACCTGCGAAGCGTTGACCGTCAAAACGACAACACAGACCACACAATCGCGTGACTAACATTCAATCGAAGCGCATCTCAAACGATAAAACTAACTAGGGGGCGAGGTAATTGAATCAAACGACGGCGAAGAGAGTGAAGGAAAGGAGATCGCACTTCCCGCACTGCTGACAGTATCTCTTGGGCTCGCCGTGGAGGACAACAGTGCTGGCATTGGCGCACCGGAGGCAGACTCTGTGTCGGCGGTGATAGCCTTTGAGTTCGGAGATATCGACCTCACAACCAGGGACCTGGCATCGAGCGGATGAGGAGGCACGAGCGGTGCGCGCGCGTTTCTTGCCAGGCAAACCCTCGTCCTCAAGCTTGGCGTCAAGTTCGGGGCAGGCGCAGGGGACCCGACCCGCGAGAAAATTGGAGCAGGTGAGTCGGGGGTCACGCTTTCGGACCCGGTCGTTAGGGATCTCGGGAGCGTCGTTGAAGGGAGAAGAGAAAGGGAGAGAGTTATTGGTGTGGTCTTCGTCGAGGTTGAAGTCGAGGAGGTAGGAGAAGTCCCAAATGGAGGAAGGGTCTTCGGAATCGTCCATGGGAGGGAGAGATTGCTGGGGTTCCATGGAGAGGGAAAGAAGTGGGAACCCTAATTGAATTGAATTCAATTGAATTGGATTGTGGTTGTTGGATGGTTGTTAGCGGTGGTTGGATGTTTGGCGGAGAATGGAAGAAACGGCGGTTTCTCTCTCTCTCTCTCTCTTTCTCAGTGGGTTGAAGTTCTAACAGGAGAGCGATGATGGGGTCATAGTGGCGACATTTGCAAGTTTTCTCAACTACGCGCTTTCTTCTCTCACGCGCGCTTTCTTTTTACCATTCTCTTTTTCTTCTTCTAAAAATAATATTAAATTAAAGTAGTCAATTATTATTTTTAATTCCTTGTCTTCTGTGTAATATAAATAAACACTTTAGTTTATTAAACAACCAAAATTTAATATTTAATCATGTAAAAGATATAGTAATTAGTCTTATTGTGTAATTTTCTGTTCGTTAAATATATTAAATACCTAAAATAAATTTAAGATTAAATTGACCTTTGAACACTTTATTTTAATGATAAATTGATATAAAAATGTCATTATTTAAATTTTATAGCAGCACAAATCAAATTATTCTTTTAGGACTAAATTGTGACTGAGATATTCACAACCAAAATAATCATTTACCTTAAATTAAATACGTAAAAAGATACTTTAATTTTTTAAATATAATTTAATGCATTTATGTCCTATAAATACTAGATTAAAAACAATACATTTAAAAATGTAATTTGTGTCTAAAATAATATTTAAAGGAACCGTTTGGTTCAAAACAGAATGTTATTTTTTTAATAAATTGATGTCATTGTTTATGTTAATTTATGTTGACATCTCAGGTCTAAATCGTGATTTATGAAAATGATAATTTTAATGATTATTGATTTTCTTTAAGTATAATAAATATTCCTTAATCGGTGAAATGTATTTATATAAATTGTAAACCCCTTTTGTGTTTTTTTTTTCTGTTTTATGAGATGGGTCGTACTAAGTATTAAAGCTCAAGTCAGTCCACTAGTTGTCTTTGGAATCTCCTTCACATCCATTCACTCTCATTATATTTCCTTTTCATATATTTCCTTTTCATAAACATTTTTTCTTCTCCCTCACAGTTCTGAAGTAGAAAGCTCTGCTAGTTGTGTACCACTTCAATTTTTCTATGCCAAAGTTTTGGTCCATGTTGTTATCTGTCCTGACCTCATTTTCGCCTCCCTTGGTCATGTTTTCCGGCGTAAGCTGTAGTCGTGTCGTGGTGCTCTTATTTTGGGGCTTGTTGTTGGGTTAGCATCTTTCAAGATAAGGAAAGCTATAACTCATTTTTTTTCTTTGAAATGGATTGTACTTATTTTCATTTTGGAATGTGCTCAGTATGTTTGATTGATGATTGCACTGAATGAGGATGAATTTCATGTTTAAATATATAAGGGTTAGAGAATTTTAAGTAGTTTAAAATCTAATTGGAAATAGAGATATCGATGGTTGCAATTGATCAGTTTGGTATTATCTATAAATCACTTTGAAATGAGTTTGAGAAGATAAAAGTGCAAGATACCAAATTGTACAGTGAAACAAGACAAAATATCACAACCAAGAAACATGTGGTGTCGCGCTACCCATTTTCCTACACTGCACACTTTTCGTAAAATGAAGGTTCTTACTCCGTTAACCGTTGGATCGATCTGAAATTTTAACAACTAATCCTAGACACATAGTTCTTGACTTTGATCGGTCAGATCTTGAATTGGATATTTGTAGTGAGATTAGCTTTTATCGCAAGGTCCCTATAGTTTTGGTTGTTGACAACATTGACCTTTGTTGCTTGTTTGGTGCATAATTTTCTCTATAGTTATTCAATTAAGTTGGTTCTTTTAGCATTTGGTTCTTGATTCAATCATATTTAATTTGAATATAAATACAAAATTTTTGGAGCTTTAAACAAACTGCAATTTTATTTCTAAAAATCCAAAATTGTTTGCATAATGTGTTGTTAAGTTGGATTGGATAAAAATTATAAGAATTAGTTATTTTTCAAGAGAGACATGTGTTATATGGTTTTTAATGTGTTTTCAAAAGCTTGTGTGAGAATATAGGAGATTCCATAGGGGAAATCCTATTTGATTTAATTAGCAGTGTTCATTGATGTAAGGAGCCAGTACTAGAGGTTAATCCTAATACTTTAATGTTCATTCAAGACTCACGTAAAGTGGAATGAGTCATGTGGTGAGAGGGGCAGGAGGTCATGTCTTTAAGAAGAGTCCCAACTTATGACGGTTAAAAGGACTAATCTTGTGTGGTGGGGTGAAACTCATTAACAATGACTCTGCAGGTAGTAGAGGCCACCACAAGTGCAAAAACCACCAAGAATCATACATCAATCTTGTGTCATTTTGTGTGATAAGTTAGTTGATATTGCTTAGCTTTGTGTAATTGATGCATTATTTTGTAATTCTTTTGAGTGTTATATATATATATATATATATTGGTATATATGTGTATTTCTTTTTCTTGTTGCAATTAGTTTACCCTTTCCCTGTTTGTGTTATGTTTTCTTGTGGTGTTTTGCTTTTTGCAATGATCAGGTTAAGCAGATGTGGAAGCTCGCGGTGATCGTAGATGTTGCAGTTTAGGTAGGCTAGTTGGATTTTGCTCTATGATGGAGTCCTTTTAAGTACTGTTATCTTGTAATTTCTTGCTGTGAGCAAATTTTTAGTTTAAATTAACATGTGTTTAAATTCTGTTTATGACATGTGTTTTGTGACTTCATTTTCCTGTTCAATATATTTCGGAGGACTAGTAAAAGGTTAATTTTGTTTCTGTCTTGACTCTATTTTATTATGATTATGCAATTTTTTATTTATTAGATTTGTATATTAAATAAGATGTCATGTCAATTATTTTACAAAGGAAATAAATGACAGATTCCCTTTATAATAAATTTTAATTCATTGTCATGTTAAATAAATTAATCAAAATATAATATTTTCAAGAAAAAAATTATCATAAATTTCTTATCTGTGTTTTCAATAAAATAAGATTACAAATTATTTATGAATAAATATTTAACTTCAGGTAATTTGTGAACTTTTTATTGTAGATCGGATAACATATTAAGTGACGTCTGACTTGGAGTGGACAAACGTTAAAAAAGTCTGGTTATTTATAAAAATGTTCCCAGTTATTTTTAAGATTGGATTTTTTTTAGACAGACGTTATTGAAGTGACATTATAAAGTTTTTTTGTGCTAGTGTATCCTTGATACATACCATATAATACAACATATTTAAACCCTAAAAAAAGTATAAAAAGATATATAGAATTTGAGTCAATTTAATCATATATGTTATATTTAGTGAACATATATTATCGATTGTACTGATGTAATGTTAAGAAAATTAAGGCATGATTGAAAAGCATCCTCAATATATAATATAATTATTTGACTATGTTTTATTTGTTATGATATGATGCATAATACGTTAAAAAATTTATTTTTAATGTTGTTTTAAAAATAAAGTATTGTATTGAGCTGAAATAAACTATATTTAATAAGAAACCCGCGAACTTAAACTTTTGAGTTCTAGATGATGATAATTTCTTGACTCATATATTATTATCATTGAATTTTCTGCTACCTCTTATATCGTCCTAAATAAATAGCTAACATACAACACACTCAAATAAGAGCTCCAAAGAGTCACCCACACTAATAAAGTTCTCATACATAATGATATTACATGATAATATTTGTTTTTTCTTCGATTTAATTTTTTAATTAAAAAAATAATTTTAAAAGTTCAATACAAAAAGAAAATATTACTAAATTTCAATATACATTTAATTTTTACTAAATCATGAAATAATGGTAGAAATATATATATATATATATATATATATATATATATATATATATATATATATATATTATTTTTTTTTTTTTTTAATTAACTAAAAAAAAAAAATAAATATTTATTTTTTATTTTTTTTA
>Ga0099822_1006823_pt1 | contig 14819 bp, 13 predicted proteins | sample CowpeawhiteBW_FD_76839 | JGI IMG/M metagenome (GOLD analysis project Ga0099822, IMG submission 76839) | Root nodule microbial communities of legume samples collected from California USA - Cow pea white BW | ecosystem: Host-associated > Plants > Roots > Nodule | place: USA: California | collected...
ATCGAGGGTCCGTGTCGCTCGACCAGGTGTTACCGATGGACCGGTGGGCCTGAACATGGTTGGCTCGTGACTTATTTCTTTAACCGTTTGACCGATGGTCTTATAGTTTATTCGTGATCCGTTCGACCGATGGTCTTATAGTTTAACGATGCTACGTGGCTGGTTGACAGAGCCGATTCTCCGGTGGTCCTGCAATTTATTCGTGAGGCCGTTCGACCGTTCGACCGATAGCCTTTCATGTACTAGTTTTTCAACTTTGGCCGATGGACCTAAGAATCAGATTTGGCCGATTGACCGATGGGACATATAGTACACTAACTGATGGAAACATAATCATATTGTTATGTTTTTTAAAAGTGGGGACTTATTGAATCTGTTATTAGCGATTAAGCTGAATGAAATAAAATAAGTAATGACATTCAAAAGGTAATTGAACTTTATATAAAATGTATAAACGTAAACAAAATTTAAACAATCAATTTTAACGTAATTAAATAATATAGTTGGTTATTAACTTTTATGATAATAGTACTCATTTCATTATCATTGATTTTTTTATTTAGTTTTCAATACATTATTTTTTTTCTCAAATTGAATCTTAAATTTTAGGCTTTCATTATGTCCATTATCTATCTAGTTTTAATTAGAAAAAAAAAAAGAAACACGCAAATTATCTGTGAAGAAATTGAAGATATAAATTTCAGAAATTGATAATTATTATATTTATTCTGGTAATAGAGACTCCTTTTCTTGTATATCTGAAGTGGGTGATAATTTAGAGGAATCCCAGTTCTTAGAACTATCATTTTCCTAAAACAAAAATTTCGATTTCAATTTAAAAGTACAAGGAAGCAAGTAGGTATTGAAATGTGTTGAGTTTGGCCCACTAATCAAGCTAGCGTGTTCTCAGGTACCCACCACCCATGTGCCACAGTGATTCACAAAATCAGCAGAAAAACCAATGCCTCCATTATCTTCCACATGTTCCAAACTCATTGGCTTTTCTGTTTTATTAAGTCTTGCTTTTCAGTAACACAAGGCCAACTTATATTTTATTCATGGTTTTCTTCGTCCATATGCACGCTTTCTAGTATTATATAACTGCCCCAACTGCTTCAGCTCCTCTTACTACTCTTTCACCTCTTCAGTAGGGAAGAAATAAATTAAGCAAGAAGAAGATGATTATGTTGAGGTCAATGAGGTTCAGCAGAAGCAGGTCCAAGCTTAGAAATGGGAACAAAGCAACAACACCCACAGAAAACGATTGCAGAGGCATTTGTCAAATCCAATGGGAACTTAGGCCTGGTGGCATGCTTGTTCAGAAAAGGGAGAGTAACCTAAGTTCATCCGAGGAGGGATTCATCACAATTACGGTGTCAACTGTCTCACACTCACACCAAATTTCTATTGAGTCCACGTCAACTTTTGGTATGTCTATTCTACAACACCCCTTTTTCAATTTTAACCTATTATTCCAATTATTTTAGACAATCAGGTGAATGATTTAATTTTATCTATAGTTAAATTTTATTTCCTTCCGTTAATAGAAATAATTTGCAGGAGAATTGAAAATTATCCTGTCATTGGTCACAAGTTTTGAGCCGCGAGAGCAAAGGCTTCTCTTCAAGGGAAAAGAGAGAGCTGACGATGAATATCTGCATATGGTTGGGGTTAGAGACAAGGACAAGGTTCTTCTGTTGGAGGATCCAGCAATAAAGGAGAAGAAAATGCTTGGCTTAAGTGACCCCAAGTCGTTCCATCTCTGTTTCACTAATTAATTAATTAACCAAACTCGTTAATATCAATTAGTGTTAATTAACCTCGAATACAGTTTAATCTAGTGAGGCACGCGTGTTTTCGCACTTTTACGTTAGAGTGTAAGAACCTAATTATGTTTTGTGTTTGTTTGGTGTCATCGCTTCATTAAAAATGTTTTAGTTGATGAAATGCCAGTCATTATTATGCGTAGTTTTGTGAATGATGTGGAGTGTTCATTTCTTCTCTTATTTAACAATTTTCTTATCATGATTGTTTATGTCCTATATATGTTCTTGAACCCACGCGTGCACGCCGAAAAAAGTAGATTAATTAACAATGGTAAAGCTAAAGAGGGAAGCTTTGCTAAGGTTGGGACAGTTTTTCAGAAAATATGGCAGATTATGAGTTTTAAAGTTCAATTTGTCGATAAAAGGGTTACTTTCATTAGTAGTGGTATTTTAAAATTTATTCAGAATGTTTTTGTTTTATGCTATTCAAATTTTATAGTATAAAAATTTCTTAAATTGAATAAACATATTATGATTTTCATATAATTAATAATATATAAATGATTACATATAATATTGATTTAATTTTATTATTAGGTAAGAAATAATTGAGTAAGATTATTATACATGTTTAATTTTACGAATAAATTATTATAATAATAGAGGAAAGGGTTTTTGGAGATGATGGCTTGAGTGCATCTCTTGAGACACGAATGTTGGTTTCAAATCTCCAAAATAATTTTTTAAAATTAAAATTGCCTAGCCAGCAAATGAAAATTTATACAACAACTATTCAGAACTATTTCAATTTATATTTATGTATGGTCTTATTTTGAGCACTATTAATATTGATGATAATAATGACGAAGCTTTGTGGTCAGCCATAGAAGAGGCCCCAGCATAGAGAAGGGATCCTCTTTTCATGGGAAGCAAAATCAATGGAATTTTGGATCTTGTTGGCTAGCAGAATCATTTTATTTGTTCTGTTGAGTGATCCTGTTTGCATCCAGAGAACCAAAAAATCTATTGATATTTGATATATTTTTCGAAGGAATGATTGATTTTAGTTTATTTACATCAAGCAACGATTGTCGATAACCTAAGAAAAGTAACAACGGTATTCGTGATTGTACCACACGTGTTCGATTACGTCTCGACCATCCATGCACTAATGAACTTGGCTCTTACTGTATAAGGACTCTCGGATGGCCTGGCTGACTACATATCAGTCATGACAACTCACATGGCAAACATTGACCACGTTGACCGGATTAACTTCAAGATTAAGACATCATTAACATAATTAATTAACTAAAGACTAAACAACGAAATTAACCGCATGGATCAGGTTCATCCAGGAAAAAGACTCATAAATAAGGTATAAATAACACAGTATATGAAGTAAATTAATTAGATTCATTATTACAATTATTTTTTACTTTCTTACGCATTTAACTGACTTAAATGTTGGAATATCTTTTGCAGGCATAATCCCCTATTCGACTAGGACAGGTACCCTTGAGGAGGATGAGTACCCGTGGAGTTGAAGACTTGGAGTATTTGGAGTGTTTGTTGGAGTCTTTGCACGATATATTTGGCTTTGTAAGAACAATTGACGTCCACCATAAGACCGACATATATTCTACGAAGAAGAAACATTTTATATGTGGTGTCTACAAGAAGCAAGATGGTTAGAGCGAAAGAAGCAGGACCTGGACCCTTCTTTGCTGACATAGTCGTTATCCTAGAAAATCAAATGAAAATTCAACAGGAGTTTGAGTTCAAAAACAAGAGAGTGGAGGAGATGGATGCCCCGAGGGAGGAGAACATTAGGCTAAGAGCGAGGGTGGAGGTTGAAGATAAGGGAAAAGGGAAGGAGATTATTGAAAATGTTGTCTAGGAGCACATGATTGCTTCACACCTATGAATGATCAACACGAACGAAGGGGAAAGTGGTTACTATACCACTCCCAAGACTATAAGAGTGACCAACACCTATTTGGCTGCAAAAGGAGCTTGTCGACACCCCTTCATCAATGGTATCAGGGATGCCCCACTCCCTAAACAGTGGAGAGCTCTCACCTTGGATCCTTACAACTGCAACATTGATCCTAATGAACATGTTGTCGTGTATATCACCCAAGTAAGTCTCTACTCGACTGACGATGTTGTCATGGACAAGACCTTTGCAACGACCTTGAAATGACTAACTTTTGAGTGGTTCATTCACCTACCTCCTTAATCCATTGACTGCTTTGATACATTGACATCTTCTTTCACAAAGCAATTCGCCACCAACCGACACCGCCATCTTACCTCCTTGAGCTTCCTTAACGTCAGGCTGGACAAAAGAGAATCTTTAATTACGAACCTTCATCAATAGGTTTGTAAGGCCACTTTAAAGATTAGGAACCTGAACCCCGAAGTAGTTTTGAACTACATGATCACGACACTAAGGCTAGGACCCTTTGTAGATGACTTGTGTGTGACGCCGCCTGCAAGCATGCACGAGTTAAGGCAGCGAGCAGCTAAAATTTGAGCTAAGGCCATTTCGACAGAAAAGAAAGGAGTTGATCGAGACTCAACACAGAGGAGTGGTTTCTGCTAAAGAGAACCCAATTGATAACACTATCACTGATGCAATCAAATTAATACTACTAAACTATAGAAAGTTCAATGTTCATAAGGTAATAACCAACAAAATAGAAAAGTTAAAGTCAACCCTAAGTCCTCTCTCAACGAACACAAAATTGATTCCTAACAAATTAGTTCTTGTAAACATTATATAAAAGGGTTAATCAAATAAAATAAAAGTAATATAAGAATATCAAAATAAATAAAATATTAGATAGCAAAATAATGAATGAAAGAAAGAAATTAAATTGAAAAAAAAAATAAAAATAGATAAAAATAATAGTAAGGAAAATTAGTAGCAAAAACTCATTTAATCCTATTAAAGTTTCTAACTTTAATCAAAGTAACTTCTCAATTAAAATTAAAAATCCTTGAACTGATATGATTATTATGTTATGTAGATTTAACACTGTGCTAATTTGCTATAATGTAAAAATCATTACTTTTACTTGATTAAGAGACAAAAGACATATATAAATATAAATCACAACGACAATCAAAAAAACAAACAAATTTATTCATCTAACATCATTATCCAATTAAGAAATTACAGCAGAATCAACCACACAAACAACATAAATGTATGGAAATCTAATCGTGAAAACTTAATGGTTCAAGGAAGAATAAAAGATAGAACCATGAAAATAAGCATCTATGGACTTAAAAAATGAAGAAAAGAAAGAACAACACATGAACAAAAAAAATATAGGTAGGAACAAGATGCTTAGCTCTTATAGAACCAAAGCTCTTGACACCAAATGATAGGCTCCTCCTCAAGCTAGGTTAGGCGAAAGCTTGAAAGTGATGTTATCGAGATCAATGGATGGTGAGAGTATGCTCTTGGTTTTTGGTGTTTAATGGTAGGTTGAAGGTTGCTTGTGGTGCTCTAAGGGAGGTTAGGCCAACTCTCGAGAAGGAGGTGTTAAAGTGACCTCATGGGATGCTCTAGCAAGTCACTAAGAGACAAGATATGGCTCAAATAAATTTGGCAGCATAACATTATTAATCTCAAAGTGCAGGGACGCTCTGATGAATCCTAGCAGCGTTGAGGGTTCAACGAGGTGGTGATTCAATGGTTGTTTGCATGAGATGGGTGCAATAGAGGTTTTGCGTTTAACGCTTTTCCCTCTTCAGAGTTCATCTTCTTCATTCAGATTCCCTAACCTAGGGTTGTCTCGATTGCGAGCATCTGAAGCTCCATTGAAGAAGCTTGGTGAGACCGTCTCCATTTCCATGTCTTCCACTAAGATTTAGTCGATCCTCTTTACTGGATCGAAGTTCGGAGGAATTATCAAAAAGTATCGTCGAGTTTTCTCCTATTAGAATGTGAGTTTGAAGAGATCCGTGAAGTGATCCTCATCATGTGGTATTCAGAGCTCCGGTTTCGAGCTTGGAGGTCTTCAAAGATAAGTTTTCTTCATCTTATGTCGTGTCTTCTTTCATTTCTATCTTGAATCCAGTCTTGTTCATGCTCCGTTTGAGTTCTTTTAATTTCTTGATTTGTTTCTCTACTGATTCTGTGTTGAACTTTGTTTTTTTGAGATTGATTAACTTATTTTTGTTCCAATTTATCGTGAATCAATACGTGTTGATGAAATGTCTAGGTTCTTTAATCTGCTACTCGATGCATGTCATAGTTAGGTTTAAATTCGTTTTATTACTTAGCTTTAAAGTTTTTTTTATCTCATGTTTTGTCTTAGGTTTTTTTGTGTAGCTATTTTACATGTTCTTAAATTCCATAATGTTGTTCCACATTTTGTGTGTTGGTTTACTTTATTTTGATGAATTATGTCATGTGTTGATGGTTAACTCTAAGTTTGTGGAGTTCCTTAATTGGTAATAGATCACTAGAAATTTTCTACATTGCATATTTCTTATTGTCGTGTTTAATTTGTGCTAAGTTTCTTGAATTGTTGTCTAATTGAATTTGAGTTTTTGTTTGACTCTTGTGCTATTTTGAAATTAAATTTACTGGACAAGGATTGCTACTGACTAAAGATTTAATGAGTATTATACCATAATGAAATCTGATTTGTATCAGAATTTATGTGTGAAAACTTAAGCTTGGTCATGTGATTGCATAGGTCATCTTCGCACCTTGATCTTGTGCATTCTATTTTGATGAATCATTGCTAGCTATATCTGTTTTCTAGTTAGCATCAGTGTTTGTTTGTGTGCTAGTGTCTTTTGCAATCATTTCAATGCAGGTTTTTTTTATTACCCGTGAGATACATGACATGAACAACTTTCTCATTCTCGTTAATCTACGAGATGTGCATTTGCTCAATCAGATTTGTTGCTGTTGTTTAAGTCTGATTATTTTGAGTTTGCTCAGGTGGAAATCCAATTGGTTTCAATCACTGCATAGTTGACTTTGTTATTGTGCATCCATTGTTTGATTGATTTCTAATGTCCTTGACTAGAACCATAACCAAATTTTGAAAATCATGATTGTTCTTTGTTGATCATTGGAAACTACATATGTTTTTTATTTTTGTATCTACTGAATCACAATTTGTTGATTTGTGCTCAGCCTAGTGTGTTACTTTTTATCATACCTCTGTAGTTTCATAGATATACCTTGTTTGTGTTGGCAAATTTCTTTGTTTGGATGAAGTCTGTTGCACTAGTCATGCCTTTAATTATGAGTTTTGAAGATTGATCTACATTTCTATAGTGTTTTGTTTTTGGTCAAATCAGTTTCATAGAGATACATTTGGGTCTGTTCACAGTTTTTAATTACCTATCTCTATGTTGATGCACTAGTGTCTTTTTGAATCAGAGTATGTTGCCTATTGCTAATTCTTACTACATTGTTGAGCCTTGTTTATTTTTTCCTTGTGTGTCTTTTTAATAGTTTTGAGTTGAATCATTTGCTTTTCATAGTCATATGTATATGCTTGAGTTGATTTGGACATATTGTTGTGAATTCTTTGCTAAAGAAAGAGTACCCTACGTGACCTTGGATTGAAAAGAAAAAAAAATCAGTGAAAAGAATTGATAGATGAAACAACATTTGGAAAAGAGAAACTGATTACTGAATCAAGTGCTTTGAGTTAAAAAAACAAATAAAAGAAAAGAAAAGTGTATAATTCACAATTGTATTTGTGTTACTTTCAATGTCAACTATGTATGCACATGTTCTATTCTTGATTTAGCTTATTTGTTGTCTCTTTTTGATTTTTGGTTTTGTTAATCATATTCTAGACATACTCCTTAGGATTCTCTTGGTGTGCCAACTTTCTTGATTTGATTTATTTTTCTTGGTTTTCATTGTTGATTGTTCTTTCAGTTTTTCCATCTACTCTATCAATTGATGTGTCCAATTTTCTAATTTGAGTCTTTTATTGTTTTCTGCTTTTAATCTCAAGTGGTAGACTCGTTTTTTGTTATTCCTTTTTGGAAGTTGGAAACTCACTATTTTGGACAGCTCTGCAGGTGCTTATCTTATTGAAGGTGAAGTTGTGGTGAGGAAAACACTTGAGAGTAGAATATGTGAGCACGTGAAAGTGAGCTAGAGAGAATTTGTGTTTGCAAAGAATGCAAATTGGGCTGGACCGGAAGTCAGTTACGCGTAGGGAAGGTATTAGCACCCTACCGCACCCGCCCAAAGGCGATACCTTTAATTAAATTTGCAAAAGAGATGTGTTTATTTTAAATATTTATTTTTCCCATAAATAAGAAAATATTGAACAAAATTATTTTTGGAGCGAAAGGGACCCGACAAGGATTAAAACCTTGGTCCTACGTATTCTTATTAAAAATGAGAAATCAGGGCTAAATAATTCTTTTGTAAAAAGACTTGATTAAATAATTTAATTTTTGAAAGTTGCCTTTTGACATTTTTAAAAAGGAGTGCCGTATGATGCGAGCGGTCGATTAGACACCAAAATAACTTTTATAACTTTTATATTTTAAAAAGAAGTGTTGTGCGACGCGAGTGGTCGATTATACACCGAAAAAATTAAACACCAAAAATATTTTTTATAATTTTTGTATTTTTAAAGAAAGTGTCGTGCGACGCGAGCGGCAGATTAGACATTAAACCAATTTTTTAACTTTTATTTTTTAAAAAAGAAGTTTTGTGCGACGCGAGCGGTCGATTAAACACTAAAAGATAAAATAAAGAAAATAAATTTAAATTTTATTTATTCTTATTTTTATCACTTTAATAAAACTTTAATTTTTATTTCAATTTTAAAATACATTTATTATTTTTGAAAATGATGTGATTGAAATGTGAGATTTAATTAAAAAAAATGGTGAATGAGAAAAAAGAAAAAAAGAAAAAAATGGAAACGTGGTGCATAAGGAGAAACGTGGAGTGCATAAAGTAAACGTGGGGTGCATAAAGTAAATGCATCCTAGCCTAACAAGAAACTAAAGGAGTGGAGTGTGTGCTTAGTGAAAACGCAGGTACATAAAGTAAAATAAAACTTAATGTAAAGGGTGTGGGGTTATTACATTGGGGAGTGTATAAAGTAAATAGATAGACAGAATCCAAATTAAAAGTAGGTGTGCAAAAATTAAATTATGGAGGTGCGTGAAGAAACAAGAATCTGCTAATCCTAATTAAAAACAGGGTTGCAGGACTTAAATTATGGAGGTGCGTAAAGCAAAACTGAACCTGCTAATTCGAATAAAAAAAGGGGTGGTGCGTGAATGAATTGTGGTGGTGTGTGAAACAAAATTAAACTTGCTAATCCTAACAAAAACATGGGTGGTGTGTGAATGAATTGTGGTGGTGAATGAAGCAAAATTAAACCTGCCAATCCTAATAAAAATAGGGGTGGTGCGTGAATGAATTGTGGTAGTGCGTGATGCAAAATTAAACTTGCTAATCCTAATAAAAACAGAGGTGGTGCGTGAATGAATTGTTGTGGTGCATGAAGCAAATATTAAATATGTTCTAATCCTAAAAACAAGGGTGATGCGTGAATGAATTATGGTGGTGCATGAAGCAAAAATTAAATCTGCTCTAATCCAAATAAAAACAAGGGTGGTGCATGAAGAAAAAATTAAATATGCTCTAAAAACACACAGCACAAGTTAAACATGAGACCTAACCCTTACTTCTTCTTCTTCCTTTCCGCAAAACACCTTTGCCGCAACATTCACCCTCAATTTTCTTGAATTCCTAAACCCCAACTCTAATTTACTTGAATTCCTAAACCCCAACTCTTATTTACCGTCACTTTTTAGTTTTATATGGTGGGTTAATTAATCATCTTATAGAATGAGATTAAGAAAGTTGATTTTGCTCCCACAATCTTCATGCAATTAATACATCCCTAACTCAAGGAACAAGGGCATCATAGCAAAGTTAAATAAACTACATGTACCTTAATTGCTCTTGATTCTGAATGAAAGTTGAATATCCCCTATATACCCTTTTGGTTTCAGCACTCCATTTATGATAAAACATGTGTCATTTCCATTGTTGCTATTGACACAATGAAGAGAATCCCAAAATTTTGTTTTTACTAGCAGAGATGTATAACCCAAAAAGAAGGAAGAAAAATCATTTTTTTGTGAATGATGAGCGATCCCCTTTTTCCTTTACCATGATCCAATATATCTAAAAAAAAAATGTCACTAGTAGGAGTTTAAAGTAGAAGTTGAGATATGAATAAGGTAAATTGTTCCATTCCTGAAAACGTTTTTATTTTCAAATTTTAATATTTGAATTCTGAATTTTATCAATTAATTAAAAACGAAATTATTATATTATTTTAAAAACAAAAATTATTTTACTCAACGCTTAAAATCATAAATAAAAAACTTTTATTATTATTATTATTATTTTTTAACAATTTATTTCTCTTTCTTTTCTTTCTCTTTTTAATTTACTTAACACTTAGTTTTGAATATGTATATATATTTTTTATTTTATTTTATTTTATTTTTAATTTAATTTAATTTAATTTAATTTATTTATTTTATTTTATATATATATTTTTTAAAAAAAAACAATGTTATTTCACCCGAACGAAATTGGGTGTTGATATCTGCCCCTCTTTTCTTAGATCTTACTAGATGATACAAAAAATTAGTCAATTTCATATCATCAAAGTAAAATATAAGAAAAAACAGAAACATTAATTTCATCCAGGCTCAAAAAAGAAACCACATTAATGCAAACATTAAGAAAAATAATGACCATTTCGTCGAAGATGGCCTTTATATAAACCTACGAAATCAATGACCATTCTATCGGAGAGGGCCTTGATATGAAAGATCGATGACCATTGCTTTGCAGAGGGCCTCGATATGACAACACATTAAAATCAAACTATTCCATTGAAGAGGGTCTTGATTTGGACATATGAAATCAATGACCATTCCATTGGAGATGGCATTGATACGAAAGAGCGATGACCATTGCTTTGCAGAGGGTCTCGATATGAAAGCACATGAAAATCAATGACCATTCCATTGAATAGGGTCTTGATATAAACTTATGAAATCAATGACCATTCCATCGGAGAGGACCTTGATATGAAAGATCGATGACCATTGCTTTGCAGAGGGCCTCGATATGAAAGCAAATGAAAACCAATGACCATTCCATCGAAGAGGGTCTTGATATAGACATATGAAATCAATGACTATTCCATCGGAGAGGGCCTTGATATGAAAGCACATGAAAATCAATGACCATTCCATCAACATGTCAAGAATTGCAAGGCCATTACAGAGACTCAATTAAGTGAAAAAACGTTTCAATAGAAAAAAAGCCAAAATTTGAAAATACAAAGAAAGTCATAAAGTAATAAATCTGAATGGCTGAAAAAAAAAAGAAATGAACTTAAGAAGGAAAAGTTGAGAATGAAGAGAACTTTAAAAGTTCTAGACCCTAGATGATAGCAGAGGTGATGATCTTGCAAATGATCTTTATTATAAAATGTAAAGGCCACTAATAATTTATTTGGGCCTTTAATATCTAATTGAATAACCTCATTACAGTTGTACACAGACTTTCGTACATTAATACTTGAATAACCTCAAACCATTTCCCATAACAGTATTACAACACATCACAATTCATGGTTTCACAATCCAAGTCATGCATATACTTAAATATCATGTAAGTAATCATGATTTCATTCAATTGCCTATTAGTGCATGTTAACCCCCTTGGTAATTCATCAACCCATGGAACCCGTACTGATAGTTCCTCCTACAGTTTGCCAATTTCAGTTAATCTATATCACAGCTCTTGAGTGCCAATTATAACAGTATTACACAAGAAGTTTATTCAACCAAACAATGTTTCTCACACCCAATTAAAGTTATTCCATCTAACCTAGTACTTGCATCATTCAACCTATTCATATACCAATTTTTCCCAAGTGTACTATCTTTACTATCGTTTCTATCGTTACTATCTTTTTGTATAATTTTGTCCCTCACCCTCACAGACCCCAACCTGCATACAACTATTCAATACAACACTTAACTCTACTGCCCCGCCCATCGTTTGGCGGCACATTCTCACTGTCGGGCGACACATAGCAATCTGGACTAGCCCAGATTTTTCCTTCGCAGCAACCATGTGACCCAATATTCTGAATTCGTAATTCAATCAATACTACCTGAACTCATACCAACTTTTATATTTCTTTTCTTCATCCACTCACATTAAAATCATACAATATTAATTTCCCCCTAATTATACTTCAAGAATGAATTTAAAACCATCTCCCCAAACCCTAACAAAATTACCGCAAGTGAACGCATGCCATTCAATCATCAATGTACATACGCATATACCAATATTCTAAATCATTCAAGAATTCCACGCATTTCATGAATTATATCATACACATAAACCATCTAGAAAACCCAACAAATCATATAAAATCAAAGAACCACGCAGAACAGCTCCAGCTCGTGTTGCCTGGCGGGCTCGCCCTTGCCGCTAGGCGGCTCAACTCAACAAAACCCAAAATTGGGTTAACACTCATGCATCGCCTGACAGCACACTCAAAGTCGCTAGGCGATTTCTGGGAATTTTTCCAGAAACACAAAACAAACGGATGTTTGATCACGCAGAGTCATCATATACATGCAGTATAATTATGAAAACATTTACAGAGCATATACACACATAAAGGAGCTCCCCTAACTTGGATTCCTTTGATTAAAGTTTGAGAAATTGGTTGTCCCTTTGATCACCAATGACTTGCCTCAAGCTTTCCTCCAATTCAGTCGCTTGTTGCGCTCAATCTCACCATACACTCTCCAATTTCGTTGTTAAGGGTAATTACCATTCAATGAATCATAATGGGCTGTTTTTCAGCTCCTCTTGGCTGCTCCTTCAGCTAGGGTTTCCCTTGCCCCTTCACATTCATGCCCAAAACTAAAATTGGCAAAAAGAAAGTTTATTTTGGTCCTACCAAGGTTTGAACCCACAACCATGCCAATGTCAAATCAATGTTAAACCATCAAGCTAATTCATGTTTCTTGCTAACTAATATAATTCAATAATTTTATTATCATTCAACATGTTCAATCATATTATTAAAAACAACAATAATTAAACAACACCCAATTGGCCTATATAAGACTTGAACCCAAGTTCTCTCACACAATCAAGTACTCTCAACCACTTGAGCTAGTACTTTTTCACGTCACCTTCATCAACATTTAATGCCATAAAGGCCTCCACTACCCGTATTAATTAATTAATTAATTATTTAATTAATTAATTTCACGGGTCTTACACTTATATCGTTGACTCATATGATATGTGGCATGCTAGATTAGGACATGTGAATTCCTCGTATGTTATGAAATTGCAACGACTAGAATTAATTAATATGCATGATAAGCAAAGTGGTAAATGTGATGTATGTGTAGAATCCAAAATAACTAAGAAAACATGTTATCCTGTAGAACGTCAAACAAAATTGTTAGGGTTAATTCATACTGATCTAGCTGATTTAAAACAAACCATGTCTAGAGGTGGTATAAATTATTTTGTAACCTTTATAGATGATTATTCTAGATACACCAAAGTGTACTTAATCAAACGTAAGGATGAAGCCTTTGATGTGAAGCAGAAGTAGAAAATCAATTGAATAAGAAAATTAAGAGGATTAGATCAGATAGAGGTGGTGAATATGTGTTGTTTAATGACTTTTGTGTGAAAGAAAGTATTATCCATGAAGTAACCCCACCATATCTACCTGAGTCTAATGAAGTAGCTGAGAGGAAAAATAGAACTCTTAAGGAAATGATGAATGCCATGCTTATTAGTTCTAGTGCACCTGATAACCTTTGGGGAGAAACCCTTCTTACTGCATGTTTTTTTACAAAATAGGATACCTCATAAGAAAACGGGTAAAACTCCCTATGAGTTATAGAGAGGCTATCAACCTAATCTTAAATATCTAAGAGTGTGGGGGTGCCTAGCTAAAGTAATGTTACCTGATCCTAAGAAAAGGAAAATAGGCTCCAAAACCTCTAATTGTATGTTCTTGGGTTATGCTGAACATAGTTTTGCCTATAGGTTTCTTGTTCTTAAAAGTGATGTGATTGAACATAATACTATTGTGGAGACAAAAAATGTTGAATTTTTTGAACATAGATTTCCTTTAAAGGTTAGTGATAGAGTTAAACAACCTATAGATAATAATAGTGATGCCATGTGTGAGGGTTTGAAAAGAAGTAAAAGATAGAGGAAGGAAACTTCTTTTGGAGATGACTTTTATATCTATCTAGTTGAAAATGATCCAACAAGTTTTTTAGAGGCTACTAGTACTCCTGATGCAAAACAGTGGGATAAGGCTATTAGGACTGAAATTGAATCAATTGAGAAAAATAATACTTGGACCTTAGTAGATTTGCCAAAAGGAGAAAAACCCATTGGTTGTAAGTGGATCTTTAAGAAAAAGTATCACCCTGATGGATCCATAGATAAATATAAGGCAAGGTTAGTAGCAAAAGTTTTTACTCAGAAACCCAACATAGATTATTTTGATACCTTTGCCCCTGTGACTAGGATTTCCTCTATTCGAGTTTTGTTAGCTCTAGCGACTACTCATAAGCTAGTGATACATCAGATGGATGTTAAGACTGCTTTTCTGAATGGTGAATTAGAGGAGGAAATTTATATGACTCAACCTGAAGGGTGTGTTGTCCCTGGTCAAGAAAATAAGGTATGCAAACTTTTAAAATCTTTGTATGGGTTAAAACAAGCACCAAAACAGTGGCATGAAAAACTAGATAATGTGTTACTTTGTGATGGGTTTTCACCTAATGATGTTGATAAATGTGTGTACTTTAAATCTAAAAATGGTGAATGTGTCATTATATGTTTGTATGTGGATGACATGTTAATTTTTGGTACATGCATTGATATAGTCTCTAGAACTAAATTGTTTCTAGGATCTAAGTTTGAAATGAAAGACATGG
>Ga0099822_1006824_pt1 | contig 14818 bp, 7 predicted proteins | sample CowpeawhiteBW_FD_76839 | JGI IMG/M metagenome (GOLD analysis project Ga0099822, IMG submission 76839) | Root nodule microbial communities of legume samples collected from California USA - Cow pea white BW | ecosystem: Host-associated > Plants > Roots > Nodule | place: USA: California | collected...
GTAACTTACGTAAATATAATATTGTGGCTTCACCTACACTAAATCTGACAAGCTACCATCACACTTGTTGTAAAAGGTTCTTAAATATAGAGAAATAATTGAACAATACCTTGCTAAGAATACTAACAACTAAATTGATCTGCTCCATTCTTAGTTATATAAAATATCAAAGGATAACTAGTAAATCAATGCAATCATAGCTAAAAGCGTAAGTATCATATCATGAATGCTGATAATCTTAATATTGCTTGTTCAAATTTCTGAATGAGATTATGTGCTGGGGGTTGAGGCTGCAGGGGTATGTTTTGTGATGAAGAAATGAGTATGTGTGATGGAACAAACTCTTTCTGGTGTGAGCATGGAGGAAGTTGTGAGGAAATTGTTCAAGGAGAGAAATACTCATGCAAATGGATTTGGTGGGGAACATTGTGAGCATTCTGGAGCACCAATGAAACAAGTTTTGTTGATGAATTTTTGGGATTTAATTCACCTAAGAACAGTGAAAAACACATAATTGAACTAGTTTAATGAATTCCTGTATGAATGCGGGCCTATATGTTTATGTGCCCTGTACATGACCATGGGCAAGAATGAGAAAATCTAGGTGGTAAATAAAGTGAAGATAAGCTAAGCATCTAAACGTGGGAGTTTCAAAATGCAAAGTGAAGATAAGCTAAGCCATTCCAACACGTCATAACAACACTCAACATATGTACCAAAAACAAACACAAACATTTTGATTGCATTGCAGTCACTAGATGTACCTTGACTCTACAGAAGCCACTGAATCACAACACATGTGATGGAGGGCCAGAGTGACGGAGAGGGCGTAACGAAGTTGAATCACGGAGTCACTCATACTGTAACATCCCTAAGAAAATATTACTTTGAAAATAACATAAACAATTAAATAAAAGGAAATAACCGCGATAATATTGGTAATTCCTCAATCGTAAACACATGTTCCCAAAACGCGGGAAAATTAAAATCGCAAAGTTTGATACATTGTAAATGTTTGCAATTCAAATTTATTACAACTATAAAAGCCCACAATGGCTAATGTTCAAAATATAAAAGGATTAAAAACTCAAGTCTTCAAAACCCATATGATCCCGCACTCTAGTCTCAAGCGTCTCCTGGCTCACCTGTCAAATCATCTGCTCCCGGATAATAAATCATCCGATCATCGCCACACACACACAGATAGGGTGACCTATGCATATATGAATACAAATTAAATATGATACCCATCCCAATAAAATTTATTGTATGTATTAATTACAAATTATCCACCCATGATCTCATATTCCTTTATGAGTCATATGCATAAAACTAGGTCTCGGGACTTCTTTGTGCTCCCACGAAACTAACCCATTCGTGGTCCAACCCTATGAGCCTATCCCGCTCATAGTCCTGCCCTACAAGCTCCTCGTCTGTAGTAAACATCCAAGTCATCTCAACTTGGACCCTGACATGCACGCAATCACCATACTATGGACTCCTCGCCCAATAGTAGCCAACAGGAATAAAACTATTCCCTTGCCCATCGTGCGCCCGACGCATGCAATCACCATATTAAGGACTCATCGCCCATTAGTAGCCGACGGGAACCAACTGGTTCCATGCCCATCATGCGTCCCCACCACCAAGCACATCCCAGACCCCTATTGGACTTAGTCCATCAAGCCCAAGCACAAAAGAAATGAACTTAGTCCTTCAAGTCCACTAATCAAGCAATAACAAATTATACAGCCACAAAAACCGCCTGGCACCGCCTAGACACCGCTAGGCGGATACTGGCAAGAAACGCCCGGCGGTCACACCCCCACCGCCAGGCGTCGGTGAAGTAAATAGAACCTCACAGTTCCGTCACTGCCTGGCGGACACAACACTGCCGTCAGGCGCCTAGTGCTGACAGTGGCCACTGCCACTATTTTTCACCCTATCGCCCGGCGGTTCACCCCGCGTCGCCAGGCGCTATACCAGTAGCGCAATGCTACTGGTTTTTTGGCACTTTTTACAGGTCTTAATAGACACCAAACACGCAATATTTCTGTCACTCATCCATTTACAGTATTACAAGACATAAAACCAAACCAGAATATAATATGTACACTAGCTGGTGCCCAAGTCACTATTATTACATCTCAATACGCCTCACATGATTCAATACAAGGACAAGCCCTAAGATATAATTATTATACTCACCACTTACCACAATACAAATTACAGTTTACATTACTCTTCTTCCAATTTCCTTTACACATAAGTCATACCACTAAATGATCCTTAATACCCACATGTTGATATGTTCACTCAATTTCTGAAGAGTAATTTCTGACTATTAACCCACTTCTCACAAAAATCCCCCGCGACTCCCCAAGAACGCATCTCACAGCAACATCGCCCAGCACCTTCCACTCTGATGCATCGCCTAGCGGTCACCCAAGTGCCGCCAGGCAGTTTATACCAGTTTTGCGGTCTGCCACATTTTCCAGCATTCCTAGTATTCACAATCACCCCCTATTCAGTGTGCATTAAGTCTAACATGATTACACTTCCACACAACATCTAGATTTCATATCCTAATTACTTTAACTTCTATTTTCACACCAACATGACTAATCATAGCGATCATCCTTGTTTTCCAATTCTAATCCCTCACGAACCCTAAATCCCCAATTCAATTAAAATTCGTGTAATAGTCCACCAATTACAAATTTACAGACAATAATCCATCATACAAATGACATTCGTATCACAAGAATCTCTCCCAAGCCTCTCACACCACAAAAATACCAAAAATCAGAAGGAATTGGGCAGGCCAGTTCGTGTCGCCTAACGAACTGCACTTAGCCGCTAGGCGGTGCATAGCTAAAACCTAGAAAATAAGCTCTGGGGGCATGAGTCGTCTGGCGGGCTTTCAACACCGCCAGGCGGTTTTTGGAAATTTCCAGAAATTCGACAGAATCCAACATAAACTCAGAATACACATTCCAATCATCCAATATAGCACGAAAACATACAATTATCATCAAAACACAAGTAAGAGGTCCCCTAACCTGAATTAAAGCTTTCCCCGAGTAATCTTGTACTTCTTTCCTTTGACTCAAAATGGCCTCCCTTGGCTTCTATCGATTCAGCCCCCACGAATCCACTCACACTCTTAATTTCTCACTGAAATTCGCACTCCTCTGTCTACCTCACAATAATCTCTGCAGAAACCTTTCTCCTCTCTCAAAATTAGCTTTTTAGTGGTGTTTTAATGGTGGTTTAAGGCCCTAAAACAGAAATAACATTAAGAAGTGGTGTAATGGCCATTCAAGCTCTCTTAATTAGATTATTTTTCCAACTACCCTTGACTGTTATTTCTGCTAGGGTTTCCATTAACCCTTCAACTTCAAATCAAAGCTAAAAATGGCAAAAATAGAGTTTCATTTAGGTCTTCCAAGATTTGAACTCGCACCCCCATACAATTGCTAATCTATATAATTCAATTATTATAAAACTCCACAACATGATTATTATACATAAAAATAATACTAATTTAATAACACACAAGATGGCATACATAGGACTCGCACCTAAATCCTCTCACACAATTAAGTACTCTCAACCACTTGAGCTAGTACTTTTCCACGTCACAACATTCCGCATTTATTACCTTAAAGGTTCTCTTTACTCGCATTTATTAAATAATTATTTAATTTATTATTTAATTTTTTCCGGGTCTTACAGATACGCTACGAAAGAGGCTACAACGGATTTAGTGCGACCTAGATGAAGCGAAGAGGACAACGCCGAAGGGAATGGCGCGACGGAGCTGACGCGACGGAGCATGCGCGACGAAGACGGACAAAGTGACGGAGCTGGCGCAACAAAGATGGACAACACGATGGAGCTGGCGCGACGAAGACGGACGACACGACGAAGATCACTGCAACGAAGGCTACGACACGGCTTATCACGGAGCGGAACCGATTGTCACTCTGAACTTTATGTTTTCGAGTGAAAGGGAAAAATTCATTAACTTTTTTGATTTGGGAGGGAACACGTGAATTTACTGAGAAAAGCATGTGTTGCAATCTGCGGAGGTCATAAACCTCCTAAAAAAAACAAAAAACTTCTCTATTATCAGTTTTTATAAAATCTATCATAATCAGCCCATATGATCTTTATTTGTGGAGGTCTTTTTAACCTCCATAAAATGACCCATGCTATATATCTTTTTTTTTTGTACTGACCCTTATCTTCCCTCTATAGACAATGATTTTATGGTATGCTTGTTACCAAATAATGGAGTCAACAAAATAAGAATACTTGGCAAGTGACAGTTGAGGTTTATTAACTTCTAATAATTGAATTTTATTAACTTCTAAGAATCGAAAAATATGGTTTTCTATGAGTTTTCTTATTTAACTGAATTTCTAGTTTATTTTTTTTAATATTTCATGAGTTTCGTATGAATTAAAAACTACTATCGTGAGTTTTATTATTTTAATAACATTTTTATTTATTATTTTATTATTTCAAGAGTTTCGTATGAATCGAAGACTACTAACGTATGAATTTTATTATTTTAATAGTAGGGGCACAATTTTTTGTTTGTCAAGATTAATTATAGGTATAATTTATGTGTTGAATTATATTTATTGTTTCACAAAAAAAAGTGTACTCACTTTATAAATTGTTTTTACAACCTCTTTGATAAAATTTTCTATAGGAGAAACATTAAAAAGTCACATGGTTTTTGTGCATTTGTAATATTCTAAATTAATAATGTGTACGAATTTATATTAATTATCTAAATATGGTTTGTAGTTGTCGGAACCAAAATTGGGACGGGATGACGAACCAAAAAATAAAATTCGTAAAAACAGAGTTTGGAGTCGCTACCATAGTTTATTCTGAAAAACTACGAAAAAACCAAAAAGATAAGACAAGGTCTGCGAAAAACCAGATTTTGGGTCCAGGAGTCGGTTACGCGTGGGGAAGGTATTAGCATCCCACAACGCCCGTCCTAAGACGGTACCTTTAATTAAATGTGCAAACGTTGTGTGGTTTTTTAAAATATTTATTTTTCCCAAAAAATAATATAAAATAATGTACAAAAGAAACAAACTTTTTTTTAGGCCTGACAAGGATTAATCCTTGCTCCTACGTATCTCCATTTACAATGAAGAATTAGGGTTACGTAGTTCTTTATGAAAAATTATTTGAGAACCTTTTTGATTTGATTTTTTTATAATTTTGAAAAGTTTTTTATTCAAATTTTTACTATTTGGAATTATTTTTAAATTGGTGCTAGACAAACACTATAGAAATGAGAAAAACTATTTTTTGTTATGATTTTTATAATAAGATAAAAAAAACCCAAAAGTAGGTGAAAAAAACGTATAATATTAAAACAAAAATATAGTGAAAATTTGGGAATGAATAAATGAAAAAAATTTGGCACTTACATACCTCTTAAACTTTCCAGTTCCTCTTCTTCTTTATGAATCTCCTTATTTTGTTCCCTACATTATAACTATCTTCTTATTTTTCCTACCTCCTCCAATATTTTTTGTTTAAGAGAGATGAAAGAGGAGGGGTGTATGTGAGAGCGATGAAGGGAAAGAATTAGAGAAGTGTAGAGAATCCCTTTTTTGGTCATGACAGAGTGCGTATTTATACTCACACCTTGCAATATCAATGCAATCTCAGCCTTAATTGTAATGAACAATATAAGGAAGGAATTGATCATGATAGCAGCAAATTATGGGGATCAAATCATAGGAAATCAGTAACAAATCAGAGCACAAAATCAATCCCAATTAATAATATTGATTCTTACCATTTGAAGAGATATTGCTTCTAATTATTATTATATAACTAATTTCTCTATCAGGAACAAAGGTACAAAATATTTGAGTTATTGGGCTCATGAAAATTAATAACAAATTGGGCTCTTCCTCCTTTTTTCTTCTTTTTTTTTCTTTTTTTTCTTTTTTTTTCTAAAATTAAAGTTTGGAAATATTTAAAGAAAATTTTGTTTCACCTTATTTTTTACTTTTATTTTTATTTTTTGAAAATAAATTTATTCATCCGGACGAAATTGAGTGTTGACAGCTACCCCTCTTTACTTAGATTTAATTAGATAATATGAAAATTTGACTTTTCCATTTTATCGTAATAAAAGATAAGTAATGATAAAAACACTAATTTCGTTCGAGTTTCAAAAGAAGACAAATTTGAAGACAAACTTGACCATACCAAGTAGAGGATCTCGATTTCACACACTAATTCTTTTTGTTTTTTTTTATTTATTGAAAAAACCAAATTAGACCAATCCCGAGGAGAGGGTCTAGATCCAATGGATTCGGCGACCATTACCATGTAGAGGTTCCGATCCGAAATTTTTCTATTTTTTTGACTTTTTGAGAAAAGATTAGACCAATCTCGAGGAGAGGGTCTATATCCAAAAGATTTAGTGACCATTACCGTGTAGAGGGTTACGATCTGACAAAGAAATCAATGACAATTGCCTTGCAGAGGGCCTCGATATGACATAAGAAATCAATGACTGTTGCTTCGTAGAGGGTCTTGATGTAAATAAATCGATGACCATTGCCTCGCAGAGGACCTCGATGTGACATAAGAAATCAATGACGATTGCCTCGCAGAGGATCTTGATGTAAGAAGATCGATGAATATTGCCTCGCAGAGGGCCTCAATATGACATAAGAAATAAATGACCATTGCTTCGCAGAGGGTCTTCATGTAAAAATATCGATAACCATTGCCTCGTAGAGGGCCTCAATGTGACATAAGAAATCAATGACCATTGCCTTGCAGAGGGTCTTGATGTATAAAATGAGAACTTGAATTTTGCTTTTGAAGTGTCGACAAACACCGCGTGAATGCCAAACATTGGTGAGACTTACACAAAAAATTATCATTGCTGACTTTTTTTTTAATTTCTTTATTTTTGGAAATGATTTTCAATGATTTTATGGAGTATGATGGATGATTTGATGATGCATGACATGTTATGATTTCTTTTTGAACATATATGATGCTGCATACATGGATGCGTGGATGCATGGGTGGAATTTGCTTTTTTCATTTTTCATTTTTCCTTTATTTTAATTTGAGAGTAAGGAAAACTAGGCTTATAGGCTAGAAAAAAAAAACCGAGGCTAGACAAAACTGGGTTTAGGGGCTAGTGTGGAAACTGGGCTTTGGGGCCAGTGTGGAAACTAGGCTTGAGGGTCAGTGTGGAAACTAGGCTTGAGGGCTAATGTGAAAACTGGGCTTAGTGGCCAATGTGAAAACTAGGCTTGGGGGCTAGTGTGGGAACTGGGCTTGGGGGCCAGTATGGGAACTAGGCTTGAGGGTTAGTGTGAAAACTAGGCTTGGGGGCCAGTGTTGAAATTGGGCTTGAATGTTGACTATCAAGAAGTTTGACTTGACTATGTAGTTGCTTATTCATGAAGTTGATGTACTCAATGCATATATGGATGATGGTTTGGTATGATGCATGAAATGCTTTATGTATGAATTTTCCTTTTGCATATTTTTGAAAGGAAATTCGAATTGATCCCCATTTCATTATTATTTCGAATTCATGGAATCATTCTACTTTGATTTTTTTACTTTTCCAAATCATTTCTTTGGTCTAATTAATTTACTAACAAACACGTTTTTAATCATTTTTTTTGAAACACTATTTGAATGACATGCATGAAATTTCCAAGGGCTTGGAAAGGTTTGGATGAGGTGATGAAGATTAACTAGGGAGTTGCCCCAATTTGAATTGGTTTCGGGGCACAAAATGTGTTTGGGCATTCCCTAGTTATTGATGATATGAAGGAAATGATGGGGACTTCAAAAAATTGCCCCTAGTGTGAGAGCCTAGGATGGTCTTATGGTGGAAAAGCGTGTCTGGCTTTTCCCAATTGAGGATATTGAAAAATGACGGGGTCTTTAGAAGTTGCCCCTAATGTGATAACAATCTTTGTTGTAAATAAAGGCCTCGATTTAGATTGAATGATGGGAATATATAAATTACAAACAAAGTGACTGCCCTAGTTTGAGTGTGGGATTGATAAAGATGGACTATGTTAAGGTTGGTCACGATTTAGGCTTAGAGCAGAGGATACTGTATGAGCAAAAATCGAATTTCATGAAGAATGAATTGAAAGGGGACAACCCAAATTTAACCAGATTGCTTGATTGCCTGTGCTGATTTTGGAGCTTTGAAAACATGTCAACCAGACATAAACTGCCCTAGTGTTTAAAAGCAAATCTCTGAACACACTTTTTAATCCTTTTTTTTTAACTTTTTTTATATCAAACTTGTTAGCAAATAAAATTTTTCCTCTAAACTGAAACCTTCGAAAGATAAAAACCAATCTTTGATCTGTGTGGACTTTATTAGGCTTGTATTGTGCTTAAGGCTAGGGGTATGGAAGTAAATGATAGTAAAGGCCCAAACAAGTGATGTGAGGATTATTTCAAGAAGGATCTTTGAATAATGTTTCATTCAGAATTTGTTTGACTTCTTCTTATTCACCTTTTGCTTCTCTTTTTCTTTTCTTTTCTTGATATAACCATTTCTTTATTATTTTTTTGTTATATTTTTGTATTGGTGAACTACCATTCAGATGAAACAAATGCAAACATTATCTCAACCCTTAATGTGAGGGTGACCCTTGTTTAGGGTAATTTGAAAGAAATTTTTTGGAAGGGTCAAATTGAGTAACAAAGGATAATTACTTTTGTTTTTTTTTCATAAAGAAATATGGCCACACATCATTTCAAATCATGGTTGTTTTTCTCAACAAAAACTTTAATTCAGAGGAAAATGATCTAGTTCATGTGACAGGATGTCCCTTGTTTTGTTCTTTTTTTTTTCCTATTTTTGCCTAGACTGTCCTTCAGAATTTTCAGTCTAACTGATTTTTCTTCATTTTTTTTTGTGTTCAGAGAATTTATGGTAATTCTTTATTAAATCCACTGATTTGACCAAAGAATGTTTTATTATAAGAAAGATTCCAAGAATTTGGTGACAAGCAAAATGGGAAACAATTTGAATTTATTGTACTGCAATATTTTTTTGTTTTTTTTTTAAATTATGCATATGCATATTGAAACTATCAACATGGTACCATGGATGACCACAAAATGGGAATGCAAATGCATGTTTGTGCATCGCAGAGCACTTATTCATGTGATATGTTAATGAAATGTATGCTTATGCCTAAGAAGGTATTTTTTTATTTTTTATTTATAATGGTGTGATTGTGATAAATTTATTATTATATACAAGGAAAGGTGAGGGTAAAGGACGCAAATAGTATCCCTTTAGTGCCTTTATTTAACATGGGTTTGATGCTTGAAGTTCTAAGGGAAAGTATATCTGCTCACAAGGATAGTTCCCTAATACCTAAATATCAAGGTCACTAGAGTTATGGCCCACTTCATGGCATTTCCCACGACGGTTCGTAAACAACAAGAAGTGGGAGTACCAATGAAGCAAACAAACTCTAGCTGGGGTTCTCACAATGACCACTTGGGAAGTACATCCACTATGACACTGCTACACAATCCCCTCAAATTCTAAGCAACTCAAACCCGGGTATAGGGCCTCACTCATGTAATGAATAAAATGTGTGTGTGAAGGGAGAACACAATGTATACCAGAACCCACACCTGACAATTATTCCAAATACAAAAATAAAGAAGAATATACACATACAATTATTCTAAATATAAAAAAAAAGATAAAAAAACACATATCCCAAAAAAAATGAGAAAGAAAAAATATGAAGAAAAACCACATCAACTTTACACATCCAAATAAATGGTCTGACTCTCTAGCATCCCCAGTGGAGTCGCCATCTGTCGTAACCAAAATTGCGACGGGACGACGAATCAAAAAATAAAATTCGTAAAAACAGAATTTGGAGTCGCCACCATAGTTTATTCTGGAAAACTACGGAAAAACCAAAAAGATAAGACAAGGTATGCGAAAAACCAAATTTTGGGTCCGGGAGTCGGTTACGCGTGGGGAAGGTATTAGCATCCCACAACGCCCGTCCTAAGACGGTACCTTTAATTAAATGTGCAAACGTTGTGTGGTTTTTCAAAATATTTATTTTTCCCAAAAAATAATATAAAATTATGTACAAAAGAAACAAAAATATTTTTTTTATTTTTTAGGTCCGATAAGGATTAATCCTTGCTCCTACGTATCTTTGTTTACAATGGAGAATTAGGGTTGCGTAGTTCTTTATGAAAAAATATTTGAGAACCTTTTTGATTTGATTTTTTTATAATTTTGAAAAGTTTTTTATTTAAATTTTTACTATTTCGAATTATTTTAAAATTGGTGTTAGACAAACACTATAGAAATGAGAAAAACTATTTTTTGTTATGATTTTTAGAATAAGATAAAAAAAAACCCAAAAGTAGGTGAAAAAAGCGTATAATATTAAAACAAAAATATAGTGAAAATTTGGGAATGAATAAATGAAAAAAATTTGGCACTAACATACCTCTTAAACTTTCCAGTTCCTCATCTTCTTTATGAATCTCCTTATTTTGTTCCCTACATTATAACTATCTTCTTGTTTTTCCTACCTCCTCCAATATTTTTTGTTTAAGAGAGATGAAAGAGGAGGGGTGTATGTAAGAGTGATGAGGGGAAAGAATTAGAGAAGTGTAGAGAATCCCCTTTTTGGTCATGACAGAGTGCGTATTTATACTCACACCTTGCAATATCAATGCAATCTCAGCCTTAATTGTAATGAACAATATAAGGAAGGAATTGGTCATGATAGTAGCAAATTATGGGGATCAAATCACAGGAAATCAGAGCACACAATCAATCATCATCAGTAACAAAACAAAGCATAAAATCAATCCCAATTAATAATATTGATTCTTACCATTTGAAGAGATATTGCTTCTAATTATTATTATATAACTAATTTCTCTATCAGGAACCAAGGTACAAAATATTTGGGTTATTGGGCTCATGAAAATTAATTACAAATTGGGCTCTTCCTCCTTTTTTCTTCTTTTTTTTTCTTTTTTTTCTTTTTTTTCTTTTTTTTTCTTTTTTTTTTCTAAAATTAAAGTTTGAAAATATTTAAAGAAAATTTTGTTTCACCTTATTTTTGACTTTTATTTTTATTTTTTGAAAATAAATTTATTCATCCGGACGAAATTGGGTGTTGACAGTAGTTTAGCATGTCTAGGAAAAAAGTTTATACTCCCAAGGTAGGTAAAGAACAAGTGAAAACTAATGTTGGTGAATCAAATGTAGGGGAATCAAATAATGTTCCTGTGAATGAAGGTGATAGCTCAACCCAAGCAGAAACTGGAAGTTCATTTCAAACAGAAGATAACATTCTTGGAAAAAGACGCACTTCAATTATATGGAATCACTTTAATAATCAAAAAATAGATGGAAAGTGGAAAGTCTTTTGCAATTATTGTGGCTCAAAAATTTTGGGGAGGTAAAGCAAGGGATATCACTCTTGATGGCCAACTTTAGGTCTTGCAAACTTCGAATAGCTCGAGACATCAAGCAAGCATTTCTCAAAACAAAAAAAAAATAGGAAGTGAAACAATAGTTGTTGGCAACTATGTATTTAGTCAAGAAGCATCAAGGTGTGCACTTGTTTAGATGATAGTTCTACATGAGTATCCAATGTCAATGGTTGATCACATGGGCTTAAAGGAATTTTGTCTTGCTTTGCAACCTTCATTCAAGGGGATTTCTCAAGACATTATGAAGACTTATAATAAAGGGAAAAAAAGAATATAATGAAGTTGTTATCAAAGAATCAAAGTGGAGTTGCAATTACTACTAATATGTGGACTGTTAGTAACCAAAATAGAGGTTACATGACGATCACTACTCACTTTATAACTGATTCATGGAACTAGAAAGTCGACTTGTGAGGTAATGTTTATAAATAATATAACTAAAATTTGTATTATTTTCTTTACTTGTTTATGAATAGATTATTAAAATATTTATCTTCTCGTTAGATTCATTTATGTACTTGCTCCTCATACAAGCAAAGTTCTTGTTGATGTCTTAGTTCAATGTTTGATGGATTGGAATTTAGATCAAAACTTGTCCACTTTGACAGTTGATAATTGCACTACAAATGATGCTATGATTGAGCAAGTTTTAGAGAAGATTTTTCCTAGAACTCTTATTTTAGGTGGCTAATTATTTCACATGCATTGTTATGCTCATATTTTAAATCTTATTGTTAAATATTACAAATTTTAGAGAAAGATTAGAGAAAGTGTTCATTTTTGGACAACAACCCCTAAAAGAGAGGAGAAATTTATAGAGACATGTGGTTAAGTGAAAATTCCATTTAAGAAAAAAATAGTTCTTGATTGCAAGACTAGGTGGAATTCTACATTTTTTATGCTTCAAGTTGCTACACAATACAAAGATGTGTTTCATAGATTGTCACAACGAGAAAATCAATATAAAACTTTACCTAGTGAATATGATTGGATGATGGCAAATGAGATTTGTCAAAGGTTGGAATTATTTTATGATGTGACACTTTTATTTTTTGGTACTTTGTATCCAACTATGAATGTCGTTTTCCCAAAAATATGTGAAATTAAGTTAGCTTTGATTGAATGTCTTTCCTGTCCTAATTCCATTATTCATGAAATGGCTACAACCATGATTATTAAATTTGATAAGTATTGAGGTGTGATCAATGAAGTGATGGCGGTAGGAATTATATTAGATCCTAGGTACAAAATTGACTTGTTAGATTATTTTTTTTCCCTCAAATTTATGGAGAAAAATCCCATTATGAAATTGAAAGGGTAAAATCTATTTGTCAAGATTTGGTAAAAGAGTATGCCATTAAAGTCAAGGGTAAAGAATTGACTACTTCATCTCAAAGGTCAAACCTAAATGTAGTGGATGTAAGTGTTCTTGGAAGAAAATAAAGTTCGAGGTTAAATTTTGCAAAACATAAGATTGCAAAGTGAAGTGACACACCAAATTTAAAGTAAGAATTAGATCGCTATTTAGAAGAGATAATACTTCCTGATTCAGATGCACAATTTGATATCTTTATTTGTTATTTATTTATATCATGTAGAATATTAATTTTTGTATTTTTTATAAAATTATTTTTATTTTCTAATTCATTATCAAAAGTGTAATTTTATCACTGCAATTGTATAAATAAATTTTGACTATAATATAATAATTTAATGTGATTGTCATGAATCTTTTTTATCACTATCCATATATTAAAGTTGAAAAGATGATAAATATATGTTAAATTTAAATTATTATGAGTTTAATCTTTGTTTTTTGTGTGATTTTGTTCAAGTGGTGTATTTTAATTTTTATTAATGTATTAAAAAGACATTTCATTAGAATTTAAATAATAGTAAAGAGACATTTAAATTATTTTTAATTTGAATATTTATTTTTCTTTTGTAATCTTTTAAATATACTTTTAAAATTTATCAATTAAGTTTCATTAACATTTGCAAATTTAATAAGTGCTTTGGTTTTCATAAATTTGTAGTTGGTATTCTAATTTGAGATGTATACAATTATAATTTCTATCTAAATATATAATAATGTATACCACCTTTTGATATTAAAAATTTGATAATATTATGTTTCTTTCATCATAACTTTATATTATTTTATAAAAATGAATTAATTGATATTGAAATAACAAGAAAGCAGGTACAGGCACAAGTACGAGTATATATTTGTTTATGGATGACAAATAAATCCGCTCCTATGCGTATTGTTTGAACCCGTCCCTGTTTTGACGAGGAATCCTGCATTGACTAGATATGAATATGGGTATTGGGAATCGCAACTTTTTCAATTGGGCATGGGGACGTGTGTGGGAATGTACATATCTACCCTGTCTTCATCCCCATAACCAGTATAATACCCTTTCCCGCCATATCCTCGTCCCTAGGGATGGAAACGGGGCGGGACGAGGACGGGTTTCGCTATCCCATACTTGTCCAATGGGTATCAAACTTTTGTCTCATCTCCATCCTCACCAAGTAATTAGTATAATCTCATACCCATACCCGAACTGTTTTCTTACTACTTCAATATTAGTTTTAATTATTATTTTTTAAAATAATAAAAAATTACGGTAAAGGAAACAAAAATACCTTTTTGGTCCCAATTTTTGTCAGGTTTTGTCAAATAAGTCATAATTTTGTGTTTGTGCTCAAATAAGTCCTAATTTTCGTCAATTGTGTTCAATTTGGTCATTTTTTGCTAACATCGTTTAAATCATTAACGACCATTAACAATGACTGACACGTGTCACTTCGTGGTTTTTTTTTTTTAAATTTTTTAAATGTACATGTGTCAACTCAACAAGGTGCCATGTGTCAAAGTCAATGTTTTATATTCAATTTGGTTCCTATATTTGTTATTTTTGTTCAATTTAGTCCCAATTTTGTTTAAAATTGACCAACTTTTTTCCTATTGAAGATGAGATCAAATTTAATTTTTATATAAAAGTTATAATGATGTTAATTTTAATATATTATATAAAAAATGTGAATTTTGATATAAAAGTTAAATTTGGTTTCAATTTGAAGAGTGTCACACCCAATTTTGTCCGGATAAATGCATTTGTCAAAATAATAATAATAATAATAATAAATAGGCTTAAATATACATTTGGTCCCTATTTTTGTTGATTTTATTCAATTTGGTCCCTATTTTCGTTTTATGTTCAATTAGGTCCTCATTTTCGTCAAATTGTGGTCAATTTGGTCCTTTTCA
>Ga0099822_1006832_pt1 | contig 14810 bp, 11 predicted proteins | sample CowpeawhiteBW_FD_76839 | JGI IMG/M metagenome (GOLD analysis project Ga0099822, IMG submission 76839) | Root nodule microbial communities of legume samples collected from California USA - Cow pea white BW | ecosystem: Host-associated > Plants > Roots > Nodule | place: USA: California | collected...
TAACATTGTGGTTGAATCGTAGCTTGTTGGGTGGTCTTGGGAGATACCCAGATGGAATCACTTGTGAGTTTAGTGGCAAAGTTAGAGTCTTGGCCTCACACATGCTAAGGGAGGTTCGATTCTAATAAAACACAAACCCCATTCAGAAGTTGGGTGCCATGAATCTGCTGCAATCCCATTCAGAAGAAAGGTTTGAGGGTCCAAGAACGCGCTGCAGCACTACGTAGAACAGGCCTCGGTTCAAGCGTGACCTGAGGCAGAAAAACGCTTTACGGCTTCGGTCCACACCCGAGGCCAAAAGCCATCCCTTTTGGCCTCGCCCCAATATGCTTCGGTTCTGGAACCGGGGCAGAATATAAAAAACAACCGGGACCAAAGACCCTTATTGTACTGGTGTTGGTAGGAATTTAGAAATTTTTTTCATAAATTAAAAAGCCTAGTATAAAGGCAGAATATGTAGAACAAGATGATATAGTAATCAAACAATTTGGATCAGAAAAATACTAACACATATAAATATGAAACATAAAGTCTCATGCAAGTAATCAAGTTGCAATTGGAATAACAAATAAGCTTGTTTTAAATTAAACTAGTTTATTGCAAGACCAAAGAACAAGCATTTTTTTTTTTTTACTTTTGTTTTTGTCTTAGTTATTGTGTTGTACTTCATATAATATAAGTAACAAAAAATCACAAAAGATATTATCAAATGTAAAAAATAAATAGTGCAATAATTTCATTCATTATGGTTACTCATTTATTTGATACAAAGGGATATAGGACGAGTTTCACCAAGCTCCACGATGAACACCAAATGTTCTTACCAAAGGAGTGTTGGTCTTCTGAGGTGACATGAATAGTCTGGATTGTTTATATGTGAATAAAATTGGAAAAATATCCATCGAAAAAGAGCATGGGACCTCTGAGATGATGTGGAGAGATTAGATCTTTAATCTGTGAATGAAACTAGAGGAATATCTACATGTAGAAGATTTTCTGACATTCGAATCAGTACAAACATTAAAAAATATAAATATAAAAAAGTATATGAAATTGAAAGTTAATAAGTGTCATATTTATAAATAAGTGTAAATCCTTAAAGTAATTAATTGATAATATTATTTATCGACTAATTACACCTTATAATATTTTATATATATATATATATATATATAATCAGATTTAATGAGATTTGTTATTGTAACATATTATGTTCAAATTGTATTTATTATGTTAATATTTTATAATATATTACAATTGTATTTATTACAAAAATAATATATATTGTAGAATATTATAAAAATATTATATTTATTTAATATTACTTTCTAGCCGGAGAACTACAGTGACATTGCTGACATAATACATATGTTATATGAGTTGAAGATGTTATGTAGAATTAAGTTTGCTTCGAAGACATTACACCTTCTTAGATTCCAATAAGCAGAAGTCCCATCACATTCCTTCTAGCCTTGTACTCAGATTTTTTTTATTTTTATTATTTGTAGTCGTAATATAAAAAATGCTATTTTATTGTGTTCTTAAAAAAAATTAAACCTGAAATTGCATTTTGAGTTATGTGATTTTGGCCCACTCATTCATAGAAATATATGTTGACTTTGCTTTTATATGTTAATCCATTTATTCATGGTTTGTTCACTGGAACCTTCAAATAGCATAATGTGTGAAATTTTTCTGGAGGGAATCGTGAATGACTTGATCTTTGAATTAATGAAGGGGAGTGAATCTAGAAGAAACAGAAGACAAAGGTGATTGCAGGCTGGACCCAATATTTATACTATATTAATCTTACATCTCAAATACATTTAAATATTAAGTACCCTATCAAGTGTTGCAGGCCTTGTGTGCTGATTCTACTACTACTTCGTTCAGTTATTTTAATGGACTATATTCCTAAAGAGAAATGATACAATGATACATTTTTTTTATCACTTCTCATATCACCTGATGTGGCGTGAAATATGTAATTTTTAACTTTTTTTAATTTAATTAAAAAATAAAATCACAATGCAGATGGTTAAAGTGTTCACTCACGCGCGTTGGACACTTACCATTCATCACAGAACCCTCCTCTCTTTTCATTTTTCTTTTCAAAAAACCTCTCTCCTCTGAACCAACTCTTCCCCAAAGCTGCCCAGAAAACCCTCTCCGCACACACCTCTCCTCCACCGTGAAAAATGAAAGACCCCTCTCTCCTTTCAATGTTGAAACCCCCAACCAGTATCAGTTATTCGAAAAAGCATATCTCCTTTTAATCCTGTAACCCCAATTCATCACAGAACCTTCCTTTTCCAAACCCCTATTTCCATTTTGATTTTTCAGAAAACCTTTCTCCTTTGAACCAACTCTTCCCCAAACCTCCCCAGAAAACCCTCCCCGCACACACCTCTCCTTTCAATGTTGAAACCCCCAACCCGTATCAGTTCTTCGAAAAACCATATCTCCTTTTAATCTTCAAACCCCAAATCCCTTTCACTTCATCACAAAAACCCTTTCCCCAAACCCCTTTCTCCGTTTTATTTTTGAAATCTCCCATACCTTCAATCTCGAACCCCCTGCAAGAAGGGCGATTTTGGAACCTACTGTAATCAAGAAGCACTCGTTTGTCCTTTCTCCTCGACGTCGTTCTGTCGATGAAGGCGACATAAATCGCGAAGAGCAAAGATTCGCACCTGCAAGAGTCGCGAAACCCACCGAACAACCATCCCATAAAGAAGCAAACACGAAAGGGTAACATTTTCTCCATTATCGGTTATGGTTTATCTGTGTGGATTTACTGGTTTGAAGACGTTCGATTGCTTGTCAATTTTGTGTTTATGGATAATTTTATTGCTTGTTGTTCTATTTTTCTTTGTTTGTTCTATTTGTCTTTGTCTATTCTATTTGTCTTTGTCGATATTGTGATTTTTGTGACTTGATGGTTGTCGGTGAACATACAATGTACAAGGAATTGAGCTACCATATGGTGTTAATTTCTCCATGTTCCAATTTTATTTTTGTTCATCTATTTCAACAGTGGCGCAAGTAATATGTTAATCAATTTGTGAAGCTAAACCGTGATGGTTGGGTAAAATAAGTTGTTTCGTTGACTATTATTACAAATTGTATATTTGTGGTTAATCGCGAAGTATTATTATGTATGTTGGAGAATTATTACCATTAAATGAATTATTTGATTTATATTTATTTTTGTGAAGTGAAGATCTGATTTGGGAATGATGAGTGATGCTAGTGAAGATGATGGTTGTACAACTGAGAAAAAGGTATGACTTTGGAAATATTTATATCAGCTTGTTCAATATATTTATTAAATAATGACTTTATGTGGTTTTTTTATGGTGGATGCAGATTTATTTCAGACATTCATGTCGGACGCAATATGTTGGTTCTTTGAATAAGAGCTTAACACCAGAACAAAGTATGAGAGGATAAATATTTCCCTCCATAATACATATATAATCAAAAGTCAAATGTTTGAATGACAACTGTCATATTCCTATCATATTTTACAATTGTTGCCAACAAAAACTATTTACTTTTATATACATCTAAAACTTAGAGCAAGTAATTCCGATGAATATTTTCGGGGTCCATAAACCAATCACATATGTAATGTTGTCTGAGTTCTTGAAATTGCTCCTGCGATATGGAATAAAGTAAATAAAATTATAACGAATGAATACCATGAGAGAAGAACGAAATTCAATAAAAGCCACTTATAGAAGTGTATGCGGGGAAGTTTTTTTCATCAAACATTGTTTCACCATCCCACAACTCAATATATCTCAAGGCCATCATGCCACAATCATATCTCAAAATATGTCAACATAAATTAAGTCAGAATATCATATCACTATACTAATATTGGATAAAATGTAAAACAAAAATTGGTACTTACAAATTGGGTTGTAGGGGGTCTTGGGTAAGGACTTCAAATTTAGGTTTATCAGCATCAAAATGATTTAAAAGGAAACCAAATAAAATCTCCATGTTACGGGCCTTAAAAAAAGCCAATACAAAATATCAACATACATTTTACACATCAATAACTGAACTTTCCAACTACGGCATTTATATTAAGAAGTAACTTACAATCGCATTGTCTATTCTTTTTCTTGCATGTCGTGTCCTCCCAAGAGAGTCAAGGACAAAAAATTGGCGTGTGCGACAGTTGATTGCATAACACCACCAATGTTGCTCATGGATTATAGGAGCAAATACCTTCCAAAAGAAAAAACAAAACACTCATTAAACATCAATAATTACTATTTAATAAATAAAACTACAAATCTTCATTCTTACAAAATCTGTTGTCAATATATCGTGTACTGAAACTAGTCCACGTGTCAAGAAATTGTTGTAGTCCCCTAAGATCCATTGACGTCTCTTTGCTTTTACCTTTCTACTATCTTCTACAACTACGCTCTATATTCAAAATATCACAATTACATTTTCATAAACCATCATCAAAAAAATCCATCAAATATAAAAACTTAAAAAATAATAAGAATTATAATATCGTATACAAAGGACCAAACACAACTCTCTTGATCAACCCATTCAATTTTCTTTGTCTATACATGAAGTTGTTGCAAGCAAACAAAATGGCCTGACAAAATTTGAAAGCAACAATGTCATTTCAGTAGGCAAAATAACAAGTTTATAAATATACATGACTTAATGCCATTACCATGTTGCAAAGTTTCCACGAGGACGAAATCCCTAACACTCAACTATGGTTAGTATTTGGTGATTTATGTCAACCACAACTTTCCTGAAAAGTGCAAATTTAGAATTAACTCTATATAACCGTGAAAATACAATAATGAAATTTATATCCACAACAGTAACCTACCTATCATTTTGTGACACAAGAATGTGATACAGTTAAGTTAAGTCTACATACAAAGAAATACCAACATTAGGACATGGGCCACATGATGATCCAGCAACAGATGTTTCAGAAGTGTCCTCATGGTAAGTAGTTGTCACAACTTTAGGTGGAGGGACCAGCTTCTTCAGTATATCGTCAACATCAAGATATTCTCCTGGGTTGTTTCGCACAACGGGCAAAGAAGCTTCAACTTCATGGTCAGTTGGTGGACTTATGTCATTCCTGAATACTTATTAATAATGAATTGAATATGAGTTCCTAATTTAAATATAAAAATCATTAAAAAGTATAAATATAAATGTAATAAAAGAAATTTACCTTCACAATGTTACAAATGGTGATGTTCAGGTAAGGAGGCACCCATGGGTTGTGACCATAAACTGAAACCTGATGAATCATATTTAAGATTTTAGATTTATATTTCATAACAATTATGAAAACCAAATGAGGTCAAAACGCATGAGGCGGTGAAAATACATTTTTCAAAATCATGGATGCTCCAACAGCAATATGGAAACCAAACTCAGGATCCATGACAGCTTTTCTATGGACGCTTGCCTTTGTTGTAGTTGAAGGGTCCTGAACCAATTAAAGAACAAAATATGAGATGCATTTCAAAATAATTACACACAACCCTTAATGGCATTTTACCTTAATTACTATGGACATGTCACCCAACCCGTTGGGGTAACATTCTTTCACCATACAGACAACCAAAGGTATCTTTTCCATTGATTTCCTAGAAGAGAGTAAAATCATATTTTTGATGTCCCCTTCAGCAACTAAACCTGAAAGCATGGATGATTATTATTTTTAAATGTAATGATGTGTTTAATGTAACCCTACTATTAGTGGTCCACATGCTTACCATGGTATTGAACAAACCTGCAAGCCCATTTCCAAGCATTTGAGTTGAAGTCTCGTGCATCACCTGCAGCAGTCATTTCCTTCATTAATTGTTGTGTATTTTGAGGTTCGTCCGATTCTCTGTTTAGCATAAGTACTTGTGTATTTCCTGCAGGGCCGGGAATGAATTCTGTGTTGGAATTGCATCTTTGGATGAATACATCACGTCAAACTCATCAATGTCAAGGCCCTCCCACGCTTCCATTAGTTCAACCTACATATTTGTTGTAGCCGGAAAAAAATTTCATGAGATTGAAAAAATGTTAGAGAAAGTGAACAAAGTAGTTGAAAATAATTAGTAGTGGGTATAAGAACATAGAAAAAGTCGTACACACCAAAAAATTGGATTGGGGATAAGTAGAAAGCACAACGTGATTAGGCGGACAAAGACGAAGTTTGCTTTGGTTGAGGTAAAGGTTTAGACCTTTAGGTTTAATTTATAATTGAAAAAAGTTGCAACTAACTATCTAATTAATTTCCCTGTTACATTGGAAGGCACAATCTACTTTTCCATCACCAACCAAATCTCATTCATTTAATGCAATTGATGGCTTAAACCAACCCATCCTCCATGGACAACGTCTCTTTTTTCTCCGCGCACAACGCATACACGATTACTCTTTAGGAATCGACCTACTTTGCTTAGTGGTGCATTCATCAAGTAAGTTGAGTAATAAATGGTTTCATTGATTATCCATTCAACTTATATGCAGCATTAATGGCTACCTCCAGCATGTGTGTTATTGTACTTTAAGTTTTAGGGTTTCTTAACTTTTCAATAAAATGCGAAATTAATTTGTCTTGGATTCTTATCGTTAACGACAGTAAAATGTTCATTGCATATTAATTTTGTTCACAAAGCAACTGACGTCCTTACCCATATAAATGTATTATAGGCGTTATTTTATTTTGTTCAACATTGTATTTACAGTAAGACTTATGAACTGCATTGAATGTTTATACAAGGAAAAAACATGGAAGAAACACATGCTCTGGGTTTGGATAGCATTACTCTAGTGGAAGATGATATCCCTGAAAACAACTGTAACACCATTGGCTCTATTTCAACCAACATCGACTCTGTTGAATCCCACTTGGGTTTCTTTCCAAAGGTGGGGATGACTTTTGAAAATGTGGATGAACTAAAGAAATTTTATAAACAACATGCAATCATAAGTGGTTTCGGTGTCCGAATCAGAACATCAAAGAAAGACGATGATAATGAGTTGTGCTACGTCAAACCATGTGTCCAACATCCCCCTAGAAAGAAAAATAATCCCGACACAAAGAAAGGCTTGCCCTGCACGTGTTACTGCTGTTAAAAAGGAATGTGAATGGTTGATTAAAAGTGTGGTGGAGGAACATAATCACCATTAAGTCCACACAAATCAAGGCTTGTGCGCGGTAATAGGAAGATAAATATGCAGGCAAAAAGAGTAATCGATATCAATGATCAAGCGGGAATATGTTTGAACAAAAGTTTTTGGTCTTTGGTATTTGATGCTGAGGTTATGAAAACTTGGATTTTTTGGAAAGTGATGTCAGGAACTATATTGTTCAGCAGAGACAAGTGCTGGTTAAGGATGACGATTGGCAAGCATTGTTTAATCATTTCTCGAGGTTGAGGGAATTAAATAAGGATTTCTTCTGTGAAATCAACTTCGATAAGGAGAACATAATTACTAATGTGTTTTGGGCGGATAGTAGGAGTAGAGCGGCATGTGTAGATTTTGGGGATGTGGTGTCATTTGACACAACATACTTGACTAATAAGTATGACATGCCTTTTGCCCCATTTGTAGGTGTAAATCATCATGGTCAATCCATTTTATTAGGTTGTGGGTTGTTATCATCAGAGGACACTAGAACATTTATATGACTATTTACATGCTAGTTGCATTGCATGTCAAATAAGGCACCACTTGGAATCGTGACCGACCAATGCAAGGCCATGAAAAATGCAATTGAAATTGTCTTTCCCAATACAAGACACAGATGGTGCCTTTGGCACATCATGAAAAAAGTGCCTGAGAAGTTGCAAAGGTATTCAAGTTACAAGCAAATTAAGCATGACATGAAGCAGTTGGTGTATGAGTTAGTGAGTGTTGATGGTTTTGTGTGTGGTTGGGATAAGTTCATCACAGAAAATGGATTACATGAAAATGAATGGCTTATAACACTTTATGAAGATAGACATCGCTGGGTACCATGTTATTTGAAGAATAACTTTTGGGCTGGCATGTCGACTACACAACGAAGTGAGAGCATGAACGCATTCTTCGACGGTTTCATCAATTCGACAACCACATTGCAACAATTCGTGGTTCAATACGATAATGCCATTAGGCAAAAGGCTGAGAAGGAGTGTGAAGCTGACTTTGCATCCTTGAATACCACTATTCCTTATGGGTCACACTCCATTATTGAGAGACAATTTTAGGCTGAATACACTCATGCTAAGTTTGTTGAGGTTCAACACAAATTTAGGTGTAAAATTAATTGTATGATTAAACACGTTTTAGTTGAAGCGGGAACCTCAAAATACCATGTTAAGGAAGAATTTATGTGGAAAGGTCAATGCGCAGACAAGTATCATGATTTATTGTTTGATCATCACACGCTTGACATACAATGCACTTGCCTTCTCTTTAAGTTCAGAGGAATACTTTGTAGGCACTACTTAGTCGTGTATGGGCAAGAGGGCGTTAAAAGTGTGCCAGACAAATATGTTTTAGAAAGATGGAGCAAGTTGATGCGTAGAAGGCACACGTAGATAAGGGTTGCATGCAATTCTGAAAAGGAAAAAACTAATTTCAAAAGGTATGATGCACTTTGTAAGCGTTTCTATGAGATTGTCGAGGTGGCATGCGAGTCAGACAACGGAACAGAATGTTTGTTTAAGAAATTGGACTCCATTGCATATGATCATGGATTGTCATATTTTGATAATCCGAAAAAGGGGGTTGAATTCGTGACTGAAAATCATTGTCCTCTACAGACCGTGTCATCCAACAAAAGTGTCCACAATCCTATTTCTATTAAGAGAAAGGGAAGACCCTGATCGACGAGATTGAAATCCATTGTGGAGAAGGTTTGTTAAAGGTGAAACTCTACGGGTGCTAAAAATAAAGACTGTAGGGCTGAAATGGTATGTGCAATTAATGAAATTCAATAACTCAAAATTTGAATTCAATTTTTTTTTACAATATGATCACAATTTTTTTTATTTTTTGTTATCCTTTATAGGGATGCACTTTGGATACGGATTTAATCTCATCTACGGATTTATTCTCTCTTGCATTATCATTTAAAGTTTGAAGAATTTGGATTTAAACCATCTTTTTTATATTCTTGAGTATTTTGGTGGCATCTGCAACATTGAGCATGTTTGTATAACTCATTGCAACCTGTCTTGATTGATCTTTTACATTGCTCTTGCTTTAAATCACAAATTTGCATTTCTGTATTTTTCCCAGTATTTTAGTTGACTATTTTTATGATTCAATCGATTGATTATACCAGTACAAAATCTGTTTAGTAAAATCAATCGACTAACTCTATTTTTGATTGGTTGAAAGTGTGTTGTCTAGAGGTGTTTGCATCTAAACTTGGTGATCGAATTGATTTAATTTAAAACAGTTTTAAACCTTCAAAAGACATCCTATTTTTTAACTAGCCAATTCAACCCCCTCGTCTTCTTGCCATTTCAACCATTTCAAAACTTTTATTCTCAACCCTCAAGTCTACACATATACATGTGACTTTACATCTTCATGTAATAAGTTCAGAACTTCCTTTGCTAAGAGTCTTCTAGTGAATGCCTCGAGGAATACCACTCGTCTACTAGCTTGAGGTCATCAAACAGACTTAGATTGACTAATAGCCTGAGGTCATCAGGTACCCCACTGGACAATTACTCATGTAAAAGTTGCAGGTCGTCTAATCGACCAAGGTTGCATGGTAGGAACATCGTCTAGTACCCCTTTGGACTACCACTCGTCTAGTAGACTACTCATCTAATCGTAAGGTATTTGGTTTGGTTTCACTCACTAGTCTTGGACTCACCCAATCTCTTTCTCTCTAGTATTCCCCTTAAAACCCTACCTTGCGGATTTTGACTAGAACCATCCATAGCTCACCATTGTGACTCAAAATCACCAGTGCATAACATGGTGGTAACCATGATCCATGTTCATCTCATCCACAATATTAACATTCAAGCAACATGATGACAAATGCCCCAACCTTGGCCTAGTGCAGACAAGAAAAGTGGGTCTCAATTGCTAAGGGGGCCCAAAGTCTTATCTTTTAGACCAACATTTAAATATATTAGACTAGGGTTTAATTTTGGGCTCTATATTCCAGGCCTAGTAGTATAGGATTTTCTTTGGGTAATGTAATTGGACCAAGATGGGTTTGTGGGCCTAAGAAGTCTTTTGGACCAAAAAGAGACGGTCCTTGGAGTGGAACACATAAGAATTAGGGTTTTAACACTAAAACCAAGCTTGGAGATCAAGCTTCTCCTTATGGGCACCAAGGCAAGGAGCATGTGACTTGTTTTGGTGGCAAGTCACCTTGTGCATGTACTCTTTTTGGCTCCAAATACAACATTTTAGACCATTTTTCCCTTCCAATTTTGGAGACACATAACTCTCATTTTCTCGTATAAATAGAACACATTGGTCATGTAAAATCATTCAAGAATATATTAGAGAAACTATGTTGAGAAGACTCTAGACACTTCTTTTGTGAATTAAATTAGGCTAGAGTTTGCCCCAGTGGCTTCCTCTAGCCTCCTTGCTTGATTGTTGGCTTAACCTTACTTGAGAGCCTCTCTAATTCACCATCACCGAACCATATACTCTCCATTTCTCCTTGCTTCCGCGCCTTCAACCTCCATAAACTCTCTCATCGTATGTGCATTGCTTTATGGCTTGAAAATCAAAGTTCTTGACTACGTTAATGCTTATTAGTGGAGACCGTTTACAACTTGATCATATTCTAGCACTTGATAATTCTCGTCGATTGCAAGGAACTTATAGGTCTATCCTCCTTAGACCAAAGACAAAGCCTTTGAAATTTTCAAAATTTGTAAATGTCTAGTGGAGAACCTGTTGAGACGAGACAAGCACTTTTAAGATGAAGGTATGAAAGTGTTTTGATAATAACAAAACATCAGACAATAATGGATAGACAAAACAAATCATTAAACGATATAAGATACAATGTTAAAATACACTAATTAGATGATATACGAAGTGATTACATCTGGTGTATATATATAATTAAACTCTTGTTGAATTATATGAATTTGAAACTTGTTGAATTTAATTAAACTCTTGTTGCACTTCCTATGATGATTATAATTTATGTACTTCCTTTTAAATTTGTTGAAAAATAAAGAGTTTAAAATTTGAATTAGTTTAAAAAAACTTGTTACGACTTTACTATTGGCTTACTTGAAGCCTTAAATTAATTTTTGTAGACATTGTGTTATTTTCTTGATGAAATTGACACTTTAAAATTATAATGAATTTTTTTTTTCAAAAATTTAACCCAATCCAACTTGCTCAATAATGTATCGGTTTGGATTGGATTTAACATAAGTGCAAAAATCCAATTTGACTTGATATTTTTAGGTGGGTTGGGTAATGGATTTGTCCAAATCCTATCTCACCCAGCCTACAAACACATTTATTTATTAATCTCTAATACCCAACAAATTGGTATGAAAGTTCTAATTTTGATTTGTTTCAAAGCTTTAATTTTGATTTGTTTCACATTCATAAATGGTCAATTCTTAATCAAGATTAGTCCCATTTATTTGTATTTGTTCCTTTATCGTGAGGGATATTTTCAATAACAATTTAAGGAAGATGGTTAGCACAATCTAGATTGAGAAGTTTAAGGAAAAGAACAAATTCAATATGGAATATCGAGATGGTTATCAAAACAAGATTACAGAAGAAAATGGAAGATGATTTTCTTGCCGACAATATGATTATTTACATTGAAAAAGAAATAATTAAAATTTTTAGTTATGATTCAATTTTGATGAGTTCAAGAATCTAAAGGAACGAATGACGATTCTTTATATATGTGTGTTTTTTTTATAATTACAATTATACTAAACTATGAACTCATTTTTATTGTAATAGTGACAATAATTAAATATATAAATTTTGAGTGTATTAGTTTGGCTGCCTCAAAAATATTAGTCAAGATCCACCCTTGTAGATATGTTTAAATGGTCTCATCTCCAAACTCTTACTAGTGCAAATATATGCTTTCATTGACAATCCATTTCAATTTGAATGGATGATGTATCAAACGGTTTCTCTAGCATGTAGATAGTTACATCACCTACCTCCACTTATTGGCCCTTTACTTCAGACTTACTTAAACTCCCTTTATATTTTAAAGGGAATTGCTTTTTCTTTTCTTTTATTTTTTATCAGAAGTTACATTACTAGCTAAAATCACTAATCTTGTATGGGACAACATGTTTCTTGCTCTATCAAGTTAGGCTCTTTTTTTCATCCATTTAGCCATCTTATTCCTTCCTTTCTTGTTCTTTTTTCCTCTTTGCACCAATATGCATCTTAAATTTTGAAGAAAGTAATCTCTCTCTTACTTTTCTCATACACATTGAATATATATATATATATATATATATATATATATATAAATCCTTCTGAACAATTTTAAAAATAAAAGTAAAATACAGATAATTTAAACCCAATAAAAGCATAATTATAATTAATAAAAATAATATAAAAGAGTTCCTAAAATATCTCAATAAGAATCAAATCTAAAACTTCCTAAAATATCTTAACACTCCCTTAGTGAATATGTGTTTTGCGTTTCCATCTTGGATATAACTCTCTTAAAGTTTATCGTCATTTGGTTCGCTATTATTATTTTTTAATTGAAGAACATACATGTGTTACTAATTTATGAAAGCATTGGATTCCATAACCATGCCATGATCATGAAGTCTTCTTCATCTCGTGACTTGAGTTTAGTATCATCTTCCACAAGGGCGTCATTAATTAAATGGCTAGCCTTTCCTTTTCCTCTCAAAATGGTCCTATTGAGTTGTGATTACTTGAGATAATTTTTCCCATTCAACAAATTGGTTGAATGAACATTCTACAATTCTCCTACATTGTGGGGCTTGTCTCTATTTTCTGTTTCAGCCATTACAAATATATGCAATTAAGGCACAAAGAGAGAAGAATGAATCTGGACACATAATGGACTTGGATGAAAAATAAATCTGGACATGGATCACAATAAATCTAGACATAAAATGAATTTTGATGCAAGATGAATCTGGACATAAAATGAATAGTGTGGTAATGGAAGTTGAAATATAGCAATAAAGATTGTGTTGACACTTATTTTTCTATATTTTTCTCTTTTAAAATAATATTTTTTGAGTTGTTTAATTTCTATATTCCTCTAATTAGAGTAATTTTCGGTTTTAGATACAAAAGTAGAGTTATGTAGAGATTGTTGTAAAAATTGTGTTTTTAAATAATAATTGTGTCTAATAAATAAAATGTTTTCTTTTCTTTAAGAAATTTTAATTAAAAAGGGTATATGAATCCCTTCTAGCAATCACTTATGTAGAGCTTGACGAGTGGAACATGGTAATGTATAGGGAATATGAATGCCTTCTAAGAATGAAACTTAGAATTAGGTGGAGCTACCTAAAGACATAGGATTATAGGATACAAGTGAGTCTATAAGAAAAACTTCAGAGTTTTGTAAACTCCACTCGTAAGTTCAAATCATAAACTCATAAAATTTTACTTCATATTAAAAAATATATATTTAAGTACCTATAAATGGCATAATAATTCAACATTTTAATCCATAATAAACAAACTAGTTACAAATTACATTTAAATAATTTGAAACTACACCAAATTAGAATAAAATATAAATCTTTCTTAATGGCATAAGGTCATACCTTTGAATAAAAAAGTGAGATTTACACGTATTGTGACAAAACTTAATGTTAATCACACATGTACAAAATATAAATATGAAGCAAAGTTTAATTAATTTAACATGCATAAGTGGAAGTATGAGCAAGGAATAAAAGAATTTATAAGATTCGCGTAACATATCAAGTTTATGCAATTTTGAACGTACAACTCATTTATTTATTGGACAACACGAAAATTGAAACTCAAACATACATCACAACTTCTTGGTTATGGGGAAACAAATACATTTAGTATCATATAGTATCATATATTCATAATTTGAGATAACCAAACTAAACTTTACAATTATTTAAATGAATTAAACCACATTGTTTCATAGTTTTAAAGAAATGAATTAAATTAAATTACTCTAAATGATTTGAAGTAAATGAATTGTTTGAATTATTACCAATGAATATCTAATTTTAAAATATATTCTCCAATATTATAAGTTATAATTCAATTCGAGTAGTCCTATGTAGGAGTAATTTAATTTTTAAATACTAAATTAATATACCAATTCAATGTAGATATTTTAACAACTTAACCTTTTATACAATTCAAGCTCAATCTAATTAGTTCAAATATTTTTTTTTCAATCCCAAAATATATTCCATACATGAACACATTATTTTGTGATTTTACTCCATGCAAAAAAAAAAAACTACAAATACTTTGTTTAAATAGTAAATGAATGAAAATATCTTTTTGCATTTATTACAATAGATAAAGTTATATAATTCTATGTTAACTGGTTTTTTAGTGCCTATTCTATATATATCATTTCGAAGACTTACTTTTATATGCAATTTAATGTATTAATTATATTTTATTATTAAATTGTAGTGTAAAAATAATGTAAGTTTTGCTTTCAATTACGGTAAACATTCATTTAAATCAAATATATAAAATATACGACGACAGATATAAGAAATATGTTACAAAAAGAAAAATTTATTATATATATATATATATATATATATATATATATA
>Ga0099822_1006838_pt1 | contig 14806 bp, 7 predicted proteins | sample CowpeawhiteBW_FD_76839 | JGI IMG/M metagenome (GOLD analysis project Ga0099822, IMG submission 76839) | Root nodule microbial communities of legume samples collected from California USA - Cow pea white BW | ecosystem: Host-associated > Plants > Roots > Nodule | place: USA: California | collected...
AAAAAAAATAAATATTATATATATATATATATATATATATATATATATATATATATATATATATATATATATATATATATATATATATACTCATATTCTAATTGTTTACATTGACTTCCGAAAAAAAAAACTAATCGAGTCAAAATTTTTAAAAAAAGTTTTTCTCTGCCTTAAAGTTAATGTTATAATAGGAAATGTATATGATATATTTGTTTAATATGCTAAGTTTTGTTTTATATTTCATATAATTAAAATCCTTTTAAAAAAATACATTTCTATTAAAATATTATGATAAAACACAAGAGTGCTAACAATTTACTCTAATAATTTTATTGTTGTCTTTCGAGAATAAGAATGAGCTCAACTCGCACTTAAGGTATTAAATTAACTCTTAATCCAAAACTTTCCTCTCAAGTTAACTAGAGTATCACTTTTTGGTATCTTACTTGACTTACAGTGATACCACTGTTGGGTGTATGGGTCTTCATCTTTATATAATTTTTAACTTTCTCATTTTTACTTAATATAGGACTTGGATTCCTAACAATCTTTCCCTTAAATGTGAGTCTTTTCACATTAATACTTGTAGCCGAAGCATTTTAAGTCACGAGTACCTTTACCTGACACATTGTCAGGAAGACTTTTGATACATATGGACCCGTCTAAGCCAATCACCACACGAACTAGATTCTGATACCACTGTTGGGTCTTTCGAGAGAGGATCACTCAGGAGATTTAACACCAATGAGACATGAGTCTAACCCACACATGAGAGATTGACACCACTCTCAACCTAAAATCTTAAGGCAATGAGTTTATGGGCTTTCATACTCATATGGTGCTCAACTTTTTCATTTTTATTCAATATTTGACTTAGACTCACACTTGAATACCCAACTCCTGATCAAAATTTGTGAGTTATCCTTGTTAGTGTTTAAATATATTGACCATGTATCAAATTAATTTTGGTGATCTAGGGTGGTCTAGGTTAGTTTAAAAATTGCATTAAACACAATTTTTTATCACTTATTACTACAATTTTTGAGATGGTGATATCAATTCATAAAAATTTTAAACAATTATTTTTAGATTAATAGATGTTGAGCTTGCAAGATTATGAATATTCCGGGTGGGAGCGAAGAAAATTTTAGAAAATTTGATAATCGAATAATTTGTTGTTGAGTTGTTGACGAGGTTGGAGGAAAGATTTACTGATTAAAAAATTATCTGATCCTCAAATTAGTAAAAGAATTCAAGATTTCTATAAGTGTAATAAATAATGAAAAGAATTGAATGAATAGAAATCTTGAATTTACAAAATTCTTCGATCCTTATAAAAGAATTAAGAATATATTCAGTTATATAGAATATTTATAAAATCTAATCAGTTTATATCAAAATTGTTCGTATAAGCAATATAAGATCGAATATTTCGACGTTGTAAAACAAACTGTTAAGAAAGGTTACTTTTAACTTTTTAGATTGATTTGGAGGATATATGAATACTTTTTACACAGACTTAGTCGGTTTAGAAAGTTCAATTTTTATATTAATTATAATTCCAATAAATTTAAAGTTTTTTTATATTATTTCTCACTAAATAAAATTGGAAAATTATGTTTAGATGGATTGTTTGTAATGACAACCAATAGAAAAATATTTTTTTTAAACATTCTGTTGAGAAAAACAATTCCACGCACAATTACAAATAACTTGACAAAATCAAGTTACATAAAACTATTTTAACAACCCTAAATAAATAATTAATATGAATACTGACAGACTTAAAACCCTAAGTTAATAGGAGTAATTCAAAGTAATAAATGATTCTTTTAATTTAATTTGATAATTAAAAATTTAGAGTTTTATTTTCATATTTTAATTAAAAATTATTTGGATATCAATCTTTGAAATAAATAAACCAAACAAAATTAGGGAAGATTAAATTAAGAAATCAGAGGAAACAAAATAATTTTTTTCCAAATATTTTGTAATAATTTAAAAAAATGAGAGGATCCACGATCAGCGAGGTCGGCCGTTGAATATGGAAATACATTATTGTATAAACTTAAAATGTCTAAGCAATGAGTCAGTTAATTTATTCTTATTTTACTTTTATTTTTTTTTATTAAACAGATGTGCAGTAATGTGACAACGACCATTTTGTTTGAACAGTAACTTAGAATAAATTTCAGAGAACATGTGAACAATATGGGAATAAGAATTTATCACTTATTGGTCTTGTCTTCAATTTTTTTTCTTAACAAAATATCTCGGCTTAAATTAAAAAACGTACATGTTTGACAAACTTAAATATAAATAAGTTTTAACTACCTCAATCATAATTTAACATTACTATTTAAAAAAGTAATTTTTAAATCTAAATTTCATCATCAATAAATATAATTACGGATATTTTAAAAACAATATTTTTCAATAAATAAAATACATGCAACTGCTATTCCTAGGAAAATGATATTATTATGCAATAACTAATTCTACGAACCACTAGCTTGCCATAAAGTGACAAAATCTTCTGAATTCTTTTGGAACTATAATGACACTAGTAACAATAAATGAAGTAACACGATAATTATAATGATAATGTTTTTTCTATATACATTTTAGTTCGAAAAAAACCATGGATTTTAAAGAAGAATTAAGATGAATTTCATTCCACATGAAACAAATTAAAAGATAATATATTTTCTTACATGCATCTATACTTTTGCCTGTGTTGAAACAGTATGTAAAGAGTTGAAGTTTTTAAAGAAATATGCTTTTTCTAGAAGTGTTTGGTTTATGGAAGTCATATACATTTTAATATTATTTGATTATTAACAGAAAAGATCTTTGAAAAATCGTTCTATGAAGTTCACACACGTTAGTCATTAATTTATATATAAAGTTATTTTTGTGATACCAGGTTTCCTTTCTCTGTTCTTCTCTTGCAATCAAAGAATATTTTGACAAAAATTGAAAGTAATATAATATGGGAAAACCTAGTTCAGAGGAGCATTTTCATTTGCAATTGTTGTCAACCGCAATTTACCTTTATAGACATTGCATGTGCAAATGAAAAGAATAGCACACGAAGTTGCTTCAATAGTACAAATGTCGTTGACCATGTACAACACTTATCTCACTCTACTTCTGTTGACCATTCCACACTATACAAGTACTATTCAAGCTACCCACCCAACTCAATTTTTTTTTTGCTCTAACATAAATCTTTATTCAAGCTCACCCTCATAAAATTATGTCTTTATACAAAAATTGTCAAAACTGAATAAATTCAAAACAATTTAGATATAAAATAATTAAATCTACATGATCAGATTTTTAAAATAAATTATGAAAAATTTTGATATAATTAAAAAAAATCCAACTTAACTCATGATCAGTCTATAAAATGAAAATTAAACATTTATCATTTTATGTTTGTGATCCAGAGTGGGCCAAGTATGGTATTGGAAGTTTTTAAATATTGAACATAACATGAATGATGAAAAATAATGTACTACATATATCCAATTTTAATTAAAAGTTAAAAATTTGATGGGTCACATTGTATTTATTCTCTGATGCATGTGTTTGTTGGAAAGTTCTACTAGGTTTGTGCGTGCGAAAAGTGGGGTATGAGTGGTGAAAACATGCGCTAGCTTTCATATTCTATTCAGAAGGAAGCAAATAAATCAATAAACGCTGCTGCAGTTGAAGGAAACCTTGGAAATTAATAACAAAAAGTAAAACAAAACTTTAATAAGATACCATTCCTGCACTACGCGGTATCCACCAAGTTCCCCACATAATCTGTAGATAGATATTGTGTCATGTGTGTACTAAAAGTTCCATTTCAAATTTAACAATTCATACACGTTTTCTTCCAAGATATTTTTCTATAAATAATCGCAAATATTAACACTGCTTTTAAATTTTTCACAAAATTTAATACTTTTTTTCAAAGTTTTAAACATTTTATTGCCTAAACCACAGCTTTTTTCATTGCTATCCCACGTTAGGAAATTTTTATAAACTTCATCTTGGAACATAAGAAAGGAGAGAATAGGAGTTGAATCTGATATTAATTTCTGCTAGAACCACGTTGTTTTTTTATTATAATATTATCTAGAGGTAATAAGGTGGGTATTGATTCCGATTTAAATTATTCATGTTTATAAATTAAATTTTAGTTATTATTTACAATTGATTAATTATTTAATATATAAATGTAATAATTATTTTAATTTATCGTGTTATTAACATTAATTAATGAAATAAAAAAAATGTTAAATAGTTTTTTTAATATATACATACATATATAAATAAATAAATAAATAAAGTAGTAGTCTGATCTGTCATGTAACATAGTAGGTCCGCGTTATTTTCAGTGAATCACTAGTTAATCAGATTGCATTGTTTTGCCAATCTTATTTTTATCGTTACTTTGTCTTAATGTGAGTAACTTTGGAAGATATAAGAGAGAATTAAAATTAAGTATTTATATTTCTGTGTAGTATAATAAAATCATCACATGTGTTAACTTTTGGTTTATATACGTATTAGAACACTTCAAGATTTTCTTGCTGATAATAAAAATGTGAAATTCTTCTTGAGCAGGGGAAAATTAAGTGGATTAGTATGTAGCATTGTATTCATATGCAAATATAGTTATAATATTATTATTTTTATCCTTGTTTATGTGGATCGATATTTGACTTGAATAAAAATGTTGTCTTTGAATTGTTTTTTGGCTTTATAAAAAACTTTATATAATTGAAAACTAGAATTTGAATGAATGACCCACTTGAGTGTATTGACGATTTGATTAGGGTTTTATCGAAGCTAAGTAGCAACAGAGTCAACTTTGGTAATTGACACGACACGTCCCAAATGCTTTGTTTTCATTGTTTGTGGTGATGACCGTGATATCACTATCAGTTGAAGCCATATGAGATGTCATGGGTATGAATACTCTGAATGCAGTCATGGAGATAGGACCTATTAATCAAGTGTATATTTATAAACATTTATAACAAAGTAGTGCCCGAATTTCCCAGGTCACTATATATGTTCAGAAACACCATACAACGTTCATTAAATCAATAAGATATTTCTATATTTAGTTCCAACATCACAACTACGCTATACTCATCATTATTGTTGCCACCGTCACTTAAATCATATTGCTATCAATCTTCTTTCTCCATTTCCTACCATATTTATATCAAAAACAAACTTTAGGTATTGTGCAATTCACATATACAGATTATTTATTTAGGTCTTCTTTCTTTGTACATATGTTGCTATATCAAAATTCTAGACCCGTTAAAAATTTACGTTATAATTTTTTTACCAGGATTGTTATGAACTCACAACCTTTCTTTTTATTTTCTTATAAGTTTGTCGTTATCTCAAATTTATAATTTTTTTTATCCGGTTGAATTCACAATTTTTTTTTCCGATTAATATCAAACCAATTTTATAACTTTTATAAATTAATATATAAAATTCTATTAAAAAAATAATTATATAATACATGTTATTTATGAACAATATATATTGTTCAGGAGAAATGGTGTCAATTTTAACATAACTTCTAAACTCTAGGTGTTCTAATACCACCCATGCAAAACTAAAATTGATGACGTAAAATAGCCACACACAAAAGTTAGCTATTTCTCTAGCAACTAAAAGTTTTTCTTTTTTTGAAGTTTTGAATTGCAAAAAGGTTTTCTGATCATTGTTAATTTTTTTTGTCAGAAATTTTCTAACAACTACTAAATTATCAGAAATTTTCTAACAAAATTTATTTTAATTTTAGATAATATTTAACAATTTAAAATATAAGGTTTTAGTTTCTTTTATTATTGGTTAAAATTATTTTGTCAAAATGATTGTCAATTGATATTAATTATAGTTATTTTAGTTAATGGTAATTTTTCGTTTGTCACAATTATTGATATCAACTTAAAAAGTTTTATTAATACGCCTTTCTAATACCAATGTGAATGAGTCACATTTGCCTAAAATTTTTGCAAGAAGATTTTCTATGCAAAAAATTTCTACATCTAAGATTTTTCATCTATGTTATACCTCGTTTGAGTACGCATCATCGATGCCATGATGAACTTTTCAAGAAAAACTCATTAAAAAGACTGAATTTAGTGACTTGGTGGTGTAATGTGTATGTTCCTGAATTTAGTGCTGTAGATGAAGACGAAGTCAAAATCATTGATGTACAATTAAAATAAATGAGAGGGCTTAAATCAAAGTCCTTGGTGAGAAGAAAAATTACGTGTAGGAAATCTCATCCAACTTCACCTGTATGTTCATCTACCACGAAACTGCTCTGAATCAAAGCTTGAACCGAAATCCATTTTTATTTTTTTGCCATAGAAAATCATGCGTGCCTGGTTAAAATGCAATGTTGTTTTGCTTCATTCATAAACCCTCATAGGTTGTCCTTTTTTAATTATGTCAGATGGTTTGTGAATTTAAAGCGCGAAACACAAACGTAAAGATAGTGGCCGAAAGGAAGCCAGCAAGGTGCATCTATCCATGCCTATTCACTACACGGTTCAGTGTTTGGTCGATTGCGCGTCAATGTGCTACAGATCCTACTCTTTACGAGCTACCTTCTCAGACCTAAGTAAAGGTGAAAAACCCAAGTACGAGAATGTGGACATCATGATGCCTTCAACCTCAACCTCTCTCTTTATATATAATTCTTTTTATTAAAAATATATAATTTAATTCTTAAAAGAGTAAAAAAAGGAAAAATAAAAGTATGGATGATTATCTTGATTTCTGGTAGAGTGCACCGCAAAAGGAATAGAAAAAGATGTAACTAGAGTTGCGTTCCATTGAGAAAGGGAAGTAGTAGTAGTAGTGACTGACTGTTACATTTAGATGAAACAAGAAAAAGAAAATGATAAACATCTTAACCTATTCATTTTCTATATATGTCAAGTAGAGTCAAGTGTTTGAAAGCTAGACAGACACACGAGAAAAGAAAAAAGAAAATAGAAAAAAAAAAAAAAAGAGAGAAAGAAAAGTGGGGTAATAACACGTGCGAAAAATGAGTAGAATTTTCGGGGTGTGTTTGCTTAATCGGCAGCAGATTTCTGGAAAGGGGCGAGCCTATTATCAGCTAGCCTTGAAGTGTACGCAGCCTTCTTGTATTCCAACCATGTGAACTCTTTGTACAAACTCTCCTCTCCTTTTAACATCACTGAAGGTAAAGGTGCTATCTTTTCACTCAGCGCTGGTCCTCCAAAGTAGATCATTGATAACCTTGACTTCGTTGTGTCAGCCAAAACCCTATGCTTTACACTTTTAAACCTCCCATTAGTCATTACCTGTATCAATTCAGTTTCACAACATTTCGTCACACATACCCACATAAATAAATAAATAAATAAATCATCTCATGAATATGCTTGTCGGAATGTCTTTTCTAGTTTTCTTTACCAAGGATAAGTGACCCTTTTCGCGACACGTCACTCAGATATTCAAACAGTTCGAGTAAACAAATAAACAGGGCAGGCATCAGATCATCACAATTAAAACATTCAAATCCCTCCGATCTTATCCAAACTTTAATTCAACTAAAAAAAATATATGTTTACGATGATAAATGAGGTTACGGAATGGTGAAGAAGTAGAGAGGCATTAATGGTACCTGTAGAGCATCACCAACATTGATGAAAAAGGAAGTCTGATCAGGTGGGACTGAAACCCAAGTGCCATCTGTGAGACAGATTTGCAAGCCTGATGTGCTGTTAGATCTTAAGACAGAAATTATCTGTGGGTCTGTGTGCTCCCCAAACCCAACCAAATTCCGGTTCAGTGCTGGCACCTCGGGGCACGGCGGGTAGTGGTTCATCCTGAAGCAAGAATCACTTTTCTCATCCTTCAGCAACCTGCTGAAGCTATTCCTCTGCGCTATCCCCAACCCCTCCGCCATCAATTCCAACACCACATAGCACATCTTCTTCACCGCCGTAATGTAGTTCTCCACCACCGCCCTGAAAAGTGCCACAACACACATCATCACAAAATGTCATGTCTTTCTTCAAATTTTAGATTTGGGTCTATTGCGGCCCAGAAGTTACCTTCTGCTACAAATGTCGAAACTTTTCAAAACAACAAAGCAAAAAGGAGTAGAATTTTCTGTTTTTACATTGAAAGTTAGTTTGCAAGCTTTTAACTACAAACTAAACACACTCCATTTCAAATGTTCAAATTTGCCAGTGATCTGATAAAAATCAGAGAGACCCGACAGGTGAACTATGCTTTGATTCTGTTTTAAAATGTTGGGTTTAGGATTAATTGATTGTATAAGTGATGAACGCGTGTGAGTAGGGTGTTTTCAGGAGAGAAGAAAAACAGGGGACTCTGTTTTACCTGAAATGATGAGGATTTTCTCGAAAAATGGAGAGTGATTTGGGTGAGATGACGTCAGGGTTGGTGTTGAGGAGGAGGTATTCGATCCAACCGACATCGCCGTTTGGGCCAATCCTCTTGCTACCGTAGCCGAAAGGGTCGGGGGGACCAGCCCTGTCTTTCTCGGACTGAGGTTTTTTGAAGAAGCTGAGGGCTTCGTTTTCTAAATTAGCCACTAACTCCAATGGAACACCATGGTTCACGAGCTTGAAGAAGCCGTAGTCCCTACAGGCCTCCACTATGAGGTTCTTGGCATCGGGGTGCGTGAGGTCGACCACAGGAATCCCCGTGAACAAGGGCGTGGACTTGCATGGTTTCAGAAGGAGAAACTGGTTCAATGCTGGCTGAGACAGAACAACCATGGTTCTTGTTCGCTTGTTACTATGAAAAAAGAGAAGCAGAACAGGGTGAGGTTTTAGATGGGGAAAAGAGTGAGTAGTGGTGAATGCTAATGATGCATGAATGAGGAAGAGGCCTTACGAACTATTTATAGAGGTAATCTGACTCACAAGCTCTCCTTCTCGTTAGCATTTATAACAAGAAAAAAAAAAGAAAAAAAAATACTTTTCACAACTCAGTCCAATTTCCATCCATTCAAGAAATCTATATAATAATAAAATCTTCAATTAAATTACTAAATAAAAATAATCTTAGATCGTAATATAACTTTTAAAGAATGTCATCCTATCCCTATTCTAGAAACAAAAATCGTACTTTAATCACTAAAATAACAATTTACTAATTTATCTATTCATACGTATACATATATAATAGGATTTTTTTTTTTTACATATTTCATAATTTTAATTTTAACTTTATAATATTGTTAACTAACATTTTAATAATAATCATTATATTGAATTTTTTTAAAACTATCATGAATTTTATTTTTTTAATTAAATTTATAGTTTTTACATTAATATTTCTATACTTTTATTATTATTTTCAATTTTCTTTAAAAAATAGTATTATTTTAATTTTCTCTTTCAAAATCTTAAAAAATACAAATAAATAGGTGTATGTGTGTTTCTGTAATAATCATAATAATATTAAATGATTAAGTAATTGTCTAATGAGAGTTAGAGTTTTTGTGTTTTTTTAGTTACTTGTGCATATATCTCGATGAAAAGTAGGGCAACTTCCAAACACATTTTTTTACATCTAGCTTTTCACCTGTCCACCTGACAAGATATATAGCCACCTTTCTTGAAGTCCAAGCCAGACAATAAAATTTACTAAAGTAATTTTTTATCCATAACTTTCTTATTATTAATTTTGTAAATTTAGATAGTTATAATCTATATTAAAATAATACTTTTATCCATAAAATATTATCAAGGCTCTCCTCACATTTTACGCTACAACTAATGCATACAACCGATACTAAACGCAATCTATTATTAATTTTGTTATTATAAAATAAATTTTTGTATATTGATGTAATATGATATGATTGATAAAAGTTTTCATATTTTAATTCTAAATAAAGATTTCGTGTCCAAATTTTGAAAAATAATAACTAAGCTATTAATAGAGATTTTATTACATTTAAAAAAGAAATACAAAATGTGTAAGACATTTACAACAATTAATATAATTACAATAAACATGTATTTATCATGGGTTATCTTTATTTATTTTTCTTCTTCCTTTTACTTTTTCTTTTCTAATTTTTTCTTCTTCTAATTTTGCCTATTATGTTATCCTCGCTATTGTTATTGATATTCACTTCTCCTTTTCATCTTCTTTCTCATTATTTTTAACTTGATACAAAATTTGTTATACTTTTTAATGCGATAAAAATTCATCAATAATAAAAATCGTAAATTATCAATTATAAATTTTATTGATAAATTTATTATCAAAGAATATTTTATTTGTAGTTATTATAATATTTTTCAATAAAATTCATCAATAAAATAAATTTAATTTATCGTTGGATTTATTTTTTAATAAAATTTTGTGAATAATTAAAATAATCTTGTAATGATTGTGTTTTATATTTTTAGTTAAATAGGTTATTTTTGAAAAAGTTAAATTATCACTTACATTTAACCATTATAGATATATCACATAAATTTACGTATTTTACATAAATATTTATTGGAATATTTTTTATAAGGTAAATAGTTTTATAATAAACATATTGTGCTGAGTGACATTTGTATAAGTAAGCACCATCAACGGAAATTTTTCCAAAAAGTTGTTTCACCTAAACAAAATTTATAAGGAGCCACGTTGAAAAAAATCTATTATCCTTTACTCTCACACGAATAAAAAAAATAATAATTTAAAATATTAAATTTATTTTAACCATGATAGTTAGATATAGTAGGATAATATAGTTTAAGACCATTCTTACGGTTCTGTTTTTGTAAAACTATGTAATAAACTGATTGTTATTTTATAATTTAATTTTTATTAAATAAGTTTTTTATATAGTTAATAAACTCTCATCTCAACATATAAATTTATAGTTAATAATTTATTGTTTATAAATTGTAAGCTGATAAGCTAATATTTTAGATTAAAAATATTTAGTAAACTAACTCATAAACTAGTTAGCAGATATAAATTAAAAGAAAAAAATATAAGTACATAAAATTTGAGTTTCTAAGGACAAATATATTATTATATAATTATAAATTTATATATTTTAATAATTAAACTATAGTTACTTTTTTTGCATTTTATTTTTTGAAAAAATGTATAATAAGTTATTTTCATGTAAATGAGTTATTATTTGTTTTTGAAAAATACATATGCATTTTTCTTATCTGGCAAATTTTTTTATATACATAAGTTAAACTATTTGATACAAATTCTTTTTAATTTTTTTTTCAATTTTTTTTTAATTCAACCTATGGTACATTGAATTTGCTTTGTATCATTTTTGTTATGTCTAATTTTAACATTGTATTATGTAATGAAATATTTATTATTTTTAATGATAATTTTTTTATTTGAGTTAATAAAAAAACTCATTATGTATTAAAATTAATCTAATAGTTATATATATGTAAGATAATACATATATTAAAATAAAATAAATAACAATAATAAAAAATTAACAAATATAATGAATAAATTCTAAATGAAAAACTTTTATATCGGACAATTTATCTCATAAATTAGTTAAATAAATTAATAACTTATTGATTGGTCATACTAGAGGCAATCTATGTAAAAATAATAATAGGATTTTACCTTAATCAAGTTAAAAATAAATCCATAAACTATATTTTAATTAAAATGAATTTAAAAAGTTTTTAACTTGTTTTACATCTAAAATGTTGAGATTATGAACATTAAACCAAGCACACTATTTATCATGTTCATGTCCTTGAATTTTGAATGTGGGTCGACCAAACTTTCCAGGCCATTTACAAAAAGACCACAATTAAAATGAGTGAGAGCCTTAATATATATAAAATCATTCACGTTTTCCACATTTGTGTTTGTACCCGGATTGAATGAATTAACAAACATATAGTGACAGGTGAATAACAACGAACTTTTTTAAATTGTAAGAGAATTATTATATTTTTTTATTAATAAAAAACGTATACATTTTTATGGATAAAAAACACGTCACTAGAAATTATAGCATTATATTTAATGATATATAGCAAAAATCTTTCAAAAACTTCTTTTCTTTTAACAAAACGGTTATTTTATCATCTATAACCATATTTAAAGGAGATTCCTCTTTTTGTGTCCACATTTCAAAATATAAATTTTATCCTTTAAATATAATAATTTATTAAATTTTTAAAATTGACCGTTACTTCTATAAACTTCTTACAAAATCGGATATTTTTTGCTTCTTCTCTTCTTTTTTAATTATCAATGATTATTCTTTCCTAAACCCTAAATCCTAAATTATTTACCCTAAACATACAGGTGCAATAGCGCCTGTGTTTACCCTAGTTTTAATATAATTTAGATCCTATCGTATCATTGTTTTTTTCCCGTAATAATAATAAATATAGTACAGATTATAATACGAGATAAATGTTTAATTCTGTTTTATTGCTTATATATGTACCATTTCTTCAATGCTAAATGAGTCCTTAACTATTAGTCTTTAGTTTCCATATATGTTTAGCAAATGAAAAATATACATCCTTATATTTTAATAAAATAATATTTTTTAATTTATTTAAAAATATCATATTAATTAAAATTACAAAATTAAAACAATACTTTTATAGGGATAAAAAAAATTAATGGTTTAATTTGTTATATGAAATCTATGAATCTAAAAGATAACTAAAATAAAAAATAGCCTTTATAAATTGAGTTTGAATATTTATTCTCAAAATACAATGCTTATAAATAGAAAAAAATATTTTATTGTGATAAATATATAATATATCCTCTTGTTTTAGTTTTATTGATAGCGATAGAAATATCATATATTTGATTCTATTTTACTTTTACCATGATAAATATATCATACATTTATGACTTTAATTTGATTGATAAAGATATCATATTTTTTATTCTCTTCTATTATTATCAAATAGTTAGATAGTTTGTTTGATAATGATACACATTAGATTTTATTTTTTCCTTTGTATAATGAGATATTGTAATTTATATATTGGATAAATTTTTAATAAATTGGTATACAAACTCTTATCCTCATACTTTCAATCAAAATCAAGTATGTATTTATTTTTTTAGTTTCTCTCACTTGTATTTTATAAAAAACTAACATAGTATCAGAAAAAATTCTTGAGAAGTTTTCTTTTATAATATGTATGATATGTTTACACGGTAGATTATTTTATAATGACAATCATCACATGGTAAATGTATATATTTAGTTAAATTTTACGTCAATTGTAAGATATTTAACTTTTTAACTTAAATATCACATACTCCAATGTTTGTATAAATATTATATAAAAGTAAAGCATTTCATAATTGTGAGATGAAGTATTTTACTGAGATTCGGCCGTCTCACTTCTAATAATCAGAAATCAATTAAGTTTTATGTCTTTCTGAATGCACATCGCCTTCAATTTAACACTAACGTAACATTTCTTAGTAAACACCACTGAAAAGTTTATTATGACATTAAAAAAGTTCGACCTAGGAACTTCCAAATTCTAACGACCCTTAACACGTCACATTTTGCAACTAAAAATACTGACATAACAATGTTCTAACCGATCAATACTCTGTTTGGTTATATAATTAAATACTAAATACTGAAAAAATGTTGTTGGATGTTTTTATCATTACTTAAAACACGTACAAAAAAAATTGATTATTAGATGGATACTGAACCTAATTAATTGTGAGGTATAATACGATCCTGATTGTACTTTTTTTTTATTATTAAAAACTAATATTTACTTTGATAATATTTTTATTCAAACAAGAGTTACTAATGGTTTCATTGTTAAAAAACATACAAGAAAAAAAAAATGAGGTATCCTATGTTGGGCCGTAGATTATTTAGTTCTGAAATTTGTTATGAAGCTTTCAAAGCAGAGAGTTACACGTATAGACATCGTGTTTCTTCTTGGTGGTATAACTCGACGAAGAAAGACAAGCGTTTGACTTAAACTTCAAAAAGTAAAGACAAAATTATATAATTTATGTTGTGTAGAAGTTAAAAAAGGTGCTGAAAATTCATATGGAATAATTAAAATTAATCCATGGGGTAGTCATAATCTAAGTTAGGAGCGTAGCCATATGGAGGAAAGAGGAAGTCTTAAGTATTAAATTTGGATCCTAATTGTTTGTTTGACAGCTGGATTCAACATCTGTCATTTAGGTGTTTAGTGTCTAGACATATATGTTTGATTTCATCTGCATTAAATGTGTCAATAAAAACAACAATTGAAGCCTGCATCAATTCTTAGAATAAACTAAGTTGTAATTAGTTAGTGGTGGTAAACATAATTTGGATAACCGGATTTTTCTAAGGGTATTTCTAAAGGGTGACACCGATAAAGTAATTAATATGTATTAAATTATATAAAAAATACATGAGTAAGTATAATATTAAATTGAACATACCTAATCATCACTAATGTAATTTTATTTTATTTAAAAAATAAAACTGTCAATAATTATTATATATATGTGTTTCATATTTTATTTAATGTTTATCAATAAAAGTTAAAAATTAATTAAATAGTAAAAAATTATGTTTTAATGTTGTTAAAATTAAATATAATTAAATATAAGGAAGTTTAAACCAATAGAACAATCGGTAAAAGAAAAATAGTCTTAAAGATCTAAAAAATTTATAAATATATATATATATATATATATATATATATATATATATATATATATATATATATATATATATATATATATATATATATATTTATTT
>Ga0099822_1006844_pt1 | contig 14803 bp, 12 predicted proteins | sample CowpeawhiteBW_FD_76839 | JGI IMG/M metagenome (GOLD analysis project Ga0099822, IMG submission 76839) | Root nodule microbial communities of legume samples collected from California USA - Cow pea white BW | ecosystem: Host-associated > Plants > Roots > Nodule | place: USA: California | collected...
AATTTGTTAATGTTTATTTTATTTGTGGTTTAGTTAGTCTACTAACTATCAAGTATCATTTAATAAAATACTAAATTTGTAAAATCAAACGAAGAAGTAGAGAACGTTTTGACCAAATCAGAATAAACTGGCGAAAAAATCGCCATCGAGGATGTCACTTTATTTCTCTACTGTAAACAAATATTTTAAAAAAAAACTAAATAATATATAATTAAAAAAAATTATATATATATATATATATATAAAGCTGAATGTGTAAAAAAATAAAAAATAAAAATAAAAAAAACCAAAAAGTGAAGTCGTCAGGTCCAAAGTTGACTTCACTTTCAAAATATATAAAAACCGGCTTTTCAGAGCACGGTTTCGCTTTTTGAAAAAAAAAAAAAAAGAAACCGGCACAGTAGAGGACGACTTCACCTTTAATGTCTTCTTCCACCACGACGACTTGACCCTATTTTGCAAAAAAAAATTCAACGGATCCATTTTTACAAATTCTTAGTCAAAGTGGCCCCTTTTTACAAAAAAGCCTCCTTTTTCCCTTCTTATCCTCCAGCCAAGCATGCCTACCTCTCCATTCCTCTCTTTTTGTGCAACTAAACATTCATGACTCAGACTACAGTTTAAACCTGCATTATCATTAACTTCATGCCCGCACGCCTAATCATTCTGTCCTGCCATTGCTTCAAAGCAATTTTAATTCTTCACTCCGACACATATACTTCTTGCCTTTGAAAAACCATGCATGATTACGTGCTTTAAATTAATTTTCTCTGATCCAGGTATATATATATACATATAAGCCATTTACTTTTGAAAGCACACCTCGGTGTGGTGGCACTTTCGAACGCACGGTTCTGCCTAGACCCTCTTAGGTAGCCCCAGCAACTGGTGAACCACCACAAAACTCCTCTGGTAAATATAGAAATCTTTCACTAACTAAGAGAAGCCATGTTTCACGCACAGGTACGCGTAGGTAAATAACAAAAACTAGCTGCTTTAAATATTCTTATCATGTATTTAGTTTATTGCTTCTTATAACTATTAACTGTTTATATAACAATATACCCACAAGTTCTTAGTATAATGAAACCATGTTCTCAAAATAATTTGTTTTTCTTCTTTAGTTTATGTTTACTTCCTGTGATTTGTGTGCGTTTAAACAACATTATGTTGTAGCTTATATGTGCAGAATAACTTATCACTGATTCTATACTCAAAATAAGAAAATACTTCCTCTCTTCTTTCTTTCTCTGCTCCTATTTCTCTCTATATCTCCATTTTTCACCTTCCCTCTCTATCCTGCTTTCTCTCTCTGCTCTCAAATCATTTTTCTTTTACCAAAAAAAAATGGGAAATTACTAAATAAGTTCTACTTTCAATTTTTAAAAGAACTATTTGAAGGTTAAAGAGTGTCTCACTGTCACCTCCCTAAGAGTGTTTCCTAAGTTGCCAACCCTGTTGAAAGCAAACACGTGTAAGTAGAATTTAATTTGTATGTAATATAGATGTTAAAAAGTTATACTATCAATGTATAAAAAAGAATTATTAATTTAATTATTAAAAAAGTTGATAGAATTCCTAGTACCATATGTGATGAGATGAGAGTGTGAAAAATTGTGTTAGTTTCTTATCTACTGCATTTTCAAAAATGGTGATAACGCCTAATAGCATTATTTATTTTGTTATTACTTTTCATTGTATAAAAACATTACATTATTTTTACTTTATTTTAAGTCTAAAAAATTATTTATAATGATTGAAATAAAGATGTAGTTATACAGACCGATCGTTTTATTAAACAATCCAATAACGCTAAGGGAGTGTGACTTACTTATTAATTTTTTAGCCATTTCTATGTTTTTTTGTTGGAACTATGACGAGTCTCTATATTCATTTTTGTCCTATTATAAAAGACAATCTTTTAAAGCAAATAGCCTCTTAAATTTAGATTTTCAACCTCCCTTTATGCACTTGCATGGAAGAAAAAGAGGGAGATGTTACATATTCAATGTACAGTAAAAGAAGAAAAATTGTACAAATATTCTGTTGGTTTAGATTCTTAAGCATTTCAAATTCATGCTATAGACAGAATCAATGAACGGGTTTAAAATACATTCAATCTGGAACATGTTTATGTCAGTATATATAACCTTAATATATTTGTATCACATGCAAATGCATATTCAATTAATGATGAAATCTCTAATGAGCTCATTACATCAAATCTTGCACTGTTCATTAATTGACACACTGTTATCATTAATTGACACAACTGCTAAGAATAATAGTAATACTTTAGGGTTTGTAATGTACAGAATTTTCGTTTTGTCATTGTGGAGAGTGCTACACTGTATAATTAGTATGCATCTTCTAGCTGTAAATTTTCATTTCCACAGGTCAATCTGGCAACCGGAGATGGAAGTTGAAGCACTTTCCTGACCAGTTTCTGGTTTTGTTGATCCGTTTGCTATCACCTTCATCTGTTGAGCCACACTGGAAAAGTGTTCATGGTGACTCAGCTGATTATCCACAAACTGGTCAAGAACTCGCCAATCCATAACATGGTCCATAGATTGATCATTACTAGCATAATGAAACTGTCGATGTTCTTGGGTGAGTGACGAACACTGCAATGCATTTCCATTGTTCTTGCCACCATAAGAGACAACTGGGATAAAACTCAAACCAGTCACAGATTGAGGAACCACGGGACTGTGAAGTTGTGGAAGTTGGAGGAAAGCGTCGTGAGGAATATTGAATTGCAATTCCAACTCCTTCTTGCATGGGTAAGGGTGACGATTTGGTGCATTAGGGTTAGACATTGGCATTGGAGATTCCAGTTCTTGCATGAACGAGACTTGGTCATCATACCAACATGGCGACACGTAATCCCCCATTTTCCTCGCAGTTGTCGTCCGCTTTTTGAACACTCTACACACAACCCACCCTTCTTCCTGGAAACCATTTACAGAAATTAAGAACACTAAACAATCTGGTTATTTCATTTCATTGTCTTTTTCAATCAGAGATGAAGAGAGGAATTGTTACAGAAATTAAAAGAAGGAAAATGAATTAATTACCTGAGGAGTTCCATTTTCATTGGTTTGTAGCCGATACTCATGCATGATCCAGTCAGATTTTTGTCCATTGGGTGCTCTTCCTCTGTAAAACACAAGAGTCTTTCTCATTCCAGTAAGAAAATGTTTACAGTAAATTGCTTTGTCTCTCCCTGTAGCTTTCCAGAATCCTGCTTTTGTAGCTCTATTGGTACGAGTGCCTGTTGGGTACTTCTTGTCCTTGTGGCTAAAGAAGTACCATTCATCTTCTTCATCGTTTCCAATTTTGCATAATTCTATGACACAGAGAAACACAAGTTATCAGTACGTGGTTTATGTACTAATTGTTGGAGTCGAATGATAGGGTTTATCACAACATACCTTGAAGATCCCATGGCTCGATTTTATAGAGATCGATGTCTTTTATCACATCTGGGTCAATCCTTTTAGAAGCTACTTTTTTCTTAAGGTAGTGATGAACAAGTTCTTCATCAGTGGGATGGAAACGAAATCCAGGAGGGACATGAGAAAAAGTGTTCATATCAGCTCTTGATTTAATTAACCTGCATTTGAGGGAGGAAAACTCAAAAATTAAAAGGATCACCATTTTTGTAAAAGGTGTCAAATATATATTAAAAGTTTATATTTTATAAATTGTTCAACATTCATAATAAAATTAGAAGTCTGCATTTTTCTCCAAGGTTTCTACAGATACGATAAAAGAAAGATCTCTACAAGTTAAACTTCACTAATGCTTGATAAGTTTTTATTCTTCAAAATTTTATGTAAATATTTTTTAATTTATTAAAAGATAAGTTTTTATTTTACCTTTCCAGAAGTCTTTATGAGCAATTTTGCGATGTGCTAACAATAAATACGTTACGTTTCATGTATTTATTCAGGCCTTCTATAAAGTCACAGTGCCTATATTATTTAATTAAATAAATTTGTCTTTTATCTTTGATACTTTTATTTAATATCTTAAATAAGTTTCTTAATTATTCAAAAAGATTTACCTTTAAGAAATTGAATGTGTTGTTAAAAAAATAATCAAAGAAGGTATAAACTTATGAAGGATCCAAATCAAAATTCACAGACATGGACTTGGAAATTTTGCATCAGTAACTGCAATTGTAAATCATTCTGCAACATTAGAGGCTGAAGCTTAGAAACCTAGGTTTAGTGGAAGTAAAGAAAAGATTTCAGCAACCGTTCCCTTCCTTAAATGTTTATTCGCCATTTAACTTTCAAAATACTTACTAATTTGCTCTAAATTAAGAATATATACAATACTTCAGGTGGACAAGGTGAATAAACTACCTATATATAAAAACAAGTACAGGTTATATATAAAAGGTAACACAAAAACAAAAATACAAATGATAAAAGTACAGGTTATATATGAACACGTTGATAACTTTATCTGGGAAACATTAACACTCTTTTTCGTAAAAAGACAAACTGAAATGAGTTGTAACACTTAATAGAGAAAGATAATCAAGGCGCACTTTTGTTAAATGCAATGATGCAGATGAGGCATGAACTCACAAGATCACATAGTCATGTGTGAAGAATTCAAATTTATGCAAATGAAGTGACATTTAGCATTTCACTATATATCTTCTGTTTCTGTTTTGGACTTTATTGTTGACTTGAACTAATAATTAAAATCAATTCCACCATATATTTGCATGCCCTTAATAAATTAGATACATTCGCACAATCATCTGCTATATATTGTAGATAAAGCAGGAAGGTAAATTTCCATGTTGAGCGAGACCAAGTTAAAACATGAATCAGATTAAGAACAAGAAAACACAAGTTAGAAACTTGTGCAGATCTGATGAAACCAACCTCTTTTGCAGCACGTATTGAATGTATGCTAGATTGTGGGGCGCCTTCGATGGACAATCTTTATAAGAAATATGGTGAAATCGAACGAAAAAAAGCAAAAAGGGAAAAGAAGCAGCGCTGAAAGAAAGACGAGGAAACACGAGGGTACAAGAAAAGAAGCTAGGTTGGTGGAGAGAGTAGTTAATAACGATCCTCGGAAATTGAAGTGAATCCTAAATGTTCTGCAACGAGGAAGTGTCTGAATGTTGGGTTAAAAAGGAGAGAGATGAGATGAGATCCCGAGAATCACTGAAAAAGAGAAGGAAAGGTTGAAGAATGTGAAATGGAGACGAGGTAGGGTTAAATAGAAAGCAAAAGCATAAGAAGTAAATGAAGAATCATGGAAATTAAAGTAAAAGAAAAAAACATCACTCTCAAGAGTATCTCTCTCTCCTTTCTAGATTACCGGAAAAGCTTTGAGTTCATAAAAGGTGGCGATAAAACGGCCAGAGAGATGTAAACCTCTATCTCCACCCACCACCAAGCGATGGTGACGACAAAACAATCTTTTTTTTCTCCCAAAAATAATCGATGGATACGTAACCCTAGTTCAGAACCTGAAAATTATAGATCCAATAAATCTCCAACCATAAATCACCCATATATAAAAAACTTGGAGATCATATATTTAACCTAAAAGCTTATACATTACTCACATTTAACTCACTGTAAAGCTTCGTACTAAAATTCGTAACTTAACTTTCCCCGCTCAGTGAAAAGGTGACCTTGTGTCACAAAAGTGCAAATAAATAAGTAAACGGATAAGACAACAGTTTCTACTATTAGTAATTTTTAAGGTCATGTTACTTTTGTAATATATCCTTATAGTATTTTTACTACAAAATTTATGTTAGCATTTATTTTTTGGCTTCTTGTCACTCAGGTTTTCATCAGAGAAATAATAATTATTGTTGAGTTAGAAGGATGAACCACCGCACGCGGGCTCTGGTTGTTTGCATTGCATAGTCTGCAATATTTTATGCATAAGAATTTGTGTCTGCATTCAAAAAATAAAAACAAATAATTAAAAAATATTAAAAAGCTGAATTAAAAATAAGTAAAAAAAAATAGATTAAAATATTATTATCTTTATTAAATCAGCTCTTAAAAGCTTCACAACAGGGACCATCCACCGACCTAAGGAATTCAAGTGAGACACTTCTCCATATACTGCGCGCATGTGTCTTCTAGAATATGTCATGTTTACAATCACTTTATTAAAACGCACAAAAATTTACGTATAATTTTAATTAATTAAAATAATGTTATTTTAATTTTTGAAATAATCATTACGGAATAATTATAATTTTTGAATTAATAAACGTTTTCTCTTCATTTTGATTAGTTTTGTAAATGTAAATGAATTGTGTCGTGGTGTTTTTGTTTCGCGGTGGAGAGTGAGCCCCACGGTCCCGCGTGGGGATGTTCATTATGATTAGACTCACAATGTCGCAGGGAACTCCTCGTATGTGGGATCCACTCCGTTATCCCAATTTACCAAATTTTCAATTTTCTCCACCACATATGTTTTGATTTTTTTTTCCACTCGTTTATATAGAAAGTTTCAGTAATTTACTTTTATATAATTGAAATTAAACATATTTAATATTAGTAGTTAACATTTTAAAGATATTGGAATATTAAATTATTTGGTTATTATTTTCATTTTTTATTCATTGTAACTATAAATAAATATACTCAAAATTAATAATTATTATTATTGAATGTTCGAAGTTTTAAAGTGACTGAAACTTTAAGGCGCAAACGTGTTTATCCTCTCTATGGGGCTGCTTCTCCGCCTAAAGAAATGGTAAGTCCGGTTTTAACTTGTTTAGTTTCCTCAACTGAATAGAGACGAAAAACGATATCAGTTTTTCTGTTTTTTTTTTTTTTTTTTTTTTTTTTTTTGTATTGTTTTCTATTATGTTTTTGAAATACAAATTTTAATAATAATTTTTAATGAATTTAAAAAGAAAAAAACGCAACAAAAAAAATCTAAATTCAATAAAAGAAAATAATAAGAGGATAAAAAAATGGATTTTGCTTGCTGTGCCTATGGGACTGGCAAAGAACTGAAGCAAACATCTCATACGTGATCCAGTGTCATCTTGGCCCCACCATTCATTCATGAAAATCGGATCTTGGAAGATTTTTTTATTATAATGTTTTTTATAAAATATTGTTTTAAAATTAAATTTAGTAAAGTTTGAGCAATGAAAACATTTCATACGTATTGAAGGTGAAAGTGGGTATACATCAAAAGGAGGAGTAAATACACAAGTCATACCAGCATTGAAGTCAAAGCAATTACACGTTAAGGTTCTCTCTATGTTTCACAGAACTCACTTGTTTATAAAAGTGATTTTTAATGTTTTTAAATATTTCTTCATTAATAAAATTTGAAATCACCTTTTTTTTAGTCTTTATAAAATATATGACACCTTCCAGACTTATCCTGCTCCTGCATTGTTTATTGCTGGGGTACATGGTTGAGCATAAGAATTAACTGGGCCCAAAAAAGCCCAAGTTAGTTTACTTGGTTGCTCCTTCTCGTTGTTTTCTTTTGTTGGTTTCTTGGGCTTCTACCCTTTTATTTTTTTTGGACTGAATGTTTGGGCCTTCTGTTATTCTCAGATCACTTATTACTATGTTCACACCTCAATTTAAAAAAAAATTAAAAATATGAGTTACTCTTAAAACCTCCTCTTACACCCTTCACCCTCTTAGAATATCCATTTTATATCTGTAAGTTACATTTTTTTTCCACGTAAATAAACTTCGACTACCATGTGGACAAAATCACATAGTTGTTGCCAATTCTCCAATGCAATTATACTCTTGTGATAAACCTCCCTATGATCACAACACCATATCGTAATGCATTATAAATGAATTGTTATATATAACATAATTATGAATTTATGAATTTATTAATTTTTTTAATATCTATTTATGTTATATATACAACCCTTTACCTTATTTATGTTAATATAAAAACGTTGTACTTTTCGCATCTGAACTTCCCTGTAGTGACTGAATATTTCATATACTTTAAGTTCACAGCTCACATTCATATAAGAAAAAATAAATGAACTTAATTTATTGTTGTCTAAAAAAACATGAGGTATACAATATATTTATGTTTTTCCCTTTTTATGCAAAAATTATGCCAATATAGCAAAGTTTGATCCTACAATAAACAATAATAAAATATATTTTACTATGAATATTTCTAACTTCTAAATCAACAAAATAAGAACGTGTTTATTTTAAAAAAAATATAGGTCAAAAAAGATTTTTTAACCCAAAATAAACATTAATACAAATTTAAAAGCGACATCAAAGTTAAAACTCTAACCAACCTAGTTGTTTTTTATAACTCACCTGTTTGTTCTCAATCTGAAGCTTGAGATAAGGATATATAGAGAATTGGGATATTATTTACATGATAATTTTTTGTAATGTTTTTACGGTGATAATAAAAGTGTTAGATGATTTTCTGAATATAATTTGACATTAGAATACAAAAATACGCTTTCGAATGACTTCATTGAAAAAATCACGTTCTTTTCATAATTTTTAAGTAACTGCTAATATGTGAAATGATCTTATAAAAGGAAATGTTAGTTAATCGTAAAGAAAGACATTGGTTATACATCTATTTGAATTTACAATTATTACACACGGAATAGTTGATACCAAACAAATATTATTTTATCTCATATTCAAGAGAGTCATGATTTTAAAATTATTAATGTAAATTAATTAGATCCATTTTGTGATGTTAATTTAATTTATTTTTCTCCAATGCATGCTAGAAAAAACTTATTTGAATATATAAAATATTAAGGATAAATAATTTTTTATTTCAATACCAAAATTCAATGTATTTGTTTGTAACATTATCACATAGAAACATATCCTTAAATCATGTAATTAATAACCTTAAAAATAATAATTTGTACATGTTTAAAACCAAATCTCAAAATAAAAAACGACAGTGGTAGAAGATTCCAGAAGAAGCGTCCTCGCATCCGAGAAGTCTCTAGTCTCTCTCAGGCGCTTTACATCTCATATAACCCCTTCCCCACTCTCGACACAATCAAATTCATTCCTTTTTTCGAACCCTTAGTCACTCCTATGGCCGACGAAGCCAAAGCCAAGGGCAACGCCGCTTTCTCCTCCGGGGACTACGCCACCGCTATCCGCCACTTCTCCGACGCCATCGCCTTGGCCCCCGACAACCACGTCCTCTATTCCAACCGATCCGCCGCGTACGCGTCCCTCAAAAATTACTCCGATGCCCTAATCGATGCCAAGAAGACCGTCGAACTCAAACCTGACTGGTCCAAGGGCTACAGTCGTCTCGGCGCCGCGCATCTCGGCCTCTCCCAATATGAAGACGCTCTTTCGGCTTACAAGAAGGGCCTCGAATTCGACCCCAACAACGAGCCCCTCAGGTCCGGTTTAGCCGATGCGCAGAAGGCTCTAGCTGAGGCCTCCAGGCCCCGCTCCTCCGCCGCCAACCCCTTCGGCGATGCATTCTCAGGGCCCGAGATGTGGACCCGGCTCGCCGCGGACCCCACAACTAGGGCTTACCTCCAACAGCCGGATTTCGTGAAGATGATGCAGGATATCCAGAGAGATCCTAATAAACTCAACCTGTATTTGAAGGACCAGAGAGTCATGCAAGCCATAGGGGTTTTGCTCAACGTCAAGATTCAAACCTCTCCCTCCGCCGACGTCGACATTCCTGATTCGCCCCCTCCGTCCACGTCCGAGAGGAAGAGAGCCGCGGAAGCTGAACCCGCCAAGCAACCCGAGCCTGAACCCGAACCTGAGCCCATGGAGGTGTCTGAGGAGGACAAGAGCGCGAAGCAGAAGAAGGCTGAGGCTCTGAAAGAAAAGGAAGCCGGCAATGCAGCGTATAAGAAGAAGGATTTTGACACTGCAATTCAACATTACACCAAGGCTTTGGAGTTGGATGATGAGGATATATCGTATCTTACCAACCGCGCTGCTGTGTACTTGGAAATGGGAAAGGTATGCTTTCTCTTTTTAAGTTTTTGGTTTGATTGAGTTTCTGTTGATTTATATTTGTATGGTCATTGTCCACTTTTCGAACTAATTGTTGGGTCTGGTGATCTATTGGAATGTTGTTCGACTGCTTGGCTATTGTATTTAATGAAGTTTAAAATTTGGTTGAAATGTATTGTATTTATGCATGCTATTCTTTCGAATTTTACATAGAAGAACAGTAAGTGAGAGAAATGGGATCACCTGTTGTTCAAAAGTAACGTTAGAACGATGCTGATTATTGAACGAACTTAACATTTCATTTTTTAATTGAATGTTTGGTCTTTAACTAAATTGAATAACCTCCTTTATCTAAGTACCCTCCATATTTATTGTAAAACTTGTATTTTCAATTATTGTGCTTCATGCAGTTGAAAATCGAACTGCTGAGAACCCAATTGAGATGCTCTGAATAAGAATATTTTCAGATGCGATTTCGATATCATCTTATCTATTTACGGGTTTTTGATTTTGGTACTTATATCTGTCAGTCGTATGGAATAAGGTAAAAGAACACTTCCTTTAGCAAGTGTTTTTAATTTTTTGAAAATGATTTATGGTGTGTGTGTGTGTGTAGAAACTATTGCATGCATGAATTCATCAAGCCTTCAAAATTTTAGCATAAAATTTAAAGATTACTGGGATTGTGAGATTTTGTATCCTTTTACCTACATGTGCTGGATGCTTTGGTGTGCCCAAAAACTGAACAACTCCATAATGTTTGTAACTAATGATACTTGAGATTTTGATAAGGCCATGTTTAGTACGATGCATTTAGCGGAGGAAGGTGTATAAATATTAAAGTTAGTTTTCACACTGAATATCACAATATCATTACCCAAGTTTTGCTGCTAAAACATGTATGTTGGATGGGGAATTTGGTCAAATTAGTCTTTCATTGTCATTACTGTGTCTCTGAATATCTTCGTAGGGTCTTTGATTTTATTGGAAGTACACATTAGACTACGGAGTTGTGAGAATTTAGAAAGAATTTAGGATGACCTATATTTTAGTTAGGAAAAGTGGTATCTCCCTGAAATTTACATTCTTATAACGATTCCTGGTTTCAGTATGAGGACTGTATAAAAGATTGTGACAAGGCTGTTGAAAGAGGAAGAGAGCTAAGATCAGATTTTAAAATGATAGCTAGAGCTTTGACAAGGAAAGGAACTGCCTTGGTGAAAATGGCGAAGTGCTCAAAGGATTACGATCCTGCCATTGAAACATTCCAGAAAGCACTAACCGAGCATCGCAACCCTGACACTTTGAAGAAACTTAATGAAGCTGAAAAGGCAAAAAAGGATCTGGAACAACAAGAATATTTTGATCCAAAGTTGGCTGATGAGGAGAGAGAAAAAGGTATAACGTCTTTTAGTTGATTCTCTGGGCTTTTCATTTGATTTCACCAAGCATCATATCTTCTCTTGAAAGAACTCCTATAACTACGTAACCTTTTGATTCCGTCAACTTCTTATTATATACTCTGTATTACCGGAACTGCTATGTAGGAAATGAATTCTTTAAGCAGCAGAAGTATCCCGAGGCTGTGAAGCATTACACAGAGTCTATCCGAAGAAATCCGAAAGATGCTAGGGTAATAAATCTATTTGAATATAATTAATAATACTTGTATTTAATGGAAAATGCTGGTCTTTATATGTCTAAATTGTTCAATGCCTTCAGGCCTATAGTAACAGAGCAGCATGCTATACCAAGTTGGGGGCAATGCCTGAAGGTTTAAAGGATGCAGAGAAGTGTATTGAACTTGATCCAACCTTCGTGAAGGGTTATACCAGGAAGGGTGCGGTGCAGTATTTCATGAAGGAGTATGACAAAGCTTTGGAAACATATAGGGAGGGATTGAAATATGACGCTAACAACCAGGAGTTACTTGAAGGCATTAGAACGTATGATATTGATTTACATTTCTGAATTGTGTTTTAATATTCCTGTTCTTCCATTGAATGCAAAATGTGTGGCCTAATAATCTAATATCCATATCAGTTGTATACAACAAATTAATAAGGCTAGCCGTGGAGACTTAAGTCCTGAGGAATTGAAGGAGAGACAGGTATGACATAATTGTGTACTTTATTATTAACTAAATCAACGTATCTAAAAATGATGTTAATTTTTATACTTTGTATTCTTGCAGGCAAAGGCAATGCAGGATCCAGAAATTCAGAGCATTCTCCAAGACCCTGTTATGAGACAGGTTTGATTCTTTTTTATCTTAAATATTAGATGCGTAGTTCGGTAGACGTGCTTATCAGACTTGGGTGTGTACTGTCGATGCAGGTGTTGGTTGATTTCCAGGAAAATCCTAAGGCTGCGCAGGAACATACGAAGAATCCAATGGTGATGAACAAGATCCAAAAGCTGGTCAGCGCTGGAATTGTTCAGATGAGGTAAATTTGTGGAAGAAGGGCACAGTTCTTGTGAAAGGCAATCCACAATTATGTCTTTGGGTGTGACTAGTTTAATATTTGAATAGATTTGATTGGAAAAAAGTTGGGAAATTTTGACTTTTTTTACTACGTTTTGTTTTAGTGGACTTCGTATATGATTATCAGGTACACACCATTTTAATATTTCATTTCGACATGATTTTATTTTAATTCAACCGGGAATGTGTTGTCGCTCTTTAATTTTCCATGGCTGAATCATTCTATACACAGTTATGGATGTCGGATCTTTTGGTATAACGAAATTTGAGAAAATGGTGGTAGTGAAACGTAAATTTGTTAGAAATTTCACTTATATTATTATTGACACACCCTGAATATCAGTATTAGACACAAGATGATATATTAAAAAAACATAAATTTTATATTATTTAGATATTTATATAGAGTATTTAAGTGAGAAACAACCTTTATGTTTTGTTTGATAGATATAAAACAAAGGAAAAATAATTGTATTCACTATTAATAATTTTTATTACCATTTATTAATATGAATATCAACATTTTAATTATTTGACTTTGTAGAAAAGAAAAGAAAAACTAATCGAACATAAGTCTCACATTAGAAAATTAAAAAACACTTATTTCTCTTAATTTTCATTGTGTTATTTTTATTTTCTTTCACTTATCCACTCTACCAAATTCCATTTCTTCACACATCTATGGTTCTCCTTTTGTTCATCATTCTTTCCAAGCTGTTCTTATCATGCAAGGCAATGTTATAGAGACTAATTAACTATAAATTTCGTTATAAGATGTATGAAAGAATAAAATAGTTTCATTACATACTTTTACTTTAAATCCTTCTTTACAAACTCTTAATAATAGTAGCATTGGTTTATTCCACGAAAAAGAATAGGTGCAGTTGATAGTTAACCTTGAATAAAAGAATTTCCCAACCAATTTTGGCCTTATTTTGGACTTAGTTCATGTGGGCTTTTCTGGCCCCTTTATTTTCTTGACCTCCAAACTGCCTCTTTCTCCTCTCGCTTCTCCTTCTCCATCCTTTCCTCTCCCTCCCGTCCCTCCGGTGAAGGCCTCGTCTTTCTCATTGCTTCCTCCACCCATTTTCCGGCCTTCTCCATGGGTCTCTCTCAACTCTCCCAAGCTCAACCTCCTTCGTTGTCGAGTTCGACATTACTTTCGATCCCTTTCTCAACGACATCAACGACAATCACGTTTTTAATTTTAATTTTTTTAGAAACGAATTTTAAAATTCGTTTCATACTTTTCTAAAACGGATTTCGATGTCCGTTTCACAAATTTTAATTTTTTTTGTAAAACGGATGTCGAAATCTGTTTCAGAAAAGTCTAAAACAGATTCCGAAATCCATTTCACAACACCTTTACAAATATCATTGAGATGGTATCATTTATAAGATCACCAAAAGTTAGATGTATCTTTTTTAATGCATATTATGTCAAATTAAACAATTGCGAGTCAACAGTCACTAAAAGGATATCCACCCCAAAGAAAAAGGCTGTTTGCTTTGCCACAGCATGTTAGCTCTATCAAAATGAATACGTGTTGTTCTAGTTCTAGCTTCAATTTTTTTACTATTTTATTTTTTAATTTAATTAACATACACTTTCTGGTTATCATATATTTAAAATTCTCTAATTTTATGAATTTTTTAAATGACGTTATTTTTTATTAATTAGCCGTAAAAAATCACATTTTTAGCATCTTAAAGTTATAATCTTTAATCTATGTGCATTCTTCTTATATTTTTTCCTTCCAAAAGGAAAATTATGAAAAAATTGGCAAGCATAGCGTCATTGTTCAATCTCAAAATTACTTACCTTTATTCATTAAGCTTGGGATTTGAACATAATTGATAAACTTTGAGTAATTCATGCTTATCCGCTTCATGCAACTTTATCTTTTGCAAATTGAATTCCAAAGTTATTCTTTTCTTTCGCTTTCACAGTTTGAAATTTTGTTGGTTCTTTTCCTATAACAAAGACTGGCTAATCAAATAAAATTAAAAAACCATTCGGTAACTAACTAACCCATAATCACCAAGGCACTTAAATCGAAGCATTCGGCTTTTTGATGACGATGCAACTTTCACCTATAATGGACAACCATTAAGCACAAATCATGATAACAAATATTAACGTGGACCCGGAATAACAGGCTCTTCAAATGTGATAACTGTACTAATGTATGGCATATAATAAATAAATTTGTCATTTAAATGCGTAATTGGGAGTTTATTTTTAAACATAGGTGTATTAACAAATATATATATATATATATATATATATATATATATATATATAAATAAAAAATATATATTTTTTTATAAA
>Ga0099822_1006847_pt1 | contig 14800 bp, 4 predicted proteins | sample CowpeawhiteBW_FD_76839 | JGI IMG/M metagenome (GOLD analysis project Ga0099822, IMG submission 76839) | Root nodule microbial communities of legume samples collected from California USA - Cow pea white BW | ecosystem: Host-associated > Plants > Roots > Nodule | place: USA: California | collected...
AAAAAAAAAAAAAAAAAAAAAAAAAAAAAAAAACAAAAAAAAAAGAAAAAAAAAAAAAAAAACAAAAAAAAAAAAAAAAAAAGAAGCAACCATCAACCAAAAAAAAAAAAAACAGCAAAAAAAAAATTAACTTACGTTGGTATGAACAACAAAACAGGTTCTGCAAACCTTGAACAACAATAATCACCAAAATATTTAAATAAACTGCAGAAGAAGAAGAAAGCAGAAGAAAGCAAAAGAAGAAGAAGAAGAAACAACCATCAACCAACGAAAATAAACAACCAAAAAAAAAAATGAAACTTACGTTGCTACGAAGAAGAAGAAAGAAGACCCAATGAAGTGTTGAAGAAGAAGAAAAAAGAAACACAAAATGTTTCTGAACAAACCTAACGCAAGAAGAAAAATTCAAATACCTCCGCCAAATGCAATGCCTTGAAGCAAAAGCTTCTGTCTGTCAGCAACCATCAATCAACAATTAATGCTTTAATGCTTCAGCTGAAAAAAAAAAATTACCCAGAAGACGAAAATACCCTCTATTTCAGACACGTGTCAACACGTTAAGATGTCTAATTCAGTAATTTACTTATACTAAAAATTTCTTAGGTATATAGTAGATGTGATTGTTGATGTTGAACTAACAATGTCTGTGATTATTAACTTGAGTTTAATTGATACTTACAGACCTAGTGACATTTAACTAAGAGAGAAGCTCTCGGAAAGTTGGAAAGTGGTGTGAGACATCACAGATGTCATGTCAGACTTTTTACCATGAAGTTATGTACTATATTTATATTTTATTTTATCTGTAATTTTATCACTTATTTTATTTATTTATTTATTACATCATGTAACTTGTATATTTGTATATCAATTATTTTTCTATCTATCTGGGACTATTCTCGAAGTGTGTATAGTTTGTTACGTTGCAATCAACCCTTATCCACCCACAGGGTGCTATTGTCACAGACATCACTGCGTCGCTTCAAAATCATCTCGTCTCCCCATTTCAAATCTTCAAATGGCGGAAACCACCAAAATCCGTTTTGGTTTCATCGGCTGCGCCGAAATTGCGCGTAAAGTCTCCCGCGCCGTCGCACTGGCGCCCAATGCCGTCCTTCACGCCATCGGGAGCCGCTCCCTCGACAAGGCCCGCGCCTTCGCCGCCGCCAACGACTTCCCCGCCGCCGCCAAGGTGTACGGCTCCTACGAGGCCGTCCTGGACGACCCCGACGTCGACGTCGTCTATGTGCCGCTCCCCACCAGCCTGCACTTGCCCTGGGCCGTGCTCGCCGCCAGCAAGAAGAAGCACGTGATGCTTGAGAAGCCAGTTGCTCTTAACGTTGGTGAGTTTGATGAGATCATCGCAGCGTGCGAATCCAATGGGGTGCAGCTCATGGACTGTACCATGTGGATGCACCATCCCCGCACCTCGAAGATGAGGGAGTTTCTCTCCGATGTAAACCGTTTTGGCCAGCTCAAATCGGTATGAACCTGTTTATCTTCAATTTGCTTTTTCTTTGCCTAATTTTTCAGCTTTTCTCATTAAACACGTCTCAAATTCCCATTACAGGATAATCTTTATTAGACATCTCTTAGGCCTTAACAAGGGTAAGATTTGGTTGCATATTTAAAACCTTCTCTGTTTTATCTTTTCATCTAAATCTGATATGCTTCGGTACTCTGGTTCTGTATTAATCGTTTTACATTGTTCAACATCTCTATTTCTAAAGTTTCTTTCTTTCTTTCTCTAGATTTTTTTCGCAAATTTTGTGAAGGTGATTCTAATCTCTAAATAAGGAACTCTAAATAATGTGACCAATGACAATCTAAGTAAAAGACATTCCTTAGAGATTCATGTTCTGCAGTGACACACATAGTTTCCTTTTTTACTTTCCCAGATTCGCAGCAATTTCACATTTACTGCTGTGCGGATTTCCTTGAGAATGACATTCGTGTGAAGCCAGACCTTGATGCTCTTGGTGCTCTTGGCGATGAAGGTTGGTACTGTCTTAGGGCAATACTGTGGGTTGCGAACTATGAACTACCAAAAACTGTAATCGCCTTGCGCAGCCCTGTGCGTAACCAATTTGGGGTGCTATTGGCATGTGGGGCTACTCTGTACTGGGAAGATGGAAAAGTAGCAACCTTTTATTGCTCCTTCCTAGCCAACATGACAATGGATATAACTGCTTTTGGGACAAAAGGAGCACTACATGTTCATGACTTCATTATCCCTTATGAAGAGAAGGAAGCATCATTTTTTGCAGCTACAGAATCAGGTTTTGATGAAGGTGTTACAAAGTGGGTTAACAAGCCAAGCGAACATGTAATAAAAACTGAGATACCTCAGGAGGCTCTTATGGTGAATGAGTTTGCCCGTTTGGTGGCAGATATCAAATTCAAGAACGTGAAACCCGAGAAGAAGTGGCCAATAATTAGTAGGAAAACTCAACTGGTAATAGATGCTGTGAAGGCTTCCATTGATAAGGGTTTTGAGCCTGTTCAGATTCAGGAGTGATGTGTATGAACCGAGGTCTGTGTTCTTGCGGTGCATCACAGAAACAATTTCTGTTTGTGTAATTTGATCAGTTCATTGTTGACCTGGTTTGTAGACTTAGTCAGTTTTAGTGTCATTCACGTTGTTAATAAAAATAAAAATTGAAAAGAAGAGAAGTTGTTATGTAAGAGGACGAGTTTAATTTTTATATCAATAGAAATCGATCTCCTATAACTCGGTTTAACTTTTTGAAAAAGAAAAAAAAAAAATCGATTGGGTGAAGAATGACTTCACTCTTAATATTGTCCTCCACTCTAACGACTTGATCCAATTTTGTAAAATAATTTTCAAACTAACCCACTTTTACAAATTTAACTTAAAATTGACTCCAAAATAATGAAAATAGTCGTGCTTTTTCATTCCCCTTCAACAAAAAAGAAGGCACATTAAATATATAAAATTATATATCTATCTCTTGAAATCTATAACAATACATAGAAATGATTCTCTTTTGTGTTTATGTAATGTCCCATTTAAAATATAATATAATTAAATGAAACATCACACAAAATAGTACTAGAAACAAGGTCCTGGAGTAAAGTCATTACTCCTTACAATTATCCAACAGAAACATAATTAAACTAGGGCACACTACGATGCCAAAAGAAAAGTAAAGAAAATGGTCAATAGTAATTCAAAATATAACCCAGAAATAAGACGCTACATGGGCCATAATCCTAGAGAAAAACCCAAATAAACGGAAATCCAGTCTAAGTAAACTATGCAGTGAAACCTTCATCACCTTGATGATCACGGGGAATTCTCACATCTGCTCACATCAACAAGTTAATGATCATCGCAAAAAGAGAAAACCACACAATAGAATATACAACAGACAAAAGGGTAAGCTAGAGCGAAAAAGGATTTATCGTACAATCATATACACGTTCACAGTCAAATATACATACGTCATCCAATCATGTTATGACTTGCACACAAAACACTAGGACTCAAACATGACTCATCCAGATACATATAATTTAGTCGGATTTAGCGGATGCTTACACTTGTGGTGGATTTTCCTACTCTACCGAGTTGTTAACCCCCGAGCTAAGTGTTACAATGTCTCAACCCCCACACACAAGGTTAGCCCTTAATGGGTTTCGGGCCTCCTGCTACTCTCACCATAAGAGTCAGTCCGCTCTATGTGAGACTAACTGATTCCTTAGAGTGTCAGGATGCAACCTTACCTTGAATCCTTACTAAATTATATAGATGTGGTACCACCATAAGCTCCCACTAACAAGGGCCATGGAATTACGTCCCGACCAACCGAGGCACCACCATAAAGTCTCACCTAGAGGCCCATGGAATTACGTCCTAACCACATACCAAACATATTCCACCAACCAAATAATACTTATCATGCATATAAACCTCATGCTAACCTTTATAACCAACCTCATTCACATTCCAGGTTAAATCCATACCAACTCGTCATTCTCAATCTATGAATATAGAATTTTATCTCATACCAATATCATGCCACTTTAATTACCAACCATCTCATTTGTTTTGCATACCAAGATCACACCCACACATCAATCCAATTCATAACCACAAATATTCCATGCATTTCACAAGCCTCATACATTAAATAGAGTAAATCAATAAATCAAACAATCCATAACAATCAAGTGAAGAAACAACGTGGTTTGCAGCGGATCTCGCTCAAGCCAGAAGTCCTCGCTCAAGCGAGAGGAGTCCCCTTGCTCAAGCTGTAAACTCTCGCTTAGGCGAGATCGCGACAAAGGCCCTAGGAGGTTTTTCGCACACTCGCTTAGGTGAGCCCTCCTCGCCTGAGCGAGGCCACCCCTCGCCCAAAGGTGAGGTTCCTCGCCTGGGCTAAGACAACAGCAGCATACCAGGGCTCCCACGCATTCTCGCTTAGGCGAGCGTCTCTCGCCTGAGCGAGAGTTCGAGTATAACCTTGACCTGCTTTTGCAAGTCTCGCTTGGGCGAGTCAGTCTCGCTTAGGCGAGAGCAACAGATCTCGCCATTATTTTCCCTACAACAGCCACATATTCGCACCCAAACACCAATACAAAGCGTTTCACATGTTCACAATAATATACAGTCCATACAACCACCAAGCAGACTATAAAACAGGCCAAAAATCATTTAAACTCAAAACCCTAACTTCCCTTACCTGGAAAGAGCTACTAAGGGAAATCTTGAGTACAAGCGGAGGAGTACCACAAATCCTAGGGCAGTTTAGTGAGCTGAAAACGAAGACAGCGGAGCAAGAACAGATTACTACGGTTATCCCTAGTTGGAAACACAAAGCTTAACTGGAAAAACAAAACGTATGGGTTGAAACAACTTACGCGGAGCAGAAAAGTGCTTGAGCTTGCTTGATCAAGAGCTGGGGCCAAACCCTAGCAGAGCGTTTTGAAAGGAAGAGGAAGTGTATGAGAAAGGCTGTTTGCAAAAGTGAGGGCTAAATGGGAGACCCTAGCATTTTTAGGGGCCTTAGCACTCTATGGGTCACCCTTAGGCCCAACGGATTTAAGACCAGCCCTTAAACATTAGGGCAAAATTACTTGGGCCTTACAGTTTACATTTCAAAATACCAATTTTACTCTTTAAAACTATTTATTACATTTTTTAAAATTGATTTTTACTTTTACAAGCTTTTTTTTTAAAAAAAAATGGTCTATCTTTGCTTGTTCTCTTTTTTCTCTGTTTATCAACAATTATTCTCTCATCTTTTCTAATATATTAACTTAAAAACATTACATTATCATCACCTACGAATATAATATCACGCATATTTAAAAAATGATGTAATATAACATAACTTAAATGTACATAGGATAAATGATTTACAAGTTTAATACTTTGGTTTCTATTTTCTTTTCGTTCTTTTAATATGGCCTTAGTTTTTTTTTTTATTAACTTTTAATTTTTGATTTTGTTAAATTTGATCTTTTCTTACTAATGACATTTAAAAGATTAACATATGTGAGTTGTCAAATAAGTGGTTTTGTATTCAAATACGTCCCAATTTTCGTCAATTTTGTTCAATTGGGTCCTTTTTTGCTAACACCGTTTAAATCATTAACGACCATTAATAGTGACTGCCACGTGTCACTTCGTGGTTTTAATTTTTTTTTTTAATTTTTTTAAATTTTTAAATGTCCATATGTCAACCCAATAACGTGTCACGTGTCAATGTCAATGTTCTATATTCAATTTGGTCCCTATATTTGTTATTTTTGTTCAATTTAATCCTAATTTTGTTTAAAATTGACCAATTTTGTCCCGAAAATGTGACCAAATTTAATTTTTATATCAAAGTTATAATGATATGAATTTTAATATATTATATAAAAAAATTTGAATTTTAATATAAAAATTAAATTTGGTTTCAATTTGGAGAGGGACCAAATTGGTTCATGTTAACAAAAATTAGAACTAAATTGAACAAAAAATAACAAATATAAGGACCAAATTGAATATAGAACATTGACTTTGACACATGGCACGCTGCTGGGTTGCCATCTGCATATTTAAAAAAAATTAAAAAAATTAAAAAATTAAAAAGAAATCAAAAAAATATAAAAAAAATTCAAAAACCACGAAGACATGTGACATTCAATGTTCATGGCCGTTAATAATTTAAACGGTATTAACAAAAGATGACCCAATTGAACAAAATTGACGAAAATTAAGACCTATTTGAACACAAAACCAAAATTAGGAATTATTTGACAAAACTTGACGAAAATTGGGACCAAAAAGGTATTTTAACCAAAAATTAAATTAAATAAAATTAACAAAAAATATGACTTGATTAAAAAAACCTAAACAATAACATGACCAAAATAATATTTAGTCCTTAATTTATATTAGGTTATATAACGTAACATTACTAAATATAATATAATCCAATAAATAATAATAATAATAATAGATGATAAAATTTAAAATATAATAACAAATTAAATTTATATAATTATAAAATTAGAATTAATAATAATAATAGTAAATAATAATAATTATACATTTATAAAATAGTAATAATGATTTTGCAATAAAAATACATAGTACCGTTGTCATCTTCAATTTAACAGAAATTATTATATTAATTTATTTAGAAAAAAAAATCAAATTAAAAACATTGAAAATAGAATCATGAAATTGAAGAGGTCATTGTATAATACTAAGATGACATTTTTTATTTAAATTAATAATAATAATAATAATAATAAATTTGTAGAACTATAAAATTAAAAAATTAGTAATAATAAGAAGTAAATTTATAAAATAATAATGTGAATAAAATTATATTTTGATATTTAAATCAAATTAATTTGTAACAAAAAGAGTACTTTCAACATTTTATAAATATAAAATTTTATAATTTTTTTAATAATTTGATTATTTTACTTTCTTCCTAATACTATGCATAGGAATGATCTATATTTTTGGGCCAATACAGGTCAAGCTGCCCAATTTTGACACTACTAAAATTCATTTTCTAATCCAAAACAAGAAATAAACCTAATGATATAAAGAATGAAAAAAAAAATAATTGAAAAAAATATAATGTATACTTGTTTGTTAAAAGCTTGCGTGAAAGAAGAAAGGAAGACTTTTTGGGTTAAGTATACTTTTAGTCCATGAATTTTGACGTGAAATTTGAATTCGTCTATGTCTGAAACTTTGATACATTTTGGTCTTCAAACTTTAAAACTGAATGATTATAATCCTTTACATTAATTCTATATCTTTTAAAAATAATATTTGTAGTAGCATCAATCTATTTGACGCTTAAAATATAGATATTATGTTTTCTAAAATTAGTACTAGTGTTGATCTAGCTGATTTTCATTTTAAAATTTTAAAACATAATAATTTTGGTAGTGTCTATACTCCATTCTCAACTCTTTTAGGCTCTTTTTACAATCCCAACTGAATGCACTCCTTACACTTTTCCTTTACCCAAGTTCAATGTGGTCTTCGAGCGCTCTAAACTCGCATTGGTTATGTTAAAAGCACGTAGAAAATCACCGAGGCAATGGAGCTTGTGGTAGCTGCAAAAGTGGTAAGTGTTAAGAAGTAAACTTTAAGCCTAACTCAATTTCACAAAATTGGCTTATAAGGTAAGGTTTGAACCCACTTATATATTATAGACTTGTCTTATTTCTAGTTGATGTGGAATCTCTAACACACTCCCTCATGCTGAGGTATATAAATATCGAGCATGGAACTAGATAAAGGAGTGAAGCTCCACCTTTGCCTTATCTTGAGCTTCTCAAGTGGCGGCCCATACACTTATCTAAAGGATTGGATACCATATGGCCTCCCTTACAAATGGCGTGCTACTTTGCTCCATTATTATCTTCCTTTGCTTCCATTTTCTTCTTGTTTTCCATCATTTCAATTTGGTTTTTATGCTACATTGTTCAACTTTTTTTGTTTTCATGTTCAAATCACTAATCTCTTTCTATTGAAACTCTACAAGTAAACCTTCACATTTAGATAATTTGCTATCATAATGTCCAATGGTGGTCTTCTCCAAATTTTCTTAAGAATCACAACACCATATTTCAAAAAGTTAAAACAAACCTACATCGAGACTTTAAGCCTAACTCAACCTCACAAATCTGACTTGTAAGGTGAGGTTTGCACCCATTTATATATTTTAAATTTCCATTATCTCTAGTTAATGTGTGATCTCTAACAATAAGTGCTCAAGAAGTTATGGTCAACCCAAGACCTTCTCAGAGACCCTTATTGAAGGCCTCTACAACATCAATGAGCAACTTCAAATCAAGAAAAGTGAGGCTAGTAAAGAAGGTTACACTTGTCGTGTGCACCACCAATCACAACGTATTGATAAGTGTCCAAATTTAGTTAATTTTGAGATGAATTTGGCTCTTATTTTGTCTTGATTTTGTCTTACCTATATGAAATTCACCCCAATATAGATTGTTTTGCATATTCTAGTGCAATCAGAGAGTCTAAGTGGAAAAATAAATAAAATGACAAAAATTCAAGCAATTTTGAGCAAAACTAACAAATGTGCGACTAAGTAGTAGATTGAGGCTTGAGCCACACAAGAAACCTACCGAAAAGGGAAACCTCAAGCACTAAACCTAGGCTAAGCCATGAAGATTTCCTTCCTTTGAAGTTATCTCTTGAGCTAAAGCACTAAAATAGGAGGCTTGAGCCATCAAAGCAAATCCAACTAAGAAGGAAACCTCTGGAGCTTGAGCTATAATGGGCACGACTGAGCACTGCCCTAGAGAGTTATAAAAGCATAGTTGCACCCCTTATTTTAGGAGATTGGAGAGGGGTTCTTTTGAGAGCTTTTATAAACACTTTTCTTTGTAATTTAGGAACAATATCAGAGGGTAGAAGGATGATGACTCTTCATTGTATTGTAATGTTTCCATCAATCATGAGGAGCTAAATTCTTCTAAGTGTTGAAGCCAAGATGTAACTTTTTGGAACTCTCTTGTATTGGTATTTCTTTATCTATTAAAGTATGTTTTTATTACATGTTTGGGAATTAGTTTGTGTTTATTGATAGATGAGTTTATCACTTGTAACGTCCTAACCGGAAATTACTTATAAAAAAATAAAACAAAATAAATTTAATAAAACAACCTCATTTATTCTCATTAATTTTCCAAAACGCGGGAAAATTAAAACTTCAAACGTCGCTTCACTAGTAATTAAAACCGCAGTGTTTAGTTATTACAAAACCAAACCATCCAAAAAAAAAATATTACAAAAGAAAATCCATAATATAACTTAGTAAACAGTCCCATAGTGATCCCCACTCCGTCTCTACACATCTGCATGCTCACCTGCATCAACATCTGCTCCCATGTAACAAGTTACATGATCATCGCCAAACACACACATATAGGGTGAGCTCATTTAAATAAATCAACCAAAATATGACAATAATATAACATCTCAAAAAATTATAACATGTGTTAGCATTTCCCTTTTTCTTAGCTCCTCAACCTACAACAATTGCATTAGACGTCTATCATTTTTATACCCTTTAGGTGAGGTCGATGATCAATCTTTGTTGCACGAGTGTCTACTCGCCCCTCTGACTACAGGCCACCACTTGATAGTCCACACGTGGGAATAACTTTGCCACGACCTCTCACTGCGACACCAAGTGGAGTTCCCCAAAACGAACATAAGTCTGTAGTTGTTCCCAGACTACCAAAACTCTATCAGATGAACTGAAGAGGACAATCATCCGAAACCTCGTCGTACGAGCCACGATCTCGCACACTCCACTGGACTTCCTAAACCACCAGGCTACAACCTAGAGTGGCCATGTGTTACCCCAATACAAGATGCACTCATAACTAGGCCCCCAACCAAAGCACCGCATCATAAACATCACCTAAAGTTGTGTAGAAACCCTTCCTTGCACACCAACTCTGCACCAAAACTGCCTGGCACGCATCTCACGCCGCTAGGCAAAATCTGGTTCTAGACCGCCTGGCGGGCATCTCATACTGTCAGGCGCCAAGTGCCAAATAGTAACCTTGTCGCTCCGTCACCGCCTAGCGGGACAGCCCCCGCCGCCAGGCGCCATGCGCGTCTAGTGGCCACTGCCATTGTTTTAGGTACCCATCGCCTGGCGGCTCGCCCCACGCCGCCAGGCGCCACACCAGTAGCGCAATGCTACTGGTTTTTGGCATTTTCATCAGGTCTTAAGAGACCCCAAACATACAATGCACCATTCTCATATCAATCATAGTATTTAAGACACAATACTATCACCAAAACTCAATATCTACAAATAACTCATGCCAAAATCACAAATACACACTTAAATCATACCAATTAGATTATTGTCATGCACACATACTCTTCATCATTTACTACCTTAAACCTGTCACATACACTCAATATACTCCAAGTCTTATAATGTTCTAGTCTAATATTCATATAACTCATGCCACCACAATTTGGACAGTATTGCACATGAACTTTATTCAATCATGCTTCAGACAGAATTACACTACCAAATATTCACAGTTTCACCATTTCGAATCCACCTTTTCACAATTATGACATTTTCTACTACTCATTCATCATATTATCCATTAACATTTCTCAATCATTTAACCCAACCATACATAGTGCTCATAATTACAGTTTTCTAATAACTTCAGTTCATATCAACATGTAAATTTTATTTAACTTAACACATATATCTCAATTATTACCTTCTCATACATTTTCATTTCATATTCCATGTTTGAAGTTCCTTATACCCCACTACCCTACTAATCCCCCTCATACTCACAAGTTATCCAGTTTAATACCCAATGCACGTAATCACAACAAAACTCAAAATAATCAGCCCGAACTGAGGTGTCGCCTGGCGGCAGCCCAAGCACTGCTAGGCGGTGCTTGATAATTGGGGTTTTGCCCAGATTTACTTCGAGTCAACTCTAATTCCCAGACATCCCCATCACAACACCCCTTTTCCATGCTGATAAAATTTCACACACTCGCATATGATAAAATATATATTCTCTACTTATAATAACACCAATTACATGAAATAATATGCTGAACATACACAAAATTCATGCTTAATTGCTTCCAACCCCAACATGAACCCTAAATCCCCAAAACTACAAGCAATTCATATCATGTTCATAATAATGTACTTATAAATATCCAAACACCTCAAAATACACTCAAGTATTCAACCAAGAATCATCTGAGCTACACAAATCAACACAAAACATCAAACTGCAGCAAACTGAGAAATTCAGTTCCCGTCGCCAGGCGGGCAGTGTCTCGCCGCCAGGCGGGTCATCAAGAAACCCAGAAATTTGGGTTCTACAGTATGTGTCGCCTGGCGGGTCTCATGTGACTGCCAAGCAATTTTTTGGAAAATTCCAGAAACCCCAATGAAACGCAGATGAAAATGAACAACGACATTCTCAAATTTTGTGCAATTGCTCTTTCAAGGTCCCTCTATGAATTCCAATTTGATTCCAAGCCCTTGTCTCCACCCAATTAGCTTCACCCACTGTCTTTAGGGTCTCTTTTATGCTCAGAAACTCTCTCTTACACAGTCTACACAAAAACCTCCTTTTCACATTCTCTTTCGAGTCACTTGGCCAATTACTCAAACCCTTAATGAGGGTTTACGGTTCAAAAACGAAATTAACATTAAAATTTGCTTTAATTAACTTTCAAGGCTTATTAGGAGTTGTTTTTATAGCCCACCTTGGTTGCCTCTTAGGTTTTCTAGGCCTCTTCACATTCTTACCAAAAATATAGTTTTAACAAAAAGAAAGTTATTTTGTTCAAGCCAAGGTTTGAACCCACTACCACACAATTGAAATTCAAGTGCATAACCAACTTAACCATGTCATATTTCATGCCAATATTTATGCATCTAAAACTATTTATTTACTCATTATGCTCCAAACACATCATCAGAAAATAATAATTAAATAATACATAATTTGGCACACATAAGACTTAAACCCAAGTCCTCTCACATTAACCAAGTACTCTCAACCAGTTGAGCTAGTACTTTTTCACGTCATGACAGTTAGCACTAATTGCCATAAAGGCTTCCACTACCTGCATTTAATTAAATTCTTATTTATTTACTTATTTAAAATTAGTGGGTCTTACATCACTCATCTTATTTCACTGGCTTGGGATTGAGTGGGAACTAGTTTCAAGGTTGGTCCAACTAACTCTTCTCCTGCTTTTGGATGCTAGGAATTGATCTAAGGTTCTAGCTGGTTATAAAGTCCTAACCTTAATACAGATGAGTCATTCAAGTAGTCTTTGAGGAGTCAGAATGAAGTTTGATGATCATAGGCTCTAAGTGCTAGGAATGAACTTAAAGTTACACTTAAAGAGAACTACCAAGACATAGAGGATTGTATCTTTGTAAGTACGAATTGAACTTATACAAGAGAGGGAAAAAGTGGTGAAATCTAGCTTCAGTACGTCTTCATTATCTTAAAAACAATCTCTTAATGAATCTATGCTAATCCACCTTTGATATTATTAATTCAGCGTTATCTTCTTACCATAAACTTATTCTCATGCTTTTCATGTCAATCACTATTTTATTGAACCCAAACTAGTTAAACTTTGTGTATTCTATCAAATCCTTGTGGATACAACACTTGTTGTACTACAAACTACCTAATATACTTTCTGGTAAAGAATTGATTGCATTGGAGCATCAACACGTATGCAACGACTTCAAAACCACAATCATAAGGAAAGATGAGTCTAGACTTAAGGAGTTGAGCGATCTTGGTTTGGAATACACTATCATAAGTGTTCGAAAAAAAAACTCTTATTTCATTCGAGGACCATATATACCAATGACAAAAAAAGGTAACTCTTATCCTAAAAGGTGGTTTAAAATTTGAATCTTTAGATCATAATTAATCTACAATTCGGATTCATTCCCACCAACATCATAGATACATAATATATATAACTTATCGTTGACTTAATAAATATAACGTAAATAAATATAAATAAATAAAATCAGTATTTACTAAGTCAACACTAACCTTATTTACTTTTAATAATGCATCTGGCATATGCTATATAATGATAGCTAATACCAAATATTATTGTATTGAATATATAAATATATGTTTTTAAATTTAAAGTTTAAACTTTAGTTAACAGGTTTTTTTTTTCTTTTAATTTTAAACTCGGTCTTTTAATAAATAAGTGAGATAGTAGGTTCATATATCTAACCTATTTTCATTTTCATCTTTGAAGAGAAAAGCATACAGTTGACATGAAAAGTCTTCCATACATTCGTATTAAACTCATCTCCAATGCCACCTATAAACGTATCTACCAATCATCTCCGATAAATGAATATTTACTTTACCACTTCACAAATATCTTTAATACATACATTTTGTTATTCTTATCTCTTCTCTCACATTTTTTTATTCTTATCTCATCTCATCTCTCAAATGGTATGGTGAAAATAGTAATATTATATTAAGTTATGATAAAAGTCAAGGATTTTTTTTAAAATTAAAAATATTTACTAATTACCTAAGTGCTGTATTAAAATTTGATGAATCCAACCCAAATCCATTACATGGTCCAGTTGCATCAAAGTTCCTTAGTGAATAAAAGGTAGTTAAAAGTTAAAGATAATCATAACTAAAAAAACTTATATCTTCTGCCAATTTTGTTTTGAAACTTTTTTTGTAAGAAATACTTATAAATTTTGTTATGAAAAAAAATTTGTAGGAAATTGCTACCAATTTTTTTTGCAAAATATTTTGTATAAAACACTTTTCGCAACAAATTTTGTAGGAAAGACTTGCGAATTTTATAATTTTGTAGGAAATAATTACCCATGGAGGAATTACTTGCCAATTAAAATTCTTAGAAAAAATAGTAGGAAAAAAGTCTTTTTTTATATTCTTTTAATAAATTTGCAAAAAAATTTCCATGTAATATGAGAATTTTTAGTAGTGAGTAGAACAAATGAATGATTTTGATGAAAGAAAAGCAAGAGCAAAATAAATCACCTTACAAGGTTCTCTTACAAATACAACTTAGACAAAATCAGATACAATCATCAATGTCTTGTTTCTTGTAACGATCCATCTCCTTATTTACCTGCACAATTAACTAACTAATTTTATTAATTATAACTCATTTCACAACAGTATAGTTATATATATACATGATTTCTTACCATGAAACAATGAGATGACTGAACATACAGCCTGAATAGCCGTTAAAATAAATATCCCGAAAGATACTGTTCTCCAAGGAGCGTAGAAGAACTCGTGTCTAAGGGTAGCCAACTGCTTGTTGTAAGGGTTTTCATAGAAACCATTCAGGCTTTTGCAAATGGCGTAATAGTGTGTATTGAAAGATGTCATGGTAATATGTGAGCTCAAATTCTTAACCAATGCAACCACTTTATTAGCATCACCGCTCCAATTCACAATAATTTTGTTGTCAACAAGTATTTTCACATCTTTTTCCGTATTGATAAGAAAATCTAGAATCACTACATATTGCGTAATGATGTATGTAGCAGAACGGTGGCATTGTTCATATGCTATCATATTGCGAAAGAAAACTTCTGTACTGTCATATGTAAAATTTAATCTATATAGTTTCCATTTTCTAATCAGTATAAGAAACTACTCTATCATACAGGAGGAACGTTTAGAAATTATGATTCTCACAATTATGTTATTAGAAGAGTTTAAGAAC
>Ga0099822_1006849_pt1 | contig 14798 bp, 9 predicted proteins | sample CowpeawhiteBW_FD_76839 | JGI IMG/M metagenome (GOLD analysis project Ga0099822, IMG submission 76839) | Root nodule microbial communities of legume samples collected from California USA - Cow pea white BW | ecosystem: Host-associated > Plants > Roots > Nodule | place: USA: California | collected...
ATATAAAATATATATATAATATATATATATATATTTATATTTTTTTTTTAATATATATATATATATTTTTTTTTATATAAATATATATTTATATATATATATATATATATATATATATATATATATATATATATATATATTAAAAGTATACATTCATCTGAATTTAGCTCTAATATAAATTATTTAGATTTATAGTAGATATTAGATTAATAAAAAAAAGCAAAAATAATTTTATGGATTTTTTTTGTCCACGTAGACATAATGTACCTACCTATTCCAACACCCATTTATTGATTTGTTTATCCTAAACCTCTCATTTCAAACCACACAAAGCACATTGGGTCGGTTGCTAGAACTACCTAAACATGTGTGCATCCAAGTTCTATGACTTTTCATTGAAGTGGTTGTCGTTTCTCTTTTAGTGGTTAGTCTTCAATGTCTTTTCCTTTTCCATATTTAATTCTCATAAACTCAAATGTTCTCAAAGATGGATGACAATGATAATGTTCTGCATTGCCCATGTAAACCATATAAATAATGTGAAACGTTTAATACAATTTATTGGAGGAAAAATTGTGATGGGAAATTGAATATTGGAAGATATTTGCATATAATTGTGCCCCCACTTTGGTGGCACAACGTAAGGTGATATAAACCAACAAAACGATGATGTCATTCGGAAAAAGCACCAAACATTACATTTATGTTCCATTACATGTGAAACTTTAAGAAAAAAGTGAAATGTTGCCATTAGGTTTTTAAGTTAGAACATTCAATATTTTATTTGCTTCTTCTTTTTTACACATAATATGATAGATGTATTTTATAAATTTTAAGTTAAATTATTTTATTGGTTCGAATTTATGTAGAGAAATATTAAATCAATCCCCTTCTTTTTATTTTTCTTTCTATTTGTCTCAATTTAATTTCAATTTTAGGAAATTTTTAACAATCATGTCATTTCCATTAATAAAGATACTAGTCTAATTAGTTAAGTTTATTATTTTGATCTAATCGAATGCTTTTTGTTGTATAAATATTAAATTAACACCATAACTAACTTTTACATGTATAAGTAATTTTGTTTAAGATTTTAAGTAAGTGTGATGCTCTAATTTTTTTCTTTCATCCTGTGTTGAAGTAATTTTTCCATATTTAAGAAAATATTTTTGAGTTTTTTTGCTTAATATTTTAAGTAATTGTAATGTTCTCGTTTGTCTTCACCGAGTTTATTTTCTTTTCTTTTAACCTGTCATTTTTTTAAGATCTTTCTCTTCATTCTATATATTTTTCTTCCTTTATATTTCATCTCTTTTAGAATTTGTTCACATTTTGGAGAAGTTAAAAGACCAAAGAATATTTCTTTCTGATCATATTTTTAAACACAGTAACTTCTTATTCACTATAAACATTATTTGTTCTTTCTTTTTTTTTTCTTTAATCTTGTCATCAATATTAGTATGGTTAATTGAAAAAAGTGATCCTCTAATATATACTAAAATTTTGTTATGTTTGGACTCGTCACTCTAGGTTGGACTGACCAGACGATCTAGATGGATCGAATCGACCTGACGACATAAACGGGTCGAGCAGGCCCGATGACCCAGACGGGTTGAGCGGGCCCGACGACCCAAATGGGTTGAGCGGGCCCGACGACCTAAACGGATTGAGCGAGCTCGACAACCCAAACAGATTAGGCGGGTCCGACAACCTAAACGGGTTAGGCGGGTCTGACGACCCAAACGGGTTAGGCGGATCTGACGACCTAGACGGATGGGGGTCACTCAATCACACATATGGGTCGGGCGGGTTTGACAACTCAAACAATTTGGTGAAGCACGACAACACGCATTGTCCAAGTAGGCCTGACGACCAAGATGTGTTGGGCTAGCCCAACGGCCCTAATGGATCGGACTGGCCCTACGACATAAACGGGTGAGCCAGATCCGACGACCCAAATAAGATTGACGACCCAGACGAGTCGGGTGGGCTCGAAGACAGAGACGGGCTGAACCAACCTGACAACCAAGACGGGTTAGTGAGTCCGATGGCCCAAGCAGGACAAGCGAGCTCGACAATCCACACGGGTTTGGCAGGCCAGATGACCTAGAGGTGTTGGGCAAGCGTAATGACCCGCAGAGCCAACGACCCGACTAACCTGTTGACCTGACAAGTCTGACCGACCTGTTTCCAAATTTATCATGAACTTAAAACATAATTAAGCCTAAAATAAGTATTGATAAAATGAAATTTTATCTCACAAGAAATTAAAATGTAAGGTATTTTAATTTTTTTATCCAAACAAGTTATTTAGAATGAAGGGAATTATTGCAAGCAATTCAAACATTTTAATTTCTCAAAATTGTTGAAATGTTTCATCCAAACACAAGGTTATTGTTTGGATTTTGAAGTTGATATAAAAAAAAATTAAGTAAGGAAAATTATTTATAATTTTGATCAACTATTGGATAGATGACCTAAATGTGAAGGACTTGGTCACTAGGTTTTGGTTTCAATGCAGGGATTGTGGTTGGCTGAAAATTTGTTTGAATGTTTGAACATAAGTGATCGAGGTCCTACCCGACCAAATTAAATAATGTAAATGCAATACTTAGGAATCAACCCAAAGTCACCTCCTAGTGACCAATACTTTCATTCAAAGATTCCATATGCAAACATAACAAAAGGAGGGTGGGAGGGAGGGGGGAGGTTTCGCAGATTCAACACACAATTAAAACGTAATTGCAAATTTGATAAAATAATAGTAAAGACGACATTGATTCCTTGATTCGAATGAAACATCATCAATCAAAGATTACAAATGAAATTGGTTTTGTTAGCTCTCATGAAACTTGCAATTAAGCAACTAAGCGAAGAATAACAATGAGTTTAGTATGCAATTAAGTAGTACACACGTTCATGAATCTGTCACAGTTCATTAAGCATGAACACAAAAAAAAAACGAATTACCCACTCTGCAAATTAAGCATAAACATAATGATTTCTTCATTAAAAACAAACACAAACTTAGAACGCAGAAATAACAAAACCCAACTGATCAAAACACTAATCTCAAGGTTTCATTTCATTCTCTAGAAGGAATCAATGCATAGAATTAGTTGCTTATGGAATTGAAATTAAAACTTAATCCAAAATAGAAATGCATGATTAAATTGAAGAAGAGAAGACATAAAACGCAAATTAAAAGAGGTAATGTGCAGAAATCGTGGACCTAATAACTCCAATGTGTGGAAAGAAGAGGAAAATGCCAAAATCCAACAATGGGTGTTGTCCAAAATGTAAAATCAGAATGGGGAAGAAGAAGAGTCTCCAAAACCCTTCTAAAGCCCTAAAAATGTGGTTCTCTCAATTCTACCACTCATATTTACAAAAATGTCGCTCAGGGCTGCAAAAATACAAAAATGTCACTATGGCATGGACAAGCTAAATGACATGGCATGGACTTGGTAATGATGTGTGAATGACGTGGCAACTCTCTCTTCATCTTAAGATTAATGTCCAAGCTCCAAAACTGCTACACACAAAATACCTAAAAATAATTATAAATGAAAATTAGAGCAAATAATGCCAAATTAATCAAAATTTGAAATAATGGTCCAATGAAGCCCAATAGATGAAAATACACCAACAATAGACAGTTAAACACTAAACAACCATCAAGATGTGCATGAAAAGACAATGGAATAAGGGAAAATAATGAATCATCATTAAGTGTTGTTGGTTTGGTTTGATAAATGACTGTTTAAAATGTTCTTAATTGGATGTTATTATTGATGAGTTGATCTAGTTACTAAATTATGCATGTTAAGTATAGATTTTCCTTTAATGGGGTTTTTGACTATGGTTTAGACAAGTAGAATAAATTTCTATAACCTCCCTTATGATAGATCATGAATTTAGTGTTAGTATAAATATGCATACTTTGAGTTGACAAACCAAGGTTGTTTGTATGAGTGAAGGATGATGTTTGAACAAGTCACGATTTTTATTGACCATTCGAATTGTTTAGAAATTGTATTATTTAAGTGGTTTTAAGAGTATCTTTGAAATTTATTGATCTTGTTGCTAAGGCTAATTTTTCTTATATTTTTACTCAAGCAAAAGTATAATAGGATTCAAACATTGCTTTCTTAACCCTATTTTTTCTCAAATGAGGGATTTTTTGCTCAATTGAAAATAACACTACAAATCAACCTTTAGATCTACCTAATATTTGCTCAAATGAGCATATTTTTGCTTAAGCAAGCCCATTTTTTCTCAAGCTAAAAAATTGATTCTTTTATTGTTTCTTTTTCTCTTCTTGTCTACTTGATGGACTGTATTTATGTGTATATTATAAATGTAAATGAATATTAGTTTGTACATTTAACTGATTTTTTATTTTTTATAAGTAAAATATGTTGTGTGGAAACAATTATTGAGAATGATAAGGCTTGTATGAAGATGTGGTCACATATTTCGATGATATATAAATTATTGTTTGATTTGTGTATTAAGTATTGAAACCTATGTCGTAACAAAGATCCCCTTACTTTACTAATGATCTAAGTCACATAGATTAAGATATCAGGTGGTGGAAAGCTAAGGAAAGAGTTATTCCATGTAGCGACATGTGTAGTTATGCAACTTGGGTTGTAATGAACTTACCTTGATCCTTTCTCTTAGAGTTGTTTGTAAATCTAAGTCTTTGGTATTAGACCAGGTGTTAGTAGGGAGGGCAAAAATACTTGTTTTGGTGGGTATTTATAGATAGAATTCACGGCAAGTAATTAGTACGCGTGAGTATTTATTACCTGTGGGTAGCGGGTACTTTAATACCCGTTTATAAACGGGTCGGTTTAATACCCGTTTATAAACGGGTCGGGTGTGGGTATCATTCTATTCGTACCCGTGGATACTCGTTACTCGCAAAAAATTAAAATTAAAATTTAATTTATATTTTATTAAATTAAAATTAATTAAAATTAAAATTTTATTTTATTAGGTTAAATTTAATTAAAATTTAATTTATATTATATTATATTATATTTTTATAATTTTATTTAAAAAATTTATAATATATATTTTTTTAAATATTCGCTGGTATGTAGGTATCCACGGGTACCCACGACTTTTAAAAAAATCCACGTGTATTTTTTAAGTGGGTCGGATTGTGTGTAGGCACTATCCGTATCCAACCCGACCGTTGCCATCCCTAGGTGTTAATCTTTAGTAGGACATACTTAATATGAGTCTTTTAAAAGCGTAAATTGATATTGCACTTTTTGAGTACCCTTAATGTATAGATCCATGTATGGTCTGTGCAATTATTTTATGTTGAGTTTTGAAAGAAAGTGAATTGTTTTTATAGCAATGGAAATCGTGAAGGGATGACATACAAATAGATAAATTTTAAAAATAAAGTTTGGAGTTACCACTATAGTTTCTTTTAGAGAAAAATTGTGAAGATAAAGTGTGATCTGCAAAAACCAAATTTTTGGCTCAGAGTCGATTATATTTAGGGAAGGTATTAGCACATGACAATGTCCGTTCGGAGACAGTACCTTTAATTAAATATAAAAAATGTGTGTGGTTTTATAAGTGTTTATTTTCTCAAAAATAAAAAGAAATGTTAAATGAAAAAAGATACTTTTTGAATTTTTTGGGCTCGACATGGACTAAACTCGCTCCTACGTATTTCATTCATAATGGGAAATCAGGATTTACATAGTTCTAAAAAATAAATTTGTTTTAGTGTTTGATTTGATTTTTCTTTCATATTTTTGAGAAATTTCCATATTTTTTGATATTTTTAAATTATTTGAAATAGGGTGTGAGGTGACATGAGCGATCGTATAAACAACAAAAAGAAAAAAAGTGAAAAAGTATTTTGGAAATTTTTAGAAAAAAGATATTTATTTATGATGGAAAAACCCAACAACAAAATAATCAAAAATTCAAAAGTATGCAACAAAATTAATTCTCTAAAACTTGCAAAAATCTATGAGAAGAGACATCAAAAGAAAATGACAACAATAACCACAAAAGAGAGCATCAATATTTTAATATAAGAAAACTCTCTTAATGTGATAAATCAAAATCCACGAGCATAAGCTAGCCAATCAAGCTCTACTAAGATCAAATATGAGTACAAAAGAATAAAACTGAAAGTGAAAAGAAGTACCTACAACTAGCCAATACATCAAAGCAATAATGCTTTCAAATATGAAGAACAAATAAAGAGAAACCTAAAATAGAACAATAATGTAAGACCGATTTCTATAATCACAAACATTTGCTTAAAGTTTCCAATGATCAAAATAAAAAACCATATGTTATGAACTTGTCAGAATTTCATCTTGATCGAACAATGAATGAAGTAGGAATCAAAATTTTACCAAGACAAGCAATAAATTATACTAATACATTTTCTCTATTTTTTTTCTCTTTTCCAAAGGTTGTGAATTTTTTGTAAAAATGGGTGGAGGAGGAAGATAGAATTTGGATAAAAACCATGCCTCCTTCCCTTAGGATTTTCTAGGTTAAAACAATGTGTTCCTCTACTCTTACAAATTATGTTTTTATAATGAGAAGAGGTATAGGGTTCATGGTGTCGATGCAACACCCTTTTTTCGTACAAAAAGTTTTTTTTAAGATCATGAAATATCATGGCCATTAAGAGATTGGTCTAGGTGCTCGTACTTATTTTTTGAATTTTTTGGAAATAAATTTTATTTACTCAAACAAAATTTGATGTTTACAGTTGTGTCTTGTTAATTAAAATACATGTTAATATATATATATATATATATTTCTTTTTTTTTTCTTTCTTTGTAAGTTAAAAGTTTATTTCAATATCTTACTATTACCCGTACTTTTTTTATTGTGACCTATGATGATTATACTATGTACACAAAGAGATATAGGTAAAGGTGCATGAGTAACATTTGAAGAAGATTAAAGTTTTATTTGTGGATTTATTTATGTAGAAGATTGCATTTCTATACTTTTATTTGGTGTATATTTAGATATCTAAAAGGTTGTTTTTATGTAAAAGCTTGTATTTTGAAATACTATATATTTTGTACATGTCCTCTATCGGGTTATATTATATGTTTTGTTATCTTTTGTGAGAGTGTTACATTATGGTCTTAGAGTTGTGTGGTTTTAGGATGACCTAGGGATAGTGGGTTTAATGTGTTTCTTTTATGTGTGGTTATTTGTTTAACTATAGTTTAAAGATATAATTAGGAGTTTCTAGTGAAATATTTTACAATGTTTTAAAAATGTGAAATGGTTTTTTAAAATGTGTTTTGTAAGATCAGAGAAAATTAAATAAATAAATATTTATTTAATAAATGGGAGGGCGGGAATCCCTAAGTTAATTAATGTGGAGAGAGAAGACAAGGAATAATACTAGCTTAAGTGGTTGAGAGTACTTGGTTACTATGAAAGGACTTGGGTTTGAGTCTTATGTATGTGTTTTGGGTGTGATTTTAATTACCTTAATGGATAAAACAAAATTACATTAAAATAAGATTAATGGTCATCAATTGTTATTCCATGATGGTTTCTCAACCCCTCCATTTGCTCCTCAGCGGCTAGGGTTTCACCCTTCTCATTCATGACTAAAAAGGAATTGGCAAAAATGAATCTATTTCACATAAGTCAAGGTTTGAACATACAACCACACAATTGCCAAGCCAATGCACAACCAATCAACCAATTCATGTTTCATGATAATTCCCATGCATCAAGGATTATATTATTATGCCCCATGGTCCAACATATTATTAAAATAATAAAACAATTAAATTAACACCCTAATGTAATATACATGACTTGCAATCACTTGAGCTAATACTATTCCTTGTCTTCTCCCTCCAAATTAATTAACTTAGCTATGATTGCCTTCACTATCTGGATCTCCTTCCCTCTCACTTTCATGACTTGAGAATACAATATTCTCACTAGCCTCACGTCAAAAGTCAGATCTTCCCTGATCTGAACCTCATCTTGATCTAAACATCATCCCCTTATAGTACATGAGTGGGACTTGCAATGTATTTCCTTATTTGTGGGACTTGAAACACTTTGTGCAAGTTTGCTCGGTTCGATGGTATGACGATCTCATATACGACCGAACTAACCCTCCGATTAATCCAATACTGCCTGATGGACTTCCTAGTCAACTTTATGGATTGATCGCTCTTCAACTGCCCATAGTTGAGGTACTCTAAGTATCACGACTCTACCGGCTTAAACCGCCAACGAACCGCTCCTCTTATTTGCATATCACTTATGTCTATTCCGTGTCATGTACATCCATTCCTGAATAAAACTAACCTTCTCCGTTGTATGTTGTAACAACCCAGTCCAATAGTAACCAACTCCCCATCTTGATACCCGCACCACGAAATTTTGCCTCTCTTCCCATCCAATGCCTCATACGACGCCATTCCGATCTTAGTCAATACTTCACTTGAGTGGTTTAACTCACCAAATTCTTCTTAGCGATCCACTAACACTTGTAGTCATTCTCATGTTTACATTGAGTCCTTGCCAGATAACTCTAGATCGCATGACACTTTGCCATCGCCTTTCCTCTTGATCCATACTTGATACGTCATTGTCGATTTATCTCTTTGAATCATCGAACACCATTTTATTGGGTATCACATTGCTCAGGAATGAAATTGGAAAATAATCAATTCCCCCTTGTGTTTATACCTTAATCTTACAAAGGAATCAATTCCAATTAACATTGAGTTTGAATCCTTTGATCACCATGAGACACCACCATACTCGAGTGCTTTGCACTTAGTCGCAACTGTAGCCAATTACGAGTGTAACTTGTACATGGGTAACATGTGACCACTTAAGGTTGTAGCTTGGTGGTTGTGGAAGTTCAGTGGGAGTGTGCGAGATCATGGCTCGTACAGATGAGTCGCGAAAGATTGCCCTCTTCGGTGTTAGCCGATGAGTTTGGTAGTCTTGGGACAAATACAAACTGTGGTTCGTATTAGGAAACTCCACTTGGTGTTGCGGATTGTAGTCCGTAACAAGATCATTCCCACATATGGACTATGGGTGGTGGCGTGTAGTCAGAGGGGCGAGTAGACACTCGTGGCAACAAGTATCAACTAAAGGAATCATTAGAGGGTATAACATCTGGATGCTCATGGTGACGACCGTAAGGGGGGGCTAGTGACGAAAGATGGTACTTTTCGAGAGGGTCGTCGGATTAAGTTAGTAAATCAAGGTTTGTGGGGTTGTTTTCTTTTATATTATCGTTATTTCTTTTATTTTGAGCTCACTCTATTTGTTTGTGTTTGGCGATGATCGTGTAACTTGTTACACAAGAGTAGAGGATATTGTAGGTGAAGCTTTTGAAGAGTAGAGCCAGAGAGAGGGCTTACATAAGGATTTTTTTAAAAGACTTGTATTTATCTCATTCGTTTTCATGGAATATGAACTTGGAGTTGTATGCTTTTAATTGAATATTGGTTTTGGAATTTGTTTTCATTTGGCGCGATTAATAAAGGTGAAAATTTTTCCCGCGTTTTTGAGTAAGATGAATAATTAAATTAGTAATATCCGGCCAGGATATTACATGTTTTGTATTTCCAAAAAAGATCATGTTAGACATGAATATGAACTTTGACATTTCAACTATGTTGAAATCGTAAAGTCCATCAATCATTTTTCACCACATGAAATTTTTTGTGAGGAAAATCATTGTGCTAATAAGTTAGCTAATTTGGGTTTAATTCATAGAGAAAGGTATATGTGGTTTAACTTTTTTACCTCTATGTATTTGTGTATGCTTTTTCATAATAAGTATAGTTTGCCTATATTTCGTGAAATTATGTTTTGTATTTGAGTTAAATGATTGTTATGAATTAAAATAAAAGTATTAAGATAACAAAATCTTGATGAATTTTTGAGGCATACACTCATGAGTAAACAAAGAAGATTTTCTATATTAATTCTAAAATTACATATTTTGAATGGTTATTTCTATATTGTGTAAATTGATGTTGACCATATGTTTTATTCTAGAGAAAAATATTTCATTGTATTAAGTGATTGTTTGTAGATTTAGAAGTTTTCTTTTTGGTTAATAGTTTGACACCAATAGTTCTGTTGGTGTAACATTTTATATGCTATATAGGTTTGATAGTTGTTGATAGTGTTAAAATAGATGTGACTAATATTCACAAACAAGAGGCGGATGAATTGATTGTGTCAAAAAAATTATCCCTTTTCACTTTCAAAATCTTCTTTAATCAACTAACAAAGGATGGATAATGCACAATTAAAAGATCTCAATAATTATCAAGATAGAGACAATGTCATGTGATGAGTCATTTTTTTCCTTATTCCATTGCCTTTTTATGCAATTCTTGAGAGTTGTTTAGTGCTTAATTGTCTTTTATTAGTGCATTTTCCTCAACTGCGCTTCATTGTGTCATTATTCCAAATTTTGAGTAATTGGGCATTAATTGGTCTAATTATTATTTCTAATTTTTTTAGGTATTTTGAGGATCAAATTTTGGAGCTTGTACATTTATCATAAGGTCAAGAGATATTTGCCACATGATTTCCACATCATTGCCACATCTGCGCCATGTCAGTCAGCCTGTCCACGTCATTAGGCCATCATTTTCAACCTATTGTGGCATTTTTGTAATTTTGAGTGGCAGAATGACATTGTTGTAAATGTGTTGGTCTATAGTGATGTGACCACGAAAAATTTAGGTCTCCTTTGGTGGCAGCCACACTTCATCTTCTCCATTCTCTATTTTTCACGTGTCTAAGCTTTGGTTGGTGCCATTTTTGTTCCATTAAAGCTTTAGAATTCTCTTTTGCTTTTTAATACCCAAGTTAGGGTTTGATGTTCTGTTTTGGTGAATTCCGTTTTGAAGTGTTTAATTGCTCCATTTCCATGTCTTGCTAAATTCGTGTATTGACTCCTTGATGAAAAATGCAATGAAGCTTTGAGGTTGTACTTGTTTTGTGAAATCTACCATGTCTTTTTCTTGAATTCGGGGAATGCATGTGGTCTATCTGTTTATGCTTAATTTATAGATTAATTGCATATGTTTGGGTTAGGTTATGTTCATGCTTAATGTTTGTAGGTTGGCTGTCATGAATTCATAGATGTGTGCATTGCTTAATTGCATAATGAAGTTAGATTGTAACTTTCGCTTAGTGGGTTATTGTCTAGTGGATTGAGAGAATGCAGAAGTGTTAATTTAGTGGCCTATGATAAGTGAAATTGTGTTTGAATCAAGGATGTCAATATGTTTTTAATCACTATTGCATTTAATTTAATATGTTGATTAACATTGTGAATCTACCAACCCCCCTTTGTGTTGAATTACAATTCTGGAAGGCTTTGAATGAGAGGTTGGTCACTAAGAGACGAATTTGGTTGAACTACCGAGTATTTACATGTTTTATTTGGTCGAGTACGACCTCGATCATCATGAAACACAAATTTTTATACTAGTTCGATTCTACACGAATCTACATCCAGTTTTCTTCTAGCAACCATAGCTAGAAGATTTCAACTGTATCAAACATAGTTTACAAGATTTTAAGTGCACCTTAACAATCCTAAACTCAACACGTTGAAATAAATGACAACTACTAAAAACTAAAAGATGAAAGTCACCATCAAAAGATGAAATTCACCAAGAGGATTATCTCTCGACAACATCATTGGTGATATATCAAAGGGAGTAATATCTAAGAATATGTCAAATTTTTGTATGATAATATCTTTTGTTTCACAGGTAGAACTAAAGAATGTAGAAGAAGCTCTTTAAGATGATCAAGGGTGCATTGTAATGCAAGAAGAGCTGAATCAATTTGAAAGGAATGAGGTTTAGGAACTGATTCATAGAGATGAATCACATCAAGTAATAAGAACAAAGTGAGTGTTTAGAAACAAGCTGGATGAAGATGGGAACATCACTAAGAACAAGCCAGACTTGTAGCAAAATGATATATACAAGAAGAAGGTATAGATTATGTTGAGACATATGCTCTAATTGCAAGGTTAGAGGCTATACATTTACTCCTTGCCTATGCTTCTCTAATGAAATTTAAACTTTATCAAATGGATGTTAAAAGTGATTTTCTAAATGGATTTATAAAAGAAGATGTGTATTTTGCGCAACCTCCTAGTTTTGAGGATTATAAATTTCCTAATCATATTTATAAATTAAAGAAAGTACTTTATGGACCGAAACAAGCACCCAGATCTTGGTATGAACGATTAAGCACATTTTTGTTAGAAAATGATTTTGAGAGAAGTAAAACTAATTTAACTTTGCTTATCAAAAGAATAGGAGAGCATATTCTGCTGGTTCAAATTTACGTAGATGACATAATTTTTGGATCTACTGATAATTCTTTGTGTGAAGGATTTGCAATTTTAATGCAGGGAGAGTTTGAAATGTCAATGATGGGAGAATTGACATTCTTTCTGGGATTGAAAATTAAGCAAGAAAATGGAATTTTCATATCACAGTCCAAGTACTGTAAAGAGGTATTTAAGAAATTTGGAAAGGATACTACTAAGGAAAACAAGTACTCCTATGGGAACATCTTGTTATTTAGACAAAGATGAATCAGGTGTGGAAGTTAATCAAACTATGATTAGAGGTATGATATGTTCTTTGCTATATCTTACTGCAAGTAGGCCTGATATAATTCAAGTTGTATATGTGTGTGTGTGTGTGTGTGCTAGATTTCAGGCTAATCCAAAAGAATCACATCTTACTACTGTAAAAAGAATTTTAAAATATTTAAAAGGAACTGTTTGTTTTGGACTTTGGTATCCATCAAGAGCCTCCCCTACCTTAATAGGTTATTCTGATGTTGACTATGATGGTTGTAAAATTGATAGAAAGAGTACCAGTGGTACTTGTCATCTTTTAGGATGTTCATTAGTTTATTGGCACTCTAAGAAACAAGCCTGTGTGGCTCTATCAACTACTCAGGCTAAATACATTGCTGCAAGCAATTGTTGTGCACAAATTCTATGAATGAAACAATAATTAGAAGATTATAATATTTGTTTAAATCATATACCTCTAAAGTGTGGTAATGCAACTGCCATAAATTTAACCAAAAATCCTATAATGCACTCAAGAACAAAGCATACAGAAATTAGACATCATTTTTTAAGGGATCACATAAATAAAGAAAATTGTGTGGTAGAATATGTGGACACTAAGCATCAATTAGCTTATATTTTTATAAAACCTTTAGCCAAAGATAGATTTTATGAACTTTGGAGAGATTTGGGAATACTAGAAGTATCTTAAAAACTGCAAAACTTAAATTTTTTTTATTTTTTGAAAAACAATGCTAAATAATCGATTATCACTTAAGATAATCGATTATCCACTCTCTGACTAAAGTTCAAATTCCTACTGGAATAATCGATTATCAAGGAAGATAATCAATTATCTCGACCCTTGTCTAAATTACTACAACTTGTTCTGGAATAATCGATTATCACTTAAAATAATCGGTAATCTGCTTATCCAAATTTTTCAGGGATTCAAACTTTGAAACAATAATCAATTATCACCAAGGATAATTGATTATCTCGCAACGTTGGGCAAAATGTTTTCAAAAACTAGCCATTGTAACGGCTAGATTTATCTTTATTTCTTAAATTTCACCATTGGGAAACTTTTGTCTATAAATTCTCACCCCCAATTTTAACTGTTCACCTACAAAAAATCTCAGTTCTTGATTTGCCCCTTTTTGAACCCTAAATTATGTCCAATACTCTTCTATCTCTCACTCTCAAAATTCAGTGTTGTTCTCAATGGCAGAACCATCCCGCAGAAAGATTCCCACCCACCGAAGTGGTGCTCCACGTTCTAATCAACCTTCTCCACGAACTACTTTCATTGAAGGTTGGATTTCAAACGAAGAAAGGTGAGTCGATATTGTACAAATCTGGAAAAACAAGGTAATCATTTCTCCCAAGTTCATCAGTACCCACTAGTTCACAGCTCCTGGTTTTGAATTTCCATCTCTCTTCAATTTCCAAGGCATTAAGAATTTTGTAGAAATGCCAGGATCATTTTATCCTAATCTTGTGAGAGTGTTTTACTACAATCTAAAAATCAAAGATGAAATTGCCTACACAAGGATCAAAGGTGTTGACATCATCCTTGACAACAATATTTAGGAAAGTGTGGCAAAGTTTCCCATAAATGATGATGTTAAGCCTATCCTAAATGGTTTTGATGGATTCAATCGAATTCTAGCTTACCAATCCTTCCTATGCAACCCTACGCAAGATGTTGGGATACAATTATTAGCTGGTGGTCTTAAGATGGATGAAAGTCTCATCCACTATTTGATTGTTTGGATTCTCTGTCCTAGGGGAACAAATCATGCTCAATGCTCAAAGGCCAAACTTATGATAATGTATGGAATTTTAAATCGTGTTCCCATCAAATGGTCAAGCTTAATTCTTGATACTATGCTGAAAGCCAAAAGGTATCCACAATATCCTATACCATATTGTCTCCTAATCTCTAGGATTTGTGAATACAAAGGAGTCAACATAGTTGGGCAGCTATTTGATAACGCTGTTGTTGACGCGATCAAATTAATACTACTTATCTTATAACAACTTTAGTATTGTTAAGAAAGTAGTCAACAAAATAGTAATGGTAAAGTAACCCAAAGTCGTCTCCCAACGAACACGGAATTGATTTTTAACAAATTAGTTCTTATAAAACTATACAAATGAGTTAGTC
>Ga0099822_1006850_pt1 | contig 14797 bp, 6 predicted proteins | sample CowpeawhiteBW_FD_76839 | JGI IMG/M metagenome (GOLD analysis project Ga0099822, IMG submission 76839) | Root nodule microbial communities of legume samples collected from California USA - Cow pea white BW | ecosystem: Host-associated > Plants > Roots > Nodule | place: USA: California | collected...
ATATATATATATATATATATATATATATATATATATATATATATATATAAGAAACAAAATCAAAAACCGCTTGTATAGGAGTAAAAACGTGTTGAGCAAAGAGGAAAAGCGGTTAACTTGAAATCCTTGACAAGTACAAGTTGGGGAACTTACCTCAAGGACTTCCAGATTTGGACACTTTCGGATTAAGGTACAATGATCCTCCGTGTCCAGCATTGCATAGAGGAGATCCAATTTTTTTAGTACGCCTGCAAATAAGAACACTATGGGCAACTCATTCTTTCCAATATACGTTAAACCCAATCGACATAACTTTGCTGGTAATGATATAGCAGAGTAATTTTCTGGTTCCGCGTTGTAGGTGCCTCCACAAAACTCTTCCAGAGCAGAAGCATGCTTAAAGAAGTTCACAAGATCAAGTATTTCACAATCAGTAAGTTTCACAGACACTAAGTTCGGGCAATTTTTAGCCAGGAGTTCAAGGTCCTGATTCCTTATACAAGCAATGTCTGTCAGATAAAAATTCAGATCCTCAAGAACTGTATTATTCGAAGCAAGTTCGTGTAGCCATTCTCCGTCCTTCTCAACAATAGAACTTTCCTCCAGAAACAAAACTCTCAAATTCCTGCCACAGAAAAATTTACAGTCAGAGCCACCAAAATTTGATTAGCTGCAGGCATAAGTTCTAGCTTCCAATGAACAAGGTACATCGTACCAATGTACTTATAAATTGTAATATGCCTAGAATTTATTCCCTAAAACAAAGATGTCTGTTATCATGTAATTTTTATTCTAAGAAAACAAAATGAAAACTAAAAAAGTAATAATATTCTTTCTCCTTTAAATGAAGCATAAAGTACAAGAATGGCAATACTTCAGTTTAAAAAGAAACGCATATACTACGAGAAGAAGAAGACTCATATCTTCATCCTCTAAGTTACAGAAACTGATGACCACAGTTTTAGTCAATAAATATACGAACTCCATCCTCTTAACTTACTCCATAAATGACTAATCACCAGAAAAAATACAATCAATTTGAAGATTCGAAACTTCAGGAGAACGAAATTCAAACCATTTAATCATTTGAAACTGTTAGGAAAAATAAAAAGCTAGTAACCGACATTGAAACAAAAACGAAATTAAACCAGCTACCTCTTCCCCAGGATACACCAATAAATAATGAATGTAGCTAATACAAATTCGTACCTTTTCTTTCATCTTATCTTTCATTCAATTTCTTTCCTAAATATTTTTCTTCACATCATATCATTTTCCCTAACATCCTACATTTTTTATTTTCATTTTCTTTTTACCTCTTCTCTTTTTCCCCTCATACACTCATATAATGGGTATGTTGGTCATAAATTTAGGAATCCTCAACAGTTAACAGTAACTGATATCGTGACACAGAACAATTTATTACCCAATGTCATTAAAACAAAGCTTCTTGCCAGACAACTGGAACGGATACATAGCAATAAAAGCAGGGAGGATTAGCAAAACAAGTAAGAACACTTGGCGTTTCTGGTTAACCATTCAGGGCTCTGTGAATAGTAACTAAACAGTCATCATCACGCAAATTCGAATAAATAAAAAGCATCATCCACAGCTCTAACTACACACGAATCTTAGGTCAAAGAATCCAACTCCTCAACGAAGAATAACACACAACTGAACATATTCAAAGAAAAGGAACTCAAACTGCTAAACCCCTTCAACAAAACATCAGTATCGGAACATTATATATGCAAATTTCAAGTCAATGAAATTTAATTACTGCATTTTTCATCACTATGTTTGGTATTAATCCAATGAATTTGACATGAACCTGCCAAAGCCATGTTATTTTTTGGTGCATGGAAAGAGATAAAAAAGGGATAGTTAACTTTCAAAGAAAATTAAATGATTTTAAACACAACAATAGTTAGGGCAACTAAGCTAGTCACTGTTAAACCCCTTCATCGATACATAACTTTCCAAACATCCGTCATAAATTAACCCTTTCGTGCAAACACAAACCAATTAGTTACTAAATCTAAACAATTCACAGATAAATTTAAAAAGTTCTGTCCCCAAAGTTAACTCCATGGTTAACAAGAGAAAATCATATTTTGGTCATTAATTTTTATTACAGGATGCTTAATTAGGAAAGAAAGCAAACTAACAGAAGTAATAGCAGTTATAATAAACGGAATTAAGTTAATTACTTGCAAAGGCGACCAATATGAAGAAGTCCATCGGTGGAGAAACCGGAGCACTTGTCAAGCTTGAGAGCGTGCAGCACGTGACCTCGGGAGCGAGAGAGGAGCAGAAGATCGGAATCAGTGACAATCATGCGGCGGAAGTGGAGGCTCTTCAGGCAATCAAAGTACTGAGAGATTTCCTCAACCCAGGGGGTGACGTGGCCTCCCCAATCCTCGGGAATCAGGTTGAACATTGCGGCTCGGGGTTTCCCCTTCAGTTTAAGTGACTCCAGATGCGGGAAGCGACGTCGGAGGCGTGCCGGCGTTGTGGTGTAGCAAAGGGCGATGGTGACGTGCTTCCGGGTGAGGGAGTCGAGCTCATACCAGCGTCGACACACTTGAGAAACGGCGTCCCGGTCCTTAGGGTCATCGATGTAGGGTATGACGCAGTCGAGAACCACGTCGACCACACGTGTTTTTCGCACGTGTTTCTCCTCCGTCATGGGTTGCTATTGGATCGGAACCTGAGGAGTGAAGAGAAGAAAAAGAAAGATGGAGGAGGCGAGAGAGATGACGAGAGAGTGTATGTGTGTGTCTGAGAGCGAGAAAATGGTAGGGCCAATAAAAATGGAATGGGTGAAAGGACAAAACTTGTTGTGAGCTTATTACCTATATTTACGTGATGTGATGTAACACGTCACTGCTTCAAAGGTCTTTCTGTTATAACAATGTTTGATATTTTCATCTCTGGACGAGGAACACAGTTTCCGGTTACCGTGTGAGTGGCTGTGTGTGACGTGTGTTGTCTTGAAGCAAGAGAGCTGTAATAAATGGTGCGCATAAAAACAAATAAATATGTAAAAAATGATTATATAATAGAAAAAAGAGGTTCAGAAAAGACAAATAAATGAAAAATGATAACGTTTGAAATTGTTTAGTAGGATGGAACAAATTAAATTTAGGAACAAATTAAGTTAAGGAATAAATTTTTTTATCATGATTTGTGAATCAAGTAAGATAATGGATTTACATTTGAATTTTATTCACTTCTTGACATACTGTGATTTACTGATTAAGATTATTTTTATATATGATATATATATATATATATATATATATATATATATATATATTAAAATAAATACTTCATATAAAAGAAATTGTGAGACTTCAAATTAAAAAAATTATCTTTTTTATTTTTATTAAAAGTCAATTTTTTGTTTTGTTTTTCTCTTTATCCGTATTGGAATGGATAGTTTCCTTAGTCACATGTGTATTGCATTTCTCTCTCCCTTTCCTACATAATTTTAATATGTAAAACAACATGTATTCACATTTTTTATGTTATACTAACTGTTTTCTTTGTTAAGGTTTCATGAAATTATACAAATCCTATTAGAATTATAATGTAAGAATGACAAATTATATGAGATGACTTTGGTACATGTTAATACCTCAACAACATCTACTAAATTATCTCACATAATCAATGACTATTTTCGAACTATTTTTGAAGAGTATTATAGGAAAGTAGTTGGTCCTCACCTAGTTAACTTGTCCAATAAAAATAATACAAATAGGTACACATTTTAAGGTGAAATATTAGGTTCCTATAAAAACTATATTTATAAAACTTAATCCTTTTTTATAAAAATCTTTATAAAAAGAATTTTAATTCGTATAAAATTATTTTTTTATATATAAAAATTAATGGTTAGCATTCTTTGAAATCAAGTCCTAAAACTAGGATAAAATGTCCCATAATATAAAATCCATAGAAATTTTTATTCGGGACATAATACAAACATAAAATATTTATAGAACATTTTTACATTAAGTGTTTTATAAATATAAATAAATAAGTGTTTTCATGTCATTCTTGGATTGAATGTACTTGAATGGTTTCCATCTTTTAAAACATTTTGCACCTTTATTTCAATGATCTTACCTACTTTATTGATTATATATTTATTACATATTTATATTGATGAGACTTATAACATATCTATTATATATGTTCTATAGGCAAGTGAAATTTTAAGGTTGTTACATCATATATTTACTTATATATCCTAGATAAGAGTATACATTGGGTTTTTAATAAAATAAAAAATAATCAAACAAAATAAATAAATAATTAGTTGAGACTTAATATTGTATAATATTTGAACAAAACACTTAATCTTGTAAAAATCTTCTTTTCCTTTATTGCTATGCTCATTTAAAACAGTACCATAAGAAATTATAAACTTTTTATAATTAATTAATTTCATATAACTTTGTATAGTAAAAAATAAACAATAAAAACATGTTTGAAAAAAATGATTAAAAAATTATTTCTACTATTTAACTTTTGTCACGTTCAAAATAAATCAGGTGTAACACCAAAACGTATAGGTATAAATAAAATGCAACCTCATCGTAGTAATTGAAATCTTGTTAGGTCAAAAAAAAAAACAGATAAAATTTCAAAAAACTATGATATTTAAGTATCTTATTTGATCTGAAAGTATATATTTGATTGTATTTAATACTTTTGGAGTTAGAAAATAAGTTAGGATTACAATGAAATAGTACTTTTCTAAATAATTTTTTTCATATAAATAAGTCAGTACTAACGAAATTGTATAAATAATAGGCGTAAAGATTAATACTTTAATAGTTTAATCTTATATAGTAAAAAATATAGGTTAGAAGAGATACAAATTATTAACATGATATTTGGTGGTAGATATTGTATATCAAATTACTAATAAAGATAAAGATTGACTTTTTTTTTCTTTCAAAATATACTTTTTAGAGTTTATAATTAATATATATATATATATATATATATATATATATATATAATTATAAATCTATAACTAATTACAATTATTTTGTTTATATAATTTGGGATATACACAATATAATTTAAAAAAAAAAAAGATTACCCCATACTCATTCTGTTATGATTAGATGAAGAGTTAACTGAAGAATCTAACATATATTGATAAAGTAATATTATTTGAATTGTATTTTTATCCAAAATTGCTAACCGTTATTTCAAGTTAGATGATTTATGGCTCATGCGGGTATGTAAAATTTAATTCACCATGTATGAGGGAAGATAGATGTTCCAAATTTTATCTAAATAAATTTTCAAGTTGTACTACAATTGATAAAGAAAGATATTCCTAATATAGAAGTTGTGATGATGGTAAATTTGTTGAAAAAAATGGAATTAACTAAGATTGAGACAATTATCTCTCTTTTAAAGTGAATATTAGTGGAGTCGCTCAAGTAGTGAAGTGATTGTGAGCATGTAATTTTGAAATGTGTGGAATCATAGAACTTTCGTGTTAAGGTTTAAGCAATAATATGATCTTTCAATAATTGTTAAAGCAATGACTAGCGATGTTGAAACTTATTGAGTGATACAATAAGTGATATTTGTCAAGTGTTATAATGATGATTAATTAACTATCAGACATTATGTGAGTATTAAGTCAATCATATGTAAAACCAATTTTTTATCTAGAGTTATATTACTAAAGTAAAGTTGCTTAAGCAATAAAGTTTTCGCCGTTGTCGTTTTAAGGAAGTAAAATCATTAAAGTTGAATGAATACGTCAAATAATGTCTATATAACAATAAAACAATAAGGGTGGTGGTAATAAGGAATATGTGATGTTATATGTTTATATGCGTCAACGATGTTTAAATGTGTGTATAGTATGATTATTTATGACGATGAAATACATGCATATGTAGACATTGTATTTTCTAGGGTCAAATATGATTTTAGTCCCTTAACTTTCGGTAAATTTTGGAATTAGTCTATTTCAAAATTTTAAACTAATTTAATCATTGATTTTTCAAAATACATGAATTTAGTCATTTTAATCAAATTTTAATCGTAAATCTCACATTAATTTATCGCGTTTTGTGATGGATTATATACACGAACAGTTAAAAGAAAGAAAACAAAATAAACTCGGAAATTTGCATGATGAGACAGAAAGAATAGTTGAGAAAAGAGACGACATTGATTTTTAAGCAGACTTTTGGTGTTTGAGTTAGAGGAACGATTTAACCCTGTGTAATAAGAGGAATTTTTGAGCAATAATAATAATCATCATCTAGAAGGTGACACTGTTATTTTGAAAAGCACGTTAAGTTTACTTCAACTTTAAGAAGATGGAGATTACGGGCAGTGGCACCGTGTTTGGCAATAATGCAACTTAACCCGCCGCACCTAATTAAGCCATTATTTTATGAAATCAAACGTAAATTTGGGGCTCTAACCATTGAATTTTGCTCTAAAGGATCTATCATCGCAAGTAGATCGTACTTTATCATAAATAAATTATATATTTCCATACCAATCAATAATGGAGAATATATTTCTTGTCCATAAGGCATTTCTAATTCATCTTTTGACATTTTAAATCTACTTTACATAAACTATTTTTTTTCTTTTGGAATCTAATTTAAAGTATAATCTTTTGTTGCATCTCAGGGTCCACTATACAACACGACTCAGCGGTTTGTCAGCTAGATCCTCTATACCCTAATTTTTTTTTTGGATTATTACTTTATCAAAAAATATTACACACTATCAATATAAAATAATTTTATATTTTTCTTAATTGTAAATCACGAATATATACTGAACTTACTTTAAGAAAATGCGCGTAATAGTTTATAGTTACTTAGCTGTAAAATTATTTTTCTTGTATCATCGTTAAACTCTTCGTTTTGTTAATTATTGCCACTCCAATTTGTTTATTTTATTTTATTTTTGTGGCGAAAGATATTTATAATTTAAATGAGGGCAAGTTGGTGTTTGACAGATCATTATAAAAACTTGAGCATATTAAATAGATTTGTTACTGTCATGTAGCTCTTGGTTTTTTTCTTGGTGGTTGGCTTCTATTTTGCAAGTACATAAGGGAAGAAACTCTAGCTAGATAAGACATTATTTTCACATTCTGAGCATGTCTTTATATAATAATGGCAAATACAAGTTTGGATTTCCTTTGGTTAATTACATATTTTGTGCCAACTTGTATACTATATTCTAGTTTTTGAATTTGTTCTTATTTCTAGAAAAAATATTTAGAGGTTTAGAGCATCTATCGATTTTTATAAAAGTTTTAAGTGAAATTTGATATTTAGTCGTTATGTTTTAATTAAATTCACTTTCTAAATAAACGAATTAGAAAATTAAGATTTTTTAAATTTAAAATTATTAATTTGGGAAAATTTTACCATGAACTTAGTAGTTAAAATAGTGAAATGTGTAGTCAAAATACATATAAGCCCAATATTAACACATGCATCCTGAGCTAAATAAAAAATACACTCAAAAGTTTCAAGTTGGAAATTTTTAACACAATTTTTTTTCCAAACTTTAATAAAAAGTTGGTGATTAAAATTTAAAAAGAAAGAGATATAGTCTTCTTGCACCAATTATATTAAATATTTATCTTTAACATATCAAATTGCATTCTAGATAACGTTTCATTTATTTACATTGCTTGACACTTTATATTTCAAATCTCAATTTAAAATCTCAATTAATACATACAAAAATTTAACGATGTTGAGTTAAAAAGATTATATTTATCTATTTTAAAAGCTTAAAAATCAAAATATTTCAAAAAAATTTAGCTAAACAAATTTTAATTTCTGCTTCCAAGTTTCTGAAATACAAACATATTTAACTCATTGTTTTACTATAGTTGTATGTATGGGATAGGACCGAGATTATGTGATCCTTACATATGAATATCATACAAGCCAAGTTAAATGCGTCATTAAGATAATTAGATGATCAAACACTCACATTAAGATAACCTAATCAGACTTAGCTTATTTGGTGCGGAAAAATCCATAAAAGTTTAAGAGGTTGTCCTGTTTAAGATTTCACTCCATTAGTACTATATCTACTGTTCCTGTAAAATTTATAATTTGAGCATTGCGCGACTTAAGTACGAACTAAATATTAATCTTAAATACCAAATAAAAAGGTGAAAGTCATGGGAAATTTTCACAATATTGTTGAAGAGTCAAAATACTGTAATTATAGAAGTTAAAGAAAAAACTAATCTTTATTTTCACGTTCGTAATAATTCTCAAAACGCGACATCTTTTTATGGAGAAATTTGAATGCAGTTTGTAATATAATACATCAACTTATTATTTAATGTATCATGTATGTTGAATATTCGTATTCAACAATAATTAAAGTTAAAAGCACGAATTTTTATTTTTTATTAATTTAATAAAAAAAACAAATGTTGTATCATTCATTCAGCATGCAAACTCATGAAGAAAAAAAGAGAAGATGCAGATTTATTTATAGAAGGTTCATTTGAATAAATTTAGTTAAAAACTCCCAACATAATTTTGGTAGAGTTTTCCTCTTTTATAATTTGGAAAAACATGTTAATGTGTTTTAAAAAATAATATATTTAACTACAACAACAAAGAGTTGAACATATTTTAATGAAAACATTTTAAAGAAATATAATCAAACTGTCTTGAAACGACTTATTAAAGACTATTTTAATATTAATTTTGTCAATAATATCTTATCAATGTAAATTTGTCTGAATCATTAACTAATTAGATAACTAACATATTATTTTTAACGTGATTATTTAGCAAGCCAATCACATTTTTAAATGCAATAGTCCAAAATTAAGTGCCTTTTTTTTTATTAGTTGAAAAATCTGCCAACTGTTTATACGCACCAAAAGAAGAGAGTTCCTTGATCCATCATTGTCAACAGAGTTACAACTATCTCATCTAATTTTCTAAATATTACATACTTGATAGATTCACATCATTTAATTGATCCAATATAAGAAGTAAATTTTCGTTGTTCATAACGATTTTATCCTATTAAAATAATATATTTTTTCTTGAAAAAGTAAAATTAAAAAATAAAATAAAAGCATAGCATGTTGGAAAACCAAGATAATTAAACTGGTGACAGTTTGAAAGTGGAAGACATGAGTTCCGTGGATGACGAGCTTCTTCCACAAAGAACACTGAAATGATTTTTTTTTATAATAATATTTTGATTATTTTTAATTTATTATTTAATTAATTTTAAATGATTATATTATATTATTAAAAATAATGCATTAACCAACTCCATGTGGGACACCCCATGGGAACAATTGGACAAAGACCTCACTAGTGTATGAGTGGTCCTCCACCTAAGACACCAAAGCACCACTTTTTATATATACCTATGTGTCTCGATAACAATTACCTTTATCTTTTAACCCATTAGGGACGTGTTTGGACACCGATTAGATTAACCCAATGTCCGTTCAGTGAGATGAAAGAAATGATAATCACTTTCGTACATAAACGTGAGTTTGGGGCCATGAAAAAGTAAACGCATTAATTACAGGACATCGGAACTTGTCTCATATTTTATTCAGGTTTCTTACATACAAGGGTTTCCACTTCACTATCCAACCTCTATAGTAAGAGTTTGTGCTTTTCTCTTATAATTTGTCTTTTTTTTTTTTATTTCTTTTAACTTTAACTTTAAAAATTTGCTATATAATAAGGTTTTTATTTATTTATAAATAATATATTTGTTTTATTTTTAATCGATGTTGATGTTTTATATATAGTAATTTTATCGATGCATTATATATAATAAATTTATCATATTTTTCATCGATGTGTCATATATCCTAAATTTGCTATATAATGTAGATCTTTAACACACTTGCTTCTAAATAATTTTGATATTATATTAAAAATTTGACTTTAAACATAAAGTATAAATTAGTTTACAAAATATATATATATATATATATATATATATATGATAAATTTATCATATTTATAATTTAAGTTGACATCCAACAAATATATTTTAAGTGCGTAATTATATATTTGTAGATGTTCTAGCAAGAGATACAATAAAAACAAAAATCTGGTTAGAATAAAACTCTAATTCTATATTAAAGAGCAAATTTTAAACGTAATTTTCTTTTTTTAAGATGATGTTTACTTTTAGTTTTATATATATATATATATATATATATATATATATATATATATATATATATATATATATATATATATATATTTGCGGTTTCTACACTGGATGATTGAATCCGGGGGCATTCGATCAAGGTTTTGCACTTTAAATATCTAAATTAAATGGGATTTCATTTCACCATTAACTTCTCATCCACTTAAACTATTCCTTCTATCATGACTAGAGTCAAATGATATGGCTACGTACTATTGCTGATTTTGAAGAAAAAGGTTTATTTATTATACTAATTCGTTTAGTTTGATTATTCCTCTTGGATATAGTCAAATTTTAATTGTAGAATGAAACAATTTTTGTCTCATTATTATCTCTGCCTCACTATCCAAACACTACAAAACAACCAAATTTAATTCAATTACTCTCAAGTTTCCAACATTATTAATTCTCAACATGACCTAATTCGTAGAGGTACAACTATTTGAATTGATATATAGTAACAGTAAAACCCATTTTTAAGTTCAATTAGGTTGATCAATTATGATGAGTTAATTTTATTAATTGGGTCCAATGTTTAAATAGATGCGAATTAAACAGGATAAGCTATAAAACGTTAGTCTTTTTAAAATAAAATAAAATAAAAATAAGTTAAACTTCAATAAAAAAAATATAGATTGTTATTTTATTTCAGTATAATAGAATACAACGTGTAATAGTAAATATAAAGTAGAGTCCATATATAAACTTGAAAATGAACGTCAATAACGTTTAAAATATTAGATTTATTGTTTATGATTTTACTAATGGTATGAACAAACAAATAGGCACAAAGTAACAACATGATCTGAGCTAATAAAAATTCTAGTCAAACTATAAGTGTAAAGTAAAGTAAACCATCCTGCGGAATAAGTATTTACTCTATAAACGTTTGAAGTTTTCAATATATTAATTGTTTATTCATTTAGTTCCAGCAACGAATAATTCATAATTATATCATTATTTGAGAACTGTATTCTATGAGACATTAAACTAATCCTTTCACCACCAACTTGGTGCTGAAACAGTTATTAATTTATGACCAGCAACTTCCACTTCCATGGTTGTGATTCACCCTAGAACTATATAAAAACACGCCAATTATGAGTAGTTGTAGTCAGCCACCATGACAGAAACGTAACCATCAATCATTATTACACCAACTCCTCCTCGCCTCCAGCCAAGAAAATCCATAAGCATCGTACATTGTATTGGGATACCAAGGAACATGTTTGGTGGGCTTTAGGGTTTTTGGTTCATATTGTTCCCAGATAATGAACGAGAATAATAATTTTGGTTTCAGTTGAATTGAATTTTGATAAAAAAAAAAAAAAAAACTCAACTACCAATGAAATCATCAAAAGGTGATACTCATTAGTAGAATGAATACTTGTTTCACCAGCATACTTCAAACCCACAACCCTGCTTTGTTCATAAAATGAACCATGAATCCAGGTTGTGATTATGGCATGAATTTCCTACCTGGAAACTACCCTGATAAAAATAATGAAGATGCAGCAGCCATATTCTAATATATTGTTTGAATCACTACCATTTTAGAGCTATTTTGCTAACTGAAGATGGTAAACGAAATATTGATGAAGCTAGTGAGTGACCTCCAATCAATCACACACGCTTTAGCTTTACAGGTTTGGCAGCGTCCTTGGCAAGCAAGAAGTGAATTCCCCTAACCAGTTCTTCTTTCATCGTGAATATAACAGCAGCAGCAAGCACACTTTGTACAATTTTTGTGCCCATACCTTTGTAAAACCCATTCAACCCTTCATACCGGATCATTTTTATAACAGCATCCCTAGTACCTGGATTTAAAGAAAATTATGTAACTTTAGAGAGGAAAGGACGAAGAGTAATATTTCTAAAAGTTGAGTTCACGTTGCTTTTAAAGAGATTTTTTTTTTTTTTTTTGAACTTATACTTTGTGGTGCAACTTATTTGAATTTGTTTTTTAGAAAAACTAAATTTATTCGCACTAATATTGTAGTAAGCAGTTTTATTTGGATTATACTTTCATATTAAACTTTTATTTGAGATTATGTTTTAAAGAATTGTTTTGAAATAATATTATTTAATTTTTTTAAAATATCCACAAGTATCAATGGTTACTTTTGTATAAAAAAAAAAAAACTCATTTTTTATTCAGGTAACAAGACTGGCTCACAAGTCCAAAAATTTCTAGATCAACAAGGTAAAACAAAATATCATCATAACTTATACCTTTGTAATGGTGCCTCCTGTCTCCTGTTTTATCCTGTCTAGCCTGGAGCCTCGCCTGGGGGAACAAGATATCATCAAGTAAGAAATTGAGAAAGCCATTTTTCAGAGATAGTATTCTCAGTCCTCCCCATTCACTATATCTAGTGAATAATGGAAATCATTGTGACAGATCAACAACATGCTAACACAATTTTAAAAATAAGGCATTTAGTATTATAACAAATTGTCTACTATATCTAAAACAAGTTATCTGAATTAAATTTAAAAATAAAGTGACAGATTATTACAATGCCAAACACATTAAATCACGCTATATGATATACTTTCACAATCATAACCAAGAGAAAGCTAGTATAGTATACCTTCACAACAAGGAGTGGATAAGTTACAACAGTAGCTCCAAGCTTAGCCAAAGCTCCAAGAAGAAATATCTAGCCTCATAGGGAAGTTTCAATAGCAATATAGTAACAAGGCAATATAAGAGAAAATATATGGAAAGGACATCACTGAATGAAAAGAGATATTATGCAGAGTGGCGAAATGACATAATACCTCTAAAGCAGTTACTCTGTTGCTATTACGTCTTTTTCTTATCTTTGACAACATGGCCTCATACAGCATGAACTGTATGGAAGGATTGCTTACCTGAGTTAAAGAACAAACGATTAGTAATACTCCCTCAGCATGAAAGATATTCACTTTCAACATACCATGATCAGTGATGGTAATACACCTTTCCAGAAACCCCGAATACCAGCTTCATCAAAGATTTCTTGAATCTGAAAAATTGTATTTAAAAATTAAACAAATAAAGGAAACAAGAGGGTTTGAAAAGTATCAAGCATTATCAGGACTAGTTAAACTCTGCATATTATAGGAGGGGGGAGAATCATCAATCAATTTGTGTGAACACTTTCAGACAATCTATTCTAACTGGAATATGAAAACCCGGTATATGAAACAAGACTGTAAAACGAGTTTTTCAAATATATCATATCAGAATAGCCGAGTTGAATAACTTCTCTAAATTACTAAGATTCCAATACAGGCTTTGCTTACCACACGGCTAGTTCCATAAGGAAGAGGCTCAACTGCAGAAATAGTTGCTTGCTCAGTGGCAACTAACAAACCCTGATCAGGTGCATGGTTCGACTCTTTTCTATGTGCCTGAACAGTAAAAAAGGGTTTTGAAATAAAATAGCAAAGTCAGAATCCAAGACTTACTTGGGCAGGAGAAAATCAAAGAGAGAAAGACAGCTTTTGTTTATCATTTATTCTTCTAAATTACAAGAGAACACAATTTTGATTACTACAAGAAAAACAAATAGTAAAACGAAATCAGTTACAGACCTTGTATTATATATTATATACTGAAACAATTTAAAGCAACAAAATAATCTTTTGTGCGTGATACAATATTCCCAAATAGTTCCCCAATCCATGAAAGCTCTAAACTTTGTGAAGTCGAGACCAGCATTCAAAGGTATCTTTGACAACTTCTCTTCCAAGTTTATCTACTTACAATTCTGATTACTTATGGAAATGTTTTAGCTTGTTAGAAAGGAAATAAAATCCTCAACAATAGTCTTAATAATTTATTTACATTCTAATAATCATATACAAAAAATAAAAAATAAACAAACAAACAAAATTAGGAGAAAAGGAAGTTCTCCCAGGAGTTAATCAGTATTAACTATTTCATTATAATTAGTGTATACCAAGAAACAAGACAAAAAAGGGCTAGGATAAGCAACAAGAGAAAGGAAAGCATAAAAAACAGAGAACAATAGATGAATAACAAAAAGCAAATTACCTGCATACGGGTAACAACTACCCATATGGGATTTGTCAATAGCACGTTAACACACCTACACAAAGATTTATCTAGCAATTAGGTAATACCACTACACATGAGTACGGAGACAGTGAGACAATTCATAATCATTTCTACCAACATAATCGGCATTTAACAGTTTGCGCTTTTATTAGAGGAATGTAAATTCAGCTGTTCTTTTACGAAGTCAAATTTGAAAAATGTCGAAATAGAGCCTTCAGAACTAAACGATGATGTTAATATGCCAACTTAACTGCCGTAGCTGAAAGAAAAGCTTAACAATAACTTATATTTGTTGGGGTGATAGCAGAGTAGAACCAAATGGGTTTGTACACTAAGACAAAGTAAACTACCCGGATAAAGCAGCAGTGAGAAGAGAGGAGAGCATGCCAACTGATCCATCACTGACACCCATTTTCTTTTTCTCTAGTGCAGCTGCTTCAGCCATGTTCCTGAATATTTGATAGAAATAATAGTAAACACCCTGTACAATAA
>Ga0099822_1006853_pt1 | contig 14791 bp, 5 predicted proteins | sample CowpeawhiteBW_FD_76839 | JGI IMG/M metagenome (GOLD analysis project Ga0099822, IMG submission 76839) | Root nodule microbial communities of legume samples collected from California USA - Cow pea white BW | ecosystem: Host-associated > Plants > Roots > Nodule | place: USA: California | collected...
TATGATATATTTTTTTTTTTTTTTGTGTGATTCTTTTTTATATAATATTTCTCTTATTTTTTTTTTTTATAAAAAATATATATATATATATATATATATATATATATATATATATATATATAAATAAAAGTTCCTAATATATATTGATATTGATATTTTAAAATACTATTAACAAAAATACGAAAACAATTTGTAGAGAAATCTTCGATTTATATTATTACATAGTCCAATATAATTTATTTTAAGATACCTAAACAAAAATTAATTTAATTATATATATATATATATATATATATACACGAAAACAATTATAATTTTGGTCTAATAATAATTTTATTGTGCACTATTTGAACAACAAGCAATATTCTATCGTCTATATGTTCGTTCGACGTTAAGTTTCTTTCTCTTACATATTCAAATTCCATAGCAATGTCTAGTTATTTCTATTTAAAAACATGGCTATAAGTATGATTACGCTTCCAATAATAGCTACGAATAATTATCTATTTCTTTCAAGTTATTATTATATAATTATATTTCGAGTGTAGGAATCAAACATCTATTAAGAACCACTTCAATTTTACTTCTCTTTTCTCTATGTCTTCTCTTTTCGTAATCCGCTGTAACTTCCTTGTCAAGAAATCTTCCTCCTGCTCGATTGGTTGAATAGACGATCGGAGTACCTGTCTAAAAGGCTCTGATGCTTAAGTTAGTTGAGGGACCGATCAGTGTATAAGTATAGCCGCTGTAATAAATGCGAATTAAAGATTCTCATCAACCTAACTTTGGACCCTATTTATAGTTTCCGGTGTGGGCCTGTAATTAGAGTTCCTTAATCACGACCCAATGATCCTTTAATCAAGATTACTTACTTGTTTAATGTTAATTAATCCAGCTGACTGGTCTCGTTTGGCCGATCGATCGATGGCCGCTTGACTAGGTGGGTTATCTTTTAAGTTTAACAACCTTAAGTGAATATTTAATCTATATGGCCGATCGACTGATGATCATATGTAAAACAATACGCGAATCACCTATGGGGCCGATCGACTGATGGACCTTTATAGGGTAACGCGTGGTCTATCTGGGGACCGATCGACCGATGGTCCTTTATGAAGTGACGCGATTCATCTGTGGGACCGATCAACCGATGGCCCCCTGTGAGGATGCGATTCATCCGTGGGACCAATCAACCGATGGCCCCCTGTGAGGATGCGTTTCATCAGTGGGACCGATCGACCGATGACCCCTTGTGACGCTCATATGTAGTTTATTTAAGTGACCGATTAATTCGACGGTCGATGGGTTCGCATGGTTTCTGTGGGCCGATCGACCGATGGTTCTGTTTCATAGATAAGCCCTCCCAGCCTTGTTCGATGGACCGGAGGATCGGGTGTTGCCGATGGTCTGATGGGACATACAATACAAATTATATTAATATTATATAAAGAACACTAATATGTTTTTGATCTCTCAAGTTTCAGTCAAATTTAGAATTAGTTTATCTTTAAAATTTTTGACCAATTTAGGCATTTATCTTCAAATATGTATGTATTTAGTCATTTTAACTAGATTTTTAGTTTATCTGACATTTTAAGCGCATTTCATGATAGTATTTGAATTGTTTAATCAATTTTCGCTTAAATGCTAACTCAAATATTATCAAAAATTCATGATAGTATTTGAATTGTTTAATCAATTTTCGCTTAAATGCTAACTCAAATATTATCAAAAAACACGTTTAAAATTTCAAATAAACTTAACAAAATTTGATTAAACTAATTAAATTCACGCATTTCTATATATGAAAGACTAGTTAAAAGTTTCGATGATGGACTAATTCTAAATTTCAATTAAACTTGAGGGACCAAAAACATATTTAACCCTATAAAGAATATTAAAATTTGTAAAGCCTTAAAAATAAAAATCTTACACATATCTAACTTCCATATCCCTCTTTCTATATGGATTTAGACTAAAGTTATGGCTTAGCCTATGAATTGATGTATATGGCAATATGACAAATATTAGAAATGAAAGAGATAAATATATCATAAGTGCCAAAGTATGTGTGATGACTTTCAACCACCTCTTATTGCAAGGTCATAGAATTTGTATGTCAAGTTTCATCCTAAAAAAATAGTCATCAATTTTATTTATCTTTCTATTGAGAAGATTTCAGGTGTGAAATAATTTCACATTATATCTCTAAGAAAATCCTAAATAATAAGTCATAAATTTTATTTATATTTCTGTTAAGAGATTCTCACTGTGAAATAAATTTGCAATATATATAGTGTACTTGATGTTCTTTAAACCTTAGGAATTATTATTTTCCCTTAAATAATATATTTACTTGTTTAATTCTATGTTTTCGATTAAATATAAGTTTATTAAAATACACACTACTCTCCTTCAGATTTGATAAAGCTTTTAAGACACCTTACTTTACATATAACTCACATCATTTTTCACGTTCTACTTCTTCCCTTACTATAGACAACTTAATCCAATCATCTAAATAAACTTGTATTATACTTCTACAATAGATAAACCAAAAATTCATATTTACAAAAGATCCATCTAATTAATCATTAATCATCAATACAATTTAATTAATGTGAATACGAAAAAACCTTACAATGTTTTTCTTAAAACTCATCAAATTGCAAGATCTACTACTAGATAAGAAGTTGGCAACCTTTAATTTTTTTTTATATATCTATAAAATTTCAATCATGTAATTAAAATATATTTGCTAAATTGAAGATATTAACATAACATATATAAGATATGTGATGTATTATAAAAATTAACAACAAATATTAAAAAATTGAGGACGAATATAATTTTTGTCAAATAAATAGTTTTATCATAAAAAACAGTATTTGTGTATATTATTATTATTTTAAATACAAGATAAAATAACTCATTAATATTTTTAACATTTTCAGTGTGATTTATTATTTAATTTGCATAAATATGATGCTAACATATCAAATTCTAATTGATATTTTTATATTATTTTATCTTTATTATGACTATATCGTTTTTTAAAAAAAATATTATATATATATATATATATATATATATATATATATATCAAAATCAAAATTATCATGTGGTTTTTATTATATTATTTTTAAAATTGGGCTACGAGTAATTCTAGTGTGTACTATTTGAACCAATTGCAGACAAAACCCCTCTCTCTTGCTCGCGTTAGGGTTTCTTCCTCTTTCAAACTCTATCGCAGGTTGTTCGTTCTATTCAAGCCATGGCGACAAGTATGATTCACTCCTAACAATCTCTTTAGATTTTTGTTTCGCTCACTTAATGCCATTGAATGATTTATTGTTTTACGCATGCAGCTACGACTAGATCTTTTCTCCAAGTCGCAGCGACGGAGGAGGCGCCGCCGCCTCTTAGAGTCGTCCAGATTGAAGGACTGGTATGGATTCTATGCTTTACAAACTTCAATGGCTCCACTGTTGTTCAATTTTTGCTTTGTATATATGGGGTTAATTTGGAAGGGTATTTTGTTTAGCTTCAATTTGTTTATTGCTTGTGTTAATCTGTACTTGTTTTCTCCAATTATATGGATTTTCAAATGACAACATTTATTATGTTGATGGGGATCTGGTAGTAGGATTCATGTTATATGCTTTTGTGGCAGGTCCTTGTATTGTTAGTGAATATTCATTAATTCTTTGCTCTGTGAAGAAATACTGACGCCAATCTGGTGCTATTGTGTCTTGGTTGAACAGGTCATTCTTAAGATAATTAAGCATTGTAAGGACCATTCGCCTTCTTTAGTCACTGGACAACTTCTTGGGTTGGATGTTGGCAGTGTTCTTGAAGTTACCAACTGTTTCCCCTTTCCAGTATGATATTTCCTTACTTTTTCCTTTTTGTTTCTCCATTTTTTGAATCCTTCAGCACTGCCCTCCTAAATTCATCGTTGTTTCGGTTGCTAAAAATTGCAGATGAGGGAGGAGGACGAGGAAATTGAAGCTGATGGTGCTAATTACCAGTTGGAGATGATGAGATGCTTGAGGGAGGTTAATGTTGACAACAATACTGTTGGATGGTATGTATGATTAGTGGTTTGTTTGATGTGATGAAATTTTGGTTCAAGACGTTCTTTCTTTGTAATAATTTCTCCTACTCATGGGATAATTCTCCGAATCCAGGTACCAATCTACATTGCTCGGCTCCTTTCAGACTGTGGAACTTATTGAAACCTTTATGAATTACCAGGTAGCGAATGCTTGTCAATTTATTTAGTTTTGCATAAATTTGCTTCAGCTGGGATTTCATGCTAAATGACGTTATTCACAAATGCTCCGGTAGTTTGATATTTACCATAACATGCCTCTCATGACTATTTTACTTAGGTCAAATGAAGCCATTATTAGGAGGTGATTACTATATCATAATAACCTGTGAAACTATAAATTGGTAATGCCCAACTGGCCAACACAGGATACGGTCTGCACCGCCTAGGATTTGACCTTCTGTGAATTCATGATAATGTGGCACGATGCCATTCTTGACCAATTGTGTCAGATATGAAAGTTACCCGTTACTATTCACTTGGAATTTTATGCATGCTTAACTGTATTATATTTACAAACATGCTTATTATATTGCTTCGAATTAGAATTACTCTTTTCTGAAATTAGGGAAGTTGAGTGGAGTATGTACAATGACAAACATAACACAATGTTTGTATATAACCAGATGATGTGATGGCATGTATTTTCCGTTGTTCAGGTTTACTTTTACTTCAATTTATTGTAAAAGTGGCTGCTGGTGATTTCCGATATTTAAAATAGAAAAGTTTGTTTTTTGATGCAGTCTGTTGTGCACTTTTTCTTTTCTTTTTGCTGAAGACAATATTTTCAACAGTATCCAGTCCGGTGAAATGACCTTTTGTTTCAAACTTAACAATGTTTTTCAGGAGAATATTAGACGTTGTGTTTGCATAATATATGATCCATCAAGGTCTGACCAAGGTGTTCTAGCTCTGAAGGCCTTGAAGCTTTCTGATTCATTCATGGAACTCTATCGCAGCAATAATTTTACTGGAGAGAAGTATGAATTTTCTTCTGTGTCTTCTTGTCTAAAAGTTGAACCTCATCTGATTTCTTATTTTTCTGTCTTGTGAAATAGATTGAGGGAGAAGAACTTATCATGGGTGGATATATTTGAGGAAATACCGGTAAGATTTTCCAGGAATTTGCCTTTCCTTTTTGGGTGGTTTGACCAATAGAATGGTAACAATCTTCGTCATATCTGTTAATGCAACAGTTAGGAATTAGCTAGAAATGCTACTGGCATTAAGATATATAATATTGTTGCATATTTTATAGATGGAAGTGTATTAATTGGTTTTGAATTTTTTTTGGTAGGTTTTTTATTAATGGTGACCATTCTTCATATTTTTTTTTTAATATATCAGATCAAAGTTTCAAATTCTGCCCTTATCAGTGCTTTCATGACCGAGCTGGAACCTGATACTCCAGTCACCCAGGTGAACAATGATTTTTAGTAGGGATTCTTTTGGCCATTTCAAATTTATTTTATGTTTACATCTGCTTTTGTGCCATTGCAGTGTGATTATGATCGTCTGCAATTGTCAACCAATTCATTAATGGAGAGGAATATGGAGTTTTTGATAGAATGCATGGATGACTTGTCACTAGAACAACAAAAGGTTATTTTAGCTCTTTTTGTGTGTGGGTGTTTCGTTGTTTCACAATGTAACTGACTGAAATTTGTTCTATCTTAGTTCCAATTCTACTATAGGAGCTTGTCTCGTCAACAAGCTCAGCAGCAAGCATGGCTTCAAAAGAGAAGGTACGTTTAAGATTTTGTCTTTTAACTAGAATCTTCATTATATTTTCTTTGTAAGACTAGGTTTCATAGATCACCAGTTAGTTTTTTATGTTGTTTGAAAATATGGTCAACGTTTGAATGGAGGCTTTTTTGCCACTAATGTTTATGTTTTAGTTTAGATTCCATGTCTTTGAATATGGGTTTTCTAATTGTTTTAGATTCTGTCTGTTCTCATGATTTATTGAATACTTTGTGAAATCTACATACATAGCCATTTAATATTAGATTTCCATTTTAGGAAGCTACAATATGCTACCTAGCGGGTGGCCAATCTGCATAACCCACCAATGATTTAAACACCGTTGTTAACATATATTTTATTTCGTTTATTTAAATAACTTTTTAAGTTTTTATCTATTTTTTTTATATGTTAGAATTTCCCCACCTTTTTTGATTTTTTTTTATGAAAAAATCCTCTACCTACAAAATGGAAATGAAGGAGTTTTAGTGCCTTAGTTTTACAAAATAACTTGTGATTATACTTATGATTAAACTGATTTAACAATGGTTTTTGCAAACAATAAAAAGCTAGCACATGAATATAGGTTGTTAGCTTTACAGAATTTTTCAAATTAGACGTCCATTCAAATTACAGCATGTCATTAGACAACATCATAGTTGCATGAATCTCGATTTTATTTACTGTTAATTTAGCACCGGCATCATAGTTGCATGAATCTCGATTTTATTTACTGTTAATTTAGCACCGGAGGTAGGAAGCACAAATGTTTATTGGGAAGAATTGTGACCTGTGATTCCTTTGAACTGCTACTGAATCAGCAGAATAGCAGTTTTTCTGCGTCATGCACTTTTGCTCTATTTCTTTAGAGTTTTTGCTAAGTTTTAAATGAACTGGGGTTGAAGGGATAAACTTTTACACCTAATCATACAGAGTCAAAATATAAGGACAAGAAACTCAATTATTATATTTTTGAAATGGTCCCCTCCCTCTACATCTTTCTCATTGCGTGTGCTAAGGGTATGATATGATGCTCAGTGTATTATATGTTAGGAAATAGTGATTTACTGTTTTTTCTTTTGGAGGGGCTGGACCATTGCAATCGTTATACTTTGCTTTATCATTTTTTATTTTCTCATATCCCATATCCAATAAATGATAAATGTATGTATGGTAATTGTAGCACAATTTTTAACTTTTTATTTTCAACTGAACATTATGGTTATCCAGCAGTCTTTTGAATATTCACAGACCTGATCAACAATTTTAATATTGGCTGTTTTTTTTTTAAGCACACATGAAAGTTAATGATTGCAATAGATAGCTTATCCTTGTATTCAATTATTGATTCAGCATATTATATATTTTTGTTTTTGTAACAATAGGGCGGAGAACATGGCTCGTAAAGCTGCTGGAGAAGAGCCCTTGCCGGAAGAAGATCCTTCAAATCCCGTTTTCAAGCCCCTCCCGGAGCCATCACGGTTGGAGAGCTTCCTCATAACAAATCAAATCTCCAACTACTGTAATCAAATCAATGGGTACGTGACTAGATTTTGATGATGACCATGCTCCTCTTTTTTCATGTTTGAGGAGCAAATATACGAAGTTACCGATTTGAAGTTTCTGACTTTATTTTGTTACTTGTCATTGCCTTTAGCCGATTGAGTTTAATCGTCCGCACATTTTCTGTTGCATATTCTGCAGGGTGTCAGGGCAGAGCTTTAACAGGCTGTATTTGATGAAGGCTTTGCATGAGGATTGAGAAGGGAATTTTTGTCTGCCATTCTTATGGTTTAGTCCAATTTCTTTTCCATATAGGACGAGACTTTTCTGGTGAATTTGGCAGTATATTAGAGGATTATGATTTTAAGGCGACGCAATTTTTGTTTATTTTATGAACCCACCCATTATATGTATAATCTGTTCTTTAGAGATACATGCTGTGCCACTTTTTGCTTGTTATTTGAGTTGTGCCGCAAAATTGAGCATTCAGTTGTATTTTTTCCAGCTAATTATTTTGTGGAAAATATAAGCACCATTAAGGAAAATAAGGAGGTTTCTTTTATTTGAAGTTAGAAGACCAATGATCGCACTTTCTAATGCATTTACTGGCAGAGAATACTTTTTTGAAAATCCAAGTGGGCCTTGTAATGCGCAGGATACGTATTTAAGGAATAAACATTTCAGAATAAGCAAATCTGAAACCACTTGATTTCACATTCTCTGAATGCGATAAGTATTTGAAGCATTTTACCCTTTTGTGGAAGCTTTTACGATTGGATGGAAAATTCTGTTTTTATTGGGTATTAATTTTCATTTATCGGCTATCTCTTTCTATATACAGGGAGACTTATCAAAATTGATACATTCCAATAAACCTTAACCATTCATAAAAACAAATAAAAAAGAAAGTATAAGTAAAATTCCTCTTCTGCGTATCTTGCCGGATAAAAATTACGTCTATAACAATGCATAAGTTTTGGTTCTTTAATTCCATATTATTACGTGGTAAACTTTTCTTTCCTAGAACTCACCCTGTCCTCTCCGATGAACAACGTTTGTGATATGATTAAAAATTTGGTAAATGAAATTCGTAAAGCTTGTGTCAGTATAAGAGAAATCAAGAGTTGAGAATAACGGATTTATATAACGATTTCCATTTATGCGAGGAAAATCTGCTTGTACTTAAAAGAACAATCCACATAAACCAAATGGCTAAGGAAATTGAAAAGGATACACAACATAAAAAGAAAAAAAAAATCTTAGTAGTTAACAGATATTTTTCTATATGACAAGCTAGTTTATCAGAACACTTCCATCCTTTGAGGAACTGGGGTTTTAATGACCTGCAGTATTTGCACCACTTCAGCCATAGTTGGTCTGCTAGAAGGAATTTGAGAGGTGCATACCATTGCTAGCTTCAGAACAGGCAATACCTCATCTTCTGGGTACTCATTCATACTTTGATCAACACACTCCAAGACATTACCTTGCTCAAGCAGCACCCTCACATGGTCATTCAGTATAAGCACATTGTCTTCACCATACTCCACTGGCCTCCTACCTGTCACCAGCTCAAGGATCATCACCCCAAAACCATACACATCACATTTCTCATTCACCCTTAGGCTCTGGCATGCCAATTCTGGTGCCACATACCCTAATGCACTCTGAAACCTATTACTCATCACATGCCTGTCCAGCTTTGTCAGAAGCCGAGCTAACCCGAAATCTGAGATCTTGGGGTTGCAATTTTCATCTAGCAGAATATTACTTGGCTTTATGTTGTAGTGTATAATTGGTGGACGGAAAGAATGGTGCAAATGAGCAAGCCCTTTTGCTGTTCCAAGCAAAATTTTGAACCTTAAAGGCCAAGAAAGAGGAGGACTAGAAGGAAGCCTCTCATGTAGCTTGGCTTGCAAGCTACCATTTGGTGCAAACTCAGTTACTAAAAGCTGTAATTGAGGAGTCCAATAGTATCCTTTCAATGCTATTAGATTTGGGTGCCTTGCTTTCCCTAGGATTCGAACCTCCCTATCAAAGTCTTCTGGATATTGGATTATGTTTGTGGATATAAGCTTCTTGATTGCTACCATTCTACCTTGTGATCCCAATGGAACCTTGTAGAGGGTTCCAAACACTCCTTCTCCAATCTCTGATGCCTTGTTGAGCAAGGACTCAGGATTGCTGATCCAATCTGGTGAGGACTGGGAATCAAATAGGATCAACTTTCCTGTGGCTGGACTCCCTGATCTTGAAGAGCTTGAGCACATGCTTTCCAAAGCATTATCCACAAATGATAGCCTTCTCCTCACAGAAACATTAAGCAGGCTAACAGCAATCACTCCTAATACAATCACAAAAGATGCAGATATTGCTACAATGGCAGATACGCTGAGGAACCTGTGGCGGTGGACCGATCCGGACTCAGATGATTCGTTTCTTTGCCTTTGAGGGCTTATTTGGTTGTTATATGCATTTGGGTCAAGCACTAGTGGCTTTGGGACATTCATCTTGCAGGGTCCCTGCAACAAGGGTGAGCATAGACCCAGGTTTCCTTCCAAGGAACTTTTGTCCAAGTTCTGAAATATGCTACCTGTGGGAAGCCTTCCTGTGAGCCTGTTGTATGATATGTTCACAGCAAGTAGACTCTGAAGCATTCCAAGCTCCATTGGTATCTCTCCACTTAGTTCATTGAATTCCAGTTTGAGGATTTTTAGCTTGTTTAGCTTTGACATGGACTTTGGAATTGAACCAGTCAAGTTATTGTGAGACAAACTCCTGCATAAAAGTAGAACAAATTAGTATCTTCCAAAAGAGTCTTGCACAAAAAGTAAAACTTTGGCTTGAGAAATAGGATGCATACAGCAAGTAAAGAGAGCTACAATTCCCAATCTCTTCTGGAATATTCCCTTGCAATGAATTTCCATCTAGTTGGAGAACAGCCAAATTGCCTGAGTCGCATATATCTGCTGGAACTGAACCACGCAAGGCACTGTTTCGAATGTCCAAAACTGCTAGATTCTGAAGGAGGCCAAATTCTGGAGGCATCTGTGATTGAAGATCATTCCAAGACAGATTCAAATAACTCAGTTTTGAAAGAAGGCCGGTTTCTGCAGGGATATTTCCTTGGAGATGGTTATCAGAAAGATCCAAGCTTGATAGAGTTTCCAAGAGCCTGCTTGATCCTTCTGGAATTGAGCCACTCAGTTCATTTCTGGACAAGTCCATTTCCTCCAATCCTAGGCCAAACAAACCCTCTGGAATGGAGCCATTGAAACCATTGCCTCTGAGATGGATCACAGATAACTTTGTGCAGGAACTTAATGATGATGGAATAGTTCCAACAAGCTTGTTACTTGAAAGTCTCAGATGAGACAGTGATCCCAGTTCCCCTATTGACTGTGGAATGCTTCCAGTGAACTGATTGTGATCCAGCTCTAGGTACTCCAGACTGGTAAGGTTACCAATCCATGGAGGGAATTCGCTGGTGAAAAAATTATTTGATGCCTTGAAATAGCTCAAAGAGCTAAGCCTCCCAAGTGACTCAGGTAGTGCTCCACTGAACTGATTATCACTAAAATCCAACCTACTCAGATGCAGGCAGAATCCAATATCAGTGGATAAAGGACCTGAAAACTGGTTACCTTGTAGTAAGATCTCCTTCAAGTTATGTATGGATGAAACTCCATTAGGTAAAGACCCAGATAAGGCATTGTTTGATAGATCCAAAGTTCTAAGCCTGGTCAGTGACCAAATCCCATTAAAGTCCACATTACCAGAGAAACGATTATTGGAAAGATTAAGGCTATTCAATGAGGAACATCTAGACAGTGAGCCAGGAACCGGCCCATCAAACATGTTCCTAGCTAGAGAAATCTGATGAAGGGAAGAACAAGTATCAAAAAAATTCTCAGGGATTGGTCCCGAGAATGAATTCTGAGAAAGATCAAGAAACTTGATTGAATTCATATTCACAAAAGAAGTAGGGATTGAACCAGAAAGAGCATTGTGACTAAGGTTGAGTCTCTCAAGAGTATTGGAAAGAGTAAGAGATGGACTAATACTCCCACTCAAGTTGTTATGAGAAAGGGACAATACCGTAAGATGCTGCAACTTCTCAAGCCCTCTTCCAATTTTCCCAGATAATCCCAAGCCATCCAATGAGACCTCAGAAACTCTTCCGCTCTGAGGATTGCACTGCACGAACTGCCATGAACAAGGATTCGCATCGTCTTCATTCCATGAAGCAAGATGAGAAGAAGGGTCTTGAAGGTCTGATTTGAACACAATCAAGCCAAGAACATCATCATTCAACTGAACAGGCACGTCATTGTTTCCCAAACATGTCAGAAAACAGGAAACTGAAATCAGCAAACTCAAAACTGTCGATTGAAACCGAGAAAGACTCATTCTTTTTCTTCTTCCTCTTGATGGGGCTGTGGTGGAGTTATGTTTCTATGTTTAGCAGTTAGCTATGGTTATGAATTATTTCTCTTTGGGATAGCATAGTATGTGAAAACTGTAATGACCGGTAGATGTTACACTACATTTGCGAAAACGATTTTACATGTGTGTTCACGAGAAGGAGAGAAGAATATTTTACAAAAATGGACATTGAAGAAAGCAAATAATGGGTGAATATGGTATTGTTAGTGAAGTCCGTGATCAAACAGTTTTGGTCCAACAAACGTGGCTAAGCTACTGACAAATTGCCACCCCATTACACCTTACAAAAACAAGCCTTTGTCGTGTCCTACAACCTCAACCTCCTTGTTCCTTCCCTTTCTCTTGTTTTCGAATATTCAGTGAGTTAAATATGCATTTTTTTTAGTGTAAATTCCAGAATAGTTTTGTGACGTGTTAACTCTTTCCTTGTGAGGTTTTGTAGTTTTACTATCATTCAAATGGTGTTGTTGAATGATATGATTCATTGATCTTGATGCCTCTGTGAGGAGGAGGAACCATTTTTAGTTGAAACTGCTGATACTATGACACTTCCTTCTCTTGTCTCTGCAAAATGTTCTGTGTGTGTGGTTTGTTTTTCTCTGCTGATTTCAAGATTTGAGAAAAGAAAAATAGGTACTCTTCTTCAATCTAGAGAAAAGAATCTGGTAGAGTCAATTCTGATTTTGTTAGAGAGGGATGAAAAATAATATTCTATTTGGTATACATAGAATAAAAAATAATATAGCAGCAACTAGATGGGTAGAAAATGTTAACATAGCTTGAGCAAGAGTGTATAAAGAATAAGGTAAGTGAATGATAAATTTATGCAGAAGAAAATTAAATAATTGAACTACGTCATCAGAATTTTTTGGTTGGTTGGAAATATTGTTTAACCCGAGTCACAGTCACTCCATTATTATAGTAATGCTATGCTGTAGATGAAGAGATATATAGCAGTAGGTGACAAAAACCATGTTGCTATCTTGTGAAATGCAAATCAGAAACTCATTTAAATTTTTCAGTGTATCACCTTCCTAAGTGAAGAAACACATGACAGTTACAACTTTTTCTTTTTTTCATGGTTTAACTCTTGCAGAGTATAGAGAAATATTACTGGGGAGATTTTTATGAGAATATCTTCTTCACTTTAGCTACAATTTTCATCTGCCAGATAAGTGTAATCCATGAAATAAAGATCTGAGTTGTAATTTCTTTTTATTTCTAGTAAATTTTAGTTAAAAATAAAAATATATTGTAAATATTCTCTTATTTGTTACTATAATAATTGTTTTAAGGTTATTATAATATATATGCATTTGATATTCTCACTTCTTTTAGATGGACTTTTATTTAACTTCCAAAACTCTTCTTTAACAAAATGAAATCATTAAATAGCAATTAATTGTAGGGACTAACATAAGAAGTTACTACATTAAATAATATATTATAAATTAAAATTTATTGATACGTAGAATATTTTATTATAAATAAAAAGTAATAATTGATCTGTGAAATATATTCTAAAATGATTTTTAACTTTAACTATCAAAGTTTTTAGTTATTTAATATTATTAATTTTAAATTAGAATATAGTTTAGATATTAATTTCTTTCATACTTTTATGACTAAAATTGCACTAATTAATTTCAGAAACTAATTATAATTTTTTATTTATAATAAAAAGTATTTTAAATACTAAAAATTTTATATTTAAAAAATAATATCAAATTAATTTAATATAGTAAATAGTTATTTTTTAATCTCTGGAAGTAATTACTCTTTCATATGCGAGATATTCGAAGAGTTAAATATACAATTATGTACAATTTTCACCATCAACTTCAGAAATATATAATTAATGTACAAATTTACTTATAGAAAGTTGAAATCTTATGATTCGTTATTAGTTGTTTGTGGGTCTTTTAAGAAAGATTATGTTCACAAAGATTTGATACTGATGAATGAGATACATTCTCTTAAAATGAACCATTTGTCGTATAATAATTTTTTAGAATTTGTTTACCTATTTTATATATGTATTCATCCAAACTCTTATAAAAGAAACTTAATTTTGATACCATTGATATTTTTTACAAAGAGAGACATCAAAAAAATTTGTATGTGAACAAATATATATTAAAAATTAGGACAACCTTCAAATCAGAAACTCATATTTATATGTATTTCTATTTATAAATAATTTATATTACTCATTTTTATACTATATAAAACTTTCAAGTTATCTTAACCTTATTCTAACTCGAAATCTTGAAAACAATATATTCATAAACTTTTTTTGACTATATATTATTGAATTTATTTCCTTGTACTTAAAGTAAATAAACTTATTATTTTGCAATTCCTTATTTATTGAATTGAAAGTTTGAAAAATCCGTGCAATAAGTGAATATTTGTACATCTTCTTTTGATTGTGAACGTAAAGCAAAGTGGACCATGAAAGTACTGTGTCAGGATGAAGCAAAAGTCCTCTATTAATTCTACTTTTCTTTTTTCAGTTCAATCTTTCATGACTTTTATGTTTCCCAAATCTAAATGTTTTTATGCTCTTGATTTATAGAAAACTATGTCAGGTATAAAATTAAAATATATAACATGCTTTTTATACTACTACCAGAATCTATTATTTATTAGTATTTCTTATATTGAATGAAATTATATTTTATGTTTTTTGTTCAAATCAACACTTATTTAAAAATAAAAATCAATATGCTTATTTCTATTCCTATGAAAAAGAGTGAGTATTTTATGAATATTCTTTTTAGAGGACAACAAAGGTACCGTGTTATTGTGAAAAAAATTACCAAAACAAAGTTATGAATATGACATGTCGAAATATATATATATATATATATATATATATATATATATATATATATATATATATATATATATATATATATATATTTATATATATTTTTTTAATTTTTAATAAAAAAAAAAAGAAATATATAATTTTATATAAAA
>Ga0099822_1006861_pt1 | contig 14780 bp, 7 predicted proteins | sample CowpeawhiteBW_FD_76839 | JGI IMG/M metagenome (GOLD analysis project Ga0099822, IMG submission 76839) | Root nodule microbial communities of legume samples collected from California USA - Cow pea white BW | ecosystem: Host-associated > Plants > Roots > Nodule | place: USA: California | collected...
AATAAAAAAAAAAAAAAAAAAAAAAAAACCAAAAAATTAATTATTTTTTAAAAAAAAAAAAAAGGGTTATGAGGGTGTGTTGTTTTCTAAAAAAAAAAAAAAGAAACAATAGTAAGAGATTTGAGGAAACGAGGAAACAAAAAACAAACGTACACAGAGAACAGAAAGAAAAAACTCTACGAGGTGTGGTCCTTACTAGCTTTTGAGAAACAAAAGATGAACGTGAATGCAGAAGGTCTAGTGTGTCTCTCTCAGCTATATGATGGAGGCACATGACTCCAAACACATGAAAAACACATGATAAAAGAAGTATCGTGAAACCGAGGAGAGTGCATCATTGCACGCGTCACAACAAAGTGAAAATTGTCCCCACAGCTGAACCATGAAGAGGAAGAGAACATGACATTGTTGTGTTGTTTTTCAATCATAAAAGTTATTGTTTTACTTCAATTATTCTTTTTCTTTTACATAGAGATACTTTTTTTCCAAGGGTAAGGGTACTATGATTGATGATTGGACGAGTAATGATAGCCATATAGGTTGGTGATAAGGAGATATTATAGAGGAAAAATACCAACAAAATTATGAGAGGGAGAAAAAGAGTTTGGAGAGCATGAAATAAAAATAAAAATCTTTTTTAAGAATTTTTTTTTAAATGTATTGGAAATAGAATTTTGATTTGATTTTTTTTATAACATTTTTAAAATATTATTAGAAAGTAAATATAAATTTAACTCAATTTCATTCTTATACATGTTGATAATGAATCTTTTTATAAAGTAATAATTTTTTCGTTTATACTTTATAAATTGGTTTAATTTTATATAATGGAATATCTAACAAATATAAAAGAAGTTTAATGTTTTTCTAAAATATTTTTGTAACTTTCTTAAAAACTTATTATTTTTCGGAAAGTTATGGAAATATTTTAAAATGAGTTATATTTACTTGATGATTAAACTAGTTCATAAATTTAAGAATATCGCTAATGAGTGTCAATGATATAGGATAAGTAAATTTTTTTTATATAAAATTGACACTTATCATGGATCAAATGGTGTTATTTGTGTATAAATAAAACAAACCTCCTTAAGCTCAAGATACAAAATAAGTATTGAGAATTAGAGTTGTATGAATTGTAATGATATTTGACTGTTTTGTAGTAAACAGTAAGTATAAGAGAAAATATTAAGTATACAGTAGTACTGAAACTGAGCTATGGAAGTAAAAAAGACAGAACAACATATTTTGACCTTCTAGTTTAGCACAACAAATGGAGCTGAACCTCGTGAGGAAACCTTTCTTGCAAGGAAACTTGGAGCACAATTTCATAAGGTTCAACAGCCAAGAAAACCCTCCCAATAGGGAAAGGTCTAGTGCTAAGCACCAGGACAAGGGGATGAGTTGAGAAGGAAACCCACCTATGAAGAAAAACCCATTGTGGCTGAGCACCAAAAGTTGGGTTGAGCACTGCCCAAAAATTCCTATAAATAAAGACTTCATGTCTTCATTCTAGGCATTGAGTGGAAACCCAAAATTGTAGTAGTAGGATAGAATGAGGTCTATGAGACACGAGGGAGGTGCTTTTAGTATAAATCTTAGGTGTATATGCTGTTAGAATTGCATTGTAATATTCTATGAGGAGTTGAACTTCCTCGTGTCCAGGTTTGATGTAATCAATTCTGATTCTATTCACTTTTACTTCTTGGGTATTTATTTTTTCTATCATCCAATTGTTTGTGGTTTGATTTATACTTAATGATGACTTGATCACTCATCTATTGGATTGAGTTGGGAAACCAGTCTCAAACTATGGTCCAATCAAATCATCATACATGTACTGCTGCTTATTTAAGTAGCCAGAGGGGATGCTGGATGAAAGGATACTACACATGACACAGATTCATGCAACGAGTCTTGCACATTAAAGCAATGATTCATTCTACCAGGAGTTGAGGAGTTGGGTTTGAAGTCCTTAGGTTCTAGTGTATTACCGATGAACCTAGATCTACATAGAAAGAGTACTCCCAATACATTGAATGATTTGCAAAGTAAGTAAACAAGATGGTAGTGGTGTAGTAGAAGAAGATGAGATGAAATCAATTCACAAACCCTACTCCACTCAATTTATCTAATTACTACTATCTAGTTTTACTTGTACTCTTTATTACAACCAAAAACTCAAAAATCAAACTACCAATATACTTATTAAATCCATGAGTCCATGTGGATAGATACTTGTTGGTACGACGATACACCAGTACACTTGTTGAGAAAATGGTTGTTGTGAAACAGTCATCAGTCACATAACTTAAAGAACGTCATTTAGTACTTAGTTAATAAAATTAATTTTTTTATCATTCATAATTAGTATTTTCTATCTTTAGTTATTTCTCTTAGTTTTCTATGAAAGTTTCTTAAATTTGTCATTACCTTTTTGTTTAATTTTGTTTTTATCTTCAATTATTTGATTGTTTTGTCCTTTTTTTTCCATAATGACTTCATTTGTTTAAATCAATCAAAATCTATATATTTAATTTTGTTTTTACCTTCAATTATTTGATTGTTGTGTTTTGTCCTTTATTCCCATAATGACTTGATTTGTATAAATCACTCTAAAATTCTATAAATACTCCAAAAGACGTGTTCCTTTCTTCCTTAAGAGTTTCCTATATTTTTTTCTCCAATTAATTGCTGAAACAACTTTGAAAGTTTCACACATTAATGCATCTTGTTCCAGCCAAAAGCAATTATGAGAGAATGTACAAGAAAATGTGAAAGAGATCCTACTATTTTAGAAAGATTAAAAGTGTGTAATTTTCATACATTTTATATTTTGTAAATTATTTGTTATTTGGTTGTATAATATACAAACATTCTTCTTTTGGACACAGAGTAGAAAATGCATGCTCTAAAATGAATGTTAATGTTTCAGAAAGCACAAAAGTTCACATTACATTAACCAAGTCAATTGAATTATGATATTTTTCTTTTATCGAAATGTATGATATGTATGTGCAATTATTATAATACATTATTCAAAGAAGTAAGAACAATTTTCATCTTATCGGAATTAATACCTTATGAAATTAAATTGGTATTAATAAAATTATTATAATTAGATGAATGTGTGCTGTGTATTCACTCTTTCCAATTTTAACAAAAGTTTATTAAATTATAAAATAAATTTTATTAAAAGTAGTTATAAAAATAAATAAGTTTTCATTATTAACCAAAACTTTTACTATAAGTAATTATTCAAATTTAAAAAATTAATTGTTAAAGTGATAAAATAATAAAATAATAAAATAGTTATTTTAATCTACAAAATAATTAAATTTAGATTAATTTAAAAAGTAAAAAATAAAAAAAATAATTATTTTATTTAAAATATAGGTTACTTAAGGATAAAAAACGAATCCTTAGATAACTAACTAATGTGTAAAATAAAAATAATACATGTTAAAATTTTAAAGCAAAACATAAATATATAGTTTTATAACATTTAAGAACTTAGATAACTTTTGTATCGTACATAAATTAAAATTTCTACATATTTTGATAATGATAAATTTATACTTGGAATAAGATAATAAGAAATATCTCAGATTGATTTTTATTTTGTACAGAAAACTAAAATAATATATTATTAGATATTTTCAATTAAATTGATTTTTTATAATATCTACTTGTTTTTTGTATTGTCTTACGTGTTCATCTTCGCTTTTAGCCACAAACTTGTTCCCATATTTTACAGTATTTGTCTATTACTAAAAGCTGAAATTATTGTGTGAATTTCACCTAGTTTAATTGATAAAAAACTAATCTTGAATTGATGCTTAGCAACTTATTAAATTAAGAAAAACATTTTCTAGCAATGAGTTTGGTTAAATGTTTAATATATGTTGGTTTCAAGTTCTTTTAAAATAAAATATCCCTTTAAGCAATTAAACTTAAATATATAACATAGTATATGTGGTTTTTCAAAGAAAATATCTTATCACATTACTTATCTGAAAAGAAAAAAAAAATTGTTCTTTGTCTCTCTACCACACCTTTCTTTATCTTTGACTTTACCTCCTCTTATTTAGGTTACCACTTTAGTCTGTATTCATCTTCTTCTGTTTATGTTACTGCTATTGTCTCTTTTGTTTTAGTTTGGTTTGTGGCTTCTAGTGGATGCAGTGTTTGGTTTAGTTTGGTTTTATTATATTAAACTCTTTTATTTCAATGATTTCTCATATATATCATTTTTTAATTTAATTGTTAAATTTATGCTTCTTGTTTAGTATGTTGATCATACCATTTTTAAACAATTTTAAAGCTATGCAGTATTTCCATTATCACAAAAACAAATATAATCGAAATATGTGGTAGATTAAGATCCTAAATCAGATGACAATTAAAAATTATTTAAATCTTAACCAAATAACCTTTTTAAAAAAAATGTAAAGAATTAAGGTAGACAAATTTAGAGTGGACAAAATATATTTTTTCAAATATTTCGTAATAATTTTAACAACATAAAAACAACTTTTATCTACATATAGATTCCATGTCCAAACACATAAGAAATGTTTTTACAGTAAAAAGGAAACCTACTAAAAGCATAAGTTTTTTTCTTGTTATTGTCGACCTGTTAATGTACTTGTCACTTCACTGTATAGTTAGATTCATGCATCTTTCTCTCTTATTTGCATTATTCCAACCTTCATACAATCTTTCATATCCAAAAACATGTAAGTTTTTTTCTCAACTCTGGAACATAGTTGACATTGGTCTAAGAATTATATATTCACATTTTTATTCATATAGAGTAATATCACTTTCTTGCAATAAATGTTATTATCTATTAGAAGTCTCATAGTATCATATCGACTTGAGATAAAATTAATGTATAGTACATAAGTGAATGCAAATCTCACATTTTATGTTGATTTTGTGGAGTTAAATTTGCTTTAAAGTCCACTTTTTAATATGGTATTACAATCATAAGTTAGAGCTTATTATAACAAATTTGTTGTTTATTGGATTTATTATTCCACTAGCTATTGGACCACCCATTAATGTCTAGTCATATACTCAACTAAAAATAACGTCAACTTATAATATATAAGTGGGTACAAATTTCACTTTATAAGTTAGTTTTGTGAGGTTGAATTAGTCTTAACATTGTCTATCAATACATTGTCATTGTCCAAAACATCAAACATGGTAAATATGTGAAAAGAGGATCATCCAAAATTCAATACCCACCTATTAAGTGTTATCTCGTGATAGTTCTTTCTTGCTCAAGCATCTTCAATGGAGGAGGAATGAGTGAAAGGTTATGGAAGTTAGAGAAAGTTGTGATTCTAATTATTAGAATCAATACCAGATATATTATGTCAATAATATTATTCCAATATCCCTAATATTATGTCCGTGTATTATTTCTCATGTGTGCAGTCATCATTATCAATTATTTCCTAAATTATTTATTGTATTCAATGATGGTTTTATTATAAAGATTATGATTATACTATATTATGTTTATATAAACACAACATCTACAATATGAATGTTTATGTGGAAGATTACACGGCAATATTCCTCCATTTTATCTTTATGTGGAAGATTTGGTTGAAGGTGGAGGAGTTTTCAGATTTTGAAGTGGTGGAGAGGTTTCTTAAGAGAGAGATGAGGTCAAATCCCAAGGAAGAAGGCTAGGATAGTCAAGAATATGGAGAATTATTATATATAAGTGGACCTTCAGAACAAGTGAGGTGCAAATAACTCTACTCATTCAAAAGTAAATTTACAAATGGTGAAGGAATCTATTCAATATAAAGCAATAAGATTTGAACAAGGAGAGGAGAAAAAGATAGGAAAATTCAAGTTTTAATTCCTTTCAAAACAGGCATGCAATGTGTTTCAAGTGACATTTACACTATTAAAAAACAAACGAATTTATCAATAGAAAAAATTTATCGGTAATCACTAAAATTGTAGGTAGATTTGATTTACTGACGACTTACCAGCAGTAAAAAAATTTGTCGATAAAACACCTGTCAATGAAATTTACTAGTGGATGGAAAAACTCTTCAGTATTTACTAACAATCAAAATCTTTTAGTAAAATTCATTAGTAAATATCTATCGATAATTATCGACAAGTTTTTACTGTTGGTAATCATCCCTCAGTTTTATTCTTCGACGGATTCATTACCAATGAATATTTTCACAGATAATTTAAATTCTAAAATTCGTTGGTAAATTGTGTTTTACCAATGGATATTTTTGTGATTAAAATCTATTGGTAAATTCTTGTTTTATCGGTAGATTTTTTTTACATTAGTTATTTAGCATTTTCTTGTGTTATCCAATCATGCTTTCCATATTTGAGCATGTGCTCAAAATGATAAAAGCATTTTCCTCTCTTCAAGCAAAGGTTGATCCAAGTCTTTCTTGGGCTATAAGGCACCCATTTGAAACCCTAATCTAACCCTAATGTAATTGAGGCCCAAATACAAGCTTGAAACTCTACACTACTTAGTCCAAATGTTCCAAACTACTTGGTCCAAATATAAGGTCCGAAATATATTATTCTACTTTGTACAATATTCACAAGTTAAGGTTGACCCATGTTGATAGTATCTTGGGCTTGTTGAGCTCAATTGAGACCCACTCTTCTTATATCTTCCTAATTATAGTCTAATAATTGGTCCCTTTACTAGAGGTCTTCCATCACCTTGAGACGATGATCAACGCCATGCATCATTAAAGGACTTCATATTTTGAGCCATAATTGTCACCCCTATTACTTTTTCAATTTTTTGCAATCTTTACTTGTAATATATGCAAACATCTTTCATATCATTCTTTATCTTTTCTAACTTCTAAACTTCTTGTCATCAACACTCGTAAATGTCTTGAAGTAAAACTTTCTTATATAAAGGCTAAACTTAACCTCTTCAAGTGTTATGTTACCCTTCCTAATGCTTAAATAACGTACTAATTTCTTGTACGACATTGGAAAAAGACCAACAAAAACATTGTTGCATCTTCGTCTTCATCTTCTACCTTGAAATCTATGTCTTAGAGTTCCATCTTGATTGAATTAAGCTTCTTTACACACAACCTAGACAACCATCTCTCCCATAGATTCTTGTTGCAAATTAACTTTGTTATGAAAAACTTCTCTTAGTTTGTAAAGGATTTCTTTTAAAACCTCACGAAGAACTTCATTTGATAAGGACAAAAGGATCATACAATGAAATATTTCCTCCATCTACTCTAAACCTTGCCCTCTATGTGTGAGGTGCTTCTAAAAGGTGGTGTCGACATCCCTTGCCTTTTGATCGCTCATCTTATTCTTCATTGGTGAAAACCATTCTTTGCGTGAAACTTTTCAATCTTTAATATGTTGCTCCTTTTTTTTCAATGATTTCTATTAAAAATACAAAACAAGATTGAAATTAAATATAGTTCAAATTTGTTGTACACTTAATGTTGAAACCAGTTCCGAAAGAAAAAATGTAATATTGATTGCAATCATAACAAGAGACAACATACAAATGATTAACAAAAGTAAAAATAGATAAGAATAAAGTTTTCTTATTTATAGTTTTATTGCAAGTTACTGAATTATAATTTAGTGTATACAACAAGTACGTTTTACATAAGATATATTAGATTAAATATGTTTTTGGTCCATCAATTTTTATTGAAAATTGAAATTATTTGACTTTTCAAACCAATTTAGTCCCTTAAACCAATTTTTTTTAAGTTATTTGACTTTTCAAACGTGTATTTTACTCATTTCATTATAGTATTTTAATTTATTTACAATGTTCGACATATGTTGGGTTCAATGTTAGTTCAGAAACACATTTGAAACCGACAAATAAACTTACTAAAATTTGGTTAAAAACACTAAAATCACGCATTTCTAAATATAAGAGACTAAATTAATTCAAAATTTTCAAGAAAGACTAATTCCAATTTTCACTAAATGTTGAAGGACAAAAACATATTTAATCGAGATATATTTACATAATTATAACAATTCTTCTAACTAATTGATAATGTTTATAACCGATATACATCAGCTTAAAAATAGACCAGTATACCTAAATTTACAACTATATAAGGAAACATCTATAAAAAAAAAAGGCTCAATTTATATGTCATTGTGATAATTACTAATTCATTCCTTACTATGAAAGATATGAATATTTTTAAAATAATAACATAAAAACTTTTACTGTTCAAAGTTTATGTCAAATATATACCTCAGTTACATATTTAAATTTATTTTTATAAACAAGCCTTGCATACTTTAAAACAAAGATAATGGTTTAACCAAAGTCGTTGTTTAATATAATAGTTTATTAAATAGCAACGAAGATGTGTTATTGAATAAACTTTGTAATTTCACATATTAATTCACCTTGTCCGAGACAGAAGGTAATAAAAACGCCATAATATTTCAAATGCATTAAAGTTTATACTTTTGATACATATCAAAAGATACGTCGATAACTAAAATCATAGTAGTTAATTCTAAAGATCAACTTAATGACCAATTATAATTTTTTTATTTATAATAGTGACTATTTTAGTAACAAAAAATTTTTAGTTTTATAAATTAGTATTTAAATTGGTTACTATAATTACTAATAATTATTAGTTACTAAAATTGGTCACTATTTAGAAGTTTTCTTGTAGTGTATAATTTGATAAAATGTAAAAATAAAATAAAATGTATCATTGTAAGTAAATTAAAATTTTGAATAATATTTATCAACATAAATCTAACAACAATAAGTTTACATTTATATGATTATATAGAGAAGATTCTTTGGTGCATACTTTTTTCTAAGTTTATTCTTTATTAAATGAATTTGTCAATTTTGTTATTTAAGTGACGTTTTTTACATTTTAACCTTTTTAATAAATTCAACATTTTTTTAAGTTTAATTATTTTTAAACTATAATAACTATTTATAATAAAATATTATGTGAACTTTTAGAAAATGATATTTTAGAAGTGATAGTTGTTTAAAAATAGTGAGACTGAATTATTTTAGTATTAAAAAAGTTTTAATATAAATAGAATTGTTATAAAAGATGTTCATTATTTTAAAACACATTATCTCTAGAGATGTCAAAATGGGTTTCAACCTTAACCCGGCTCACCATGGGTTTGAGTTGGATTAGGTTGAGAAAAATTCAGGTTTTTCAAGAGTGGATTGAACTCAACCCGTCTCACTTAACCCACCAACATTTTTTACAATTTTTTTTAATTTTTTTAATATTATTTACTACTCCTAATTATATAAGTTCACAATTTCATATTTTTAAATGCTAGAATGTTTTTCAATAATATTTGAATAGTTTGAATGATTAATTAATTTGATTTTCAAGTTATATACACTAATACTTTAATCTTTAACTATAATCTTTATAGTATATTACCCAAGCAATCATTTTATAAACAATTTTTTCTAATTAGTATGACACAAATGTGTAGTTTTATATTTATATTTTGTTGAATAGCATGACAAAAATGTGTAATATTAATCATGTTTTCTTGGACTATATGGACACTTTTTTGGAAACAATTCATCATATATTGGTGGTGAGCATGATGAAAACATTAGTTCTTGATTTGATTGTGATTGTCATCTCATGGGTTGCTTAAAAAATTATTTAAATATTTGAATACTTAAAAATAAAGACCTAAATAGTTTTTTTATGTGGGTTGCTCATGGGTTGCTTAAAAAATTATTTAAATATTTGAATACTTAAAAATAAATACATAAATAGTTTTTTATGTGGGTTGGTGAGCCAACCCGTGGTGGGTTGAGTTGGGTTGCGAAATTTCTGCTCACCATAAAGTGAGCCGAGTTGGATTCACTCATTTTCAACCCGACTTGTGGTGAGCCAACCTGTGTGAGCTGAATTGGCTCACTTTGACATGTTTATTATCTCTCTAGAAACCACTCTTCTAGAGTTCTTTGACTTTTCTCGAAATTTTGTCTCTCTCAATAAGCTCTTGAATTTGGATCGATAGGTTTATTCGTTCGCGTAAGTTGAGTTTCCACCCTCTTTTTGATTTATTTCTGTTTTTTGTTGCATGTTAGCTCTCTTATGCTTGCATACGTATTTTTAATCATCAATATGAGTCTCTGTTGATCAATGATCATAACGGTATATCCCGATCGTTTTTGTGATGTTTCTATGTGTAGATAGAGCATCCTATGGAGTTAGAGGTGTTTGACATTTATAGAACCATCTAAGTAGGATAACAAGTAAGGGAAACTAGTTTTTGTCTGTGTGCGTGAGTCTAATGGAAATTGATGGTTGCATGATGATGCTTTTAAATTAAGAAATGAGATTGGCTGTGACTAATGAATTCTGATATAGAATGTATGATGGTTGTGATCTAGTATGATGATTGATATTGGCATGTTTGTGATTGATTGAATTTGGTAATTATCATTAATTGTATGAGTGATTTTGGTATGTAAATTTTTTAATGAATCTTGTATGATTTGGTTGATTGATTGCGAAGGAATTTTTGAAAAGGTAGGATTTGAGTCATTGATCAAATTGGTACCAACGTCTATGATTTAAAGATCGTTTTAGACCAATACCTAAAGAGGAGTACCAATTTTACCTATGAAACGGGTCCTGATTTTGTAAATACCTTAAATTATTAAGATTGTTGGTATCTGATTCAACACTAAGCCTCACCATGGCAACGCTGAGCGCTAGCTTTTACAAGCTAATCAGCGTTGAGCCTCACCATGGCAACGTTGAGTGCTAGTTTATGAATTTATCAGCATTGCGCGCCACTCTCTAGCATTGGGTGCTATCCAATTTTTAGCACTGTCTCTTATTGGTAAAATGAAGATTCTTGCTTTGTTAACTGTCAGATCAAGCTAAAATTTTGACAACTGATCATAGACACGTGAATATTCCCTTTGACTGGTGGGATGTTTGTTTTGAAGTTTGTGGTTAGAGAAATGGTTCTCACCGTTTGGATGTACTTTACGTATAACGTCATTTGCCTTGTTTTCTTGTTTTTTTGTTCTAGTTACTTTGGATGTTTTATGTATGCTTGAATGGATTCTATAGTCTTTATTGCTTCAAATTGAATTAAATATATGGTTATGAGCATGAGTTGAGATTGATTGATGGTAATCCAAGAAGGATTAATAGTGATTATAGTAGTGTATGCATTGATATGGGGATCGTCTTGGAAGTTATCCTAACACTCTAATAACCATTCAAATTCTCAAGTAGAGAAAAATGATGTATGTGGTGAGAGGAGCGGGAGGTCCTAGCCTAGGAGTTTTACCTTGACCAAAGGTGTTAACGGACTAATCGTTTATGTGATAGAGAATGACTCTTTAACTATTCCTTTGCAAAGCATGAGATGCCACTGCAAGTGCACAACCTGCCTAGATCCAATATCAATGCATGTATCAGGATAATTGACTTATATTTTTAGTCTTATATGAAATTGAATGATAACTTACGTATGATTTGTGTAAATTTTATTTATAAATTATTTAAATTTTTTTGCACATTAGCTTTCCCTTCTTCTATGTTTTTATCTTGTGTTGTTTATCTTTCTTTTACAATGATCACCTATTCGGTAGGAGCAATTGTAGTTGCAGGTTTAGAGGCACCTATGGAAGATGGGGATGAGTCCTCAGTTAGTTTAGTGGAATGTATCGAGGAGTTGTAATAAGTAATTAATCTGTGTATAGAGCTAGATTTGATTTAGTTGGTTTGTATAAAAGTTATGTTTTCATAGTCTATCTATAAGACTATATTAATATACGTTATACGCTAAATTATCTTTTGTGAACATAAAAATGAAACATTCTATTCTCTTCGAAAAAAATTTAGCAGTTAAAAATTGGAATATTACGCATTACATACAAAATAAATAAATATTATTTATAATAAATTTATAAAAAATTATCTTTATTTTAATAATTATAATTTTATAATTTTATTTATTATAAAAAAAATGAAAACCGCACACACACGTACGTGTTTTCACTAGAGTAAAAATAATAATAAATGTTATAAGCTGATTTTTTATTTTAATTTTTTAAAATAATGTATTATCAATTATCTTTTAATTAAACGGATTTTAACAAGTTTTACCTATTTTTTACCACTTTTACATACTTTCATTGGTTTTCTGATTCTTTGAACGTGTTTTTGAGTACGGGAGATTTTATGAGATTTTTCTTAAATTATTTGATGATGTCGTATACCAATTGATCGAGACTACACTTTTCAAAAAAGGCCGAATTTAAATTTGTCATCATTCTTAAAACAAAATAAATAAAAAAATATCTTTCTTGTTCCTTTTGAATTTTAGCCACATATTTCTACACGTTTTAAAGCACATGTCGGAGTTGCTAGAACTTGGATTTAAATGGCAACAAATTAATCTCGAATTGGTAATTAACAACTTATTAAATTATGGAAAACATTTTTTAACAATGAGTTTGGTTAAATCATTACTATATATGTTGGTTTTAAGTCCTTTTAAATATAGTATCTCTTTAAGCAAGTAGATTTAAATATAAAGCACACTCATGTACTTAGTATAACTTTTAAATAAATTAACTTTTCAAATTACGATTTTGAAAAAAGAAATCTTAATTATTTTCACAATAAGAAATGAATTGTATGTTAAAACTAATTGAAAGGTAGGAAGTGTGAGAGCCTGGATACAAATTTTAAAAAGAGTATAATTATATATATATATATATATATATATATATATATATAAATTATTGTATTAATATTATGTTTTACTTATTAATATATATTATATATATTATAAAAAGTTAAATGGTTTTAAATGATTTTTTTTTTTAAAAAAAACAAAGGTTGTTTACATAAATTCATCGCATTCTCAATTTTCAATAGTATTTCCTTCCCTTTTAGTAAATTGATTTCTTTCATTTATCCTATTGAATATCTAAGTCATAGAAGCAAAAAATATCAATGATTCTACAATACAATCAATTTCACATTACAGTAAGTTCAATTTTTTTTCTCCTTTTATAAAACTATTCTAATTTTTTCTGTGGTGCGTGGAGCTTTCTTTGACTGCATGTAATTTTTTTCTGTTTTTAAATGCATCTTCATCTAGTCGTGGTCCTTAAACCATTCATTAATATAGTTGATTTTAGTCTTTGAGTGGTGAATATAAAATCGTGGTAAGTAGTGACATTGTGTAAGGGAGGAGAACAATGATAAGAGTCTTTGCAGAACCTATAAACAATTTGGTGAAGTTTGATTTAGTGAATGGTGATCTATGTTGTGTTTGGAGATGAATATATATAATATATTTGATTGTTAATGAATTATAAAGTGATGACAAAATTGTTCGTGTGATTCTTATGCATTAATGATGATTAGAAATTTCTTTGATAAGTATTGAATTTGTATTATTGCATAGTGGTGATAGTGTTGGTGTGATTGCAATTTTGACAAAAATCTGAGGTTAACATATCTTGAAGAAAATTATTTTTAGTGAAAGGGATGATAAAAACTCATATGTTATGTTGTTATGGAATTTTGGTGTTTATTATGACCAATTGTGATATAAATGTGATGTTGAATTGTTGAAAAGAGTAGTGTTGATATGAGTAAGATATTATGGTAGAAAAAAAATCAATTCTTCATAAGCATTTTTGTATTGTTGCTTGTCCATAGGTGAGTGTCTCGACCATTGTTAGATGATCGGTCTAGGGTTCTAGAAAAATTTTAATTTTGTTATGTTAATTATTTTGTTTTTTTAGCTTAGAAATGATAAGTATGGTTCTTAGTGACTATTTATAAGGGAAAAAAACCATCATTTAGGATGTCAAAATGTATTGGAAGGGGACTCAAAGAGTCTCAAGTGGTATCTCACTCACATAGAGTGTGATATCTTGGTGGTGTGAGTTGAAGCAAACTCCAAGAGACAAATCGTATGATATAAAAAATGAGTATACTTATGGAGCTAGTGGGATTAATCTTGTCATGGTTGGGTTTGAGTCATTTGACCTCGAGAGCTGGAAAATTACTTGAGTCCATTCAATTCACTTGTTTTTGTGAAGAGTGTATAGGTATATAACAAAATAAGTTTCGTACAAAATTTAATTGTACAAATTTTACATTAGTTCTTAGACCTTTTATATGATTTATTTATTTCTTATTCTTCTTTTAAATGCATATTAGCTTACCTTTGTGTTCCTTGTGTTGCTTGATTTTTTTTATGTGATGATTGTATATTAATACGTGAACAAAGGTAGGAACAAATGAGAAAATTGTGATAATTTATAAGATGAAGTATTTGTCTTTCTTTTGGAAAATTGTATCAAATCTATTTCTCATATTTTGTACCACTTTTTGAGATGTTTAAGAAATGTCATTTTGATATACAATGTTAAAGGATTTTTGAGTATTCTATATAGATATGTATGACATTTTGAGTATTGATGTTATTAAGTAATGAGTCAAAGTTTTTGAGTTAATATTTTGGGGTGTTACAGGGAGTAGTGATTAACACATACAATAGACATTGAAACATGTCCTAGTGGTTAGTCATGGTAGATAAATTGGCGAGTATTTTGTTATTCAGTTTTGATTTTGATAAGAAATTCCCACATTGAGTGGTAATGGATATATATATATATATATATATATATATGTATATATATATATATATATATATATATATATATATATATATATATATATATATATATATATATA
>Ga0099822_1006876_pt1 | contig 14766 bp, 18 predicted proteins | sample CowpeawhiteBW_FD_76839 | JGI IMG/M metagenome (GOLD analysis project Ga0099822, IMG submission 76839) | Root nodule microbial communities of legume samples collected from California USA - Cow pea white BW | ecosystem: Host-associated > Plants > Roots > Nodule | place: USA: California | collected...
AAATAAAAAATATATAATATATATATATATATATATATATATATATATATATATATATATATATATATATATATATATTACGTGAAATGAAAAATTATAATATATAAAACACTACTAAAAATAAGTATATAAAAAGAATGAGTTAAAATAATAAAACCTGGTTCTAGTTGTTAATAAAGTGAACTCGATTATAGATTTAGTATCTTGAAATTTAAAGTCTCTTTTCCGTATCTCAATTTTGTCATATACGTGCAAAGTTTATTTTAAGATTAATCATTTATATAAAAAAAAGCTATTAAAAAATGCTATTATTGTTCTTAGCTAGAACCCTAACCTAATCCCTAAACAAAATTAGGCAAAAGAAATACATTTTTATTCCTAATACAAATTCAATAAATAGAATAAAATCAACATCAACACAAATAGAAGAAAAAACACATAATAACAAAAAGTGAGAATAAAAAAATTGGCAATATGTGATTCAAGGAGTGGAATATGTTAAAACCCTCAAAAGAAGAACTCTAACAGAAAAGAAAAGAAAACAATGAGTGAAGTGAAATCAGTACATGAGAAGTGAGAAAGAGATAAAAGAAGAAAATAAAATCAAGATTGAAGTCACAAAAAGCTAAAAGAAGAAAATATAATCAAAATTGAAGTCACATAGAAATAAAAGAATAAAATAGATAAAAATTGAAGTTACATAAAGATAAAAGAAAAAAATAGAATCAAAATAAAGTCACATAAACTTAAAAGAAGAAAATAAAATCAAAATTGAAGCCATACATGGATAATCAAAATTAATTATAAGAGAATAAAAATAACTAACCATTTCATTTTTTCTAAACAAAATTATAACTTACTGAAAAAAAAATTAATTCGTTAAATATTATTTTTAATACCAATAAAAATTTGTAGACATTATTAATAATATAAATAAATTTTATTCTCAAAAATAAACTTATAATTAATTTAATAAAGATATATTAGTATCAATTTTTTTAGACCTTTTTTTATCATAAACATAATTTTATAATTAATTTAATAAGATATATTAGTACTAAAAAAAAATTTTTGAGAATTTTTTCTTAATCATAATTTTATAATTAAATTAATAGAAGAATATTAATACTAAAAGAAAAAATTTTGAAGCCTTTTTATTTTTCGGAGGCCTAAATTTTATCGGTTTTATCCTTGAGTTGGCCGTGAAAAAAGGGACAACAATGTACATTCTCGAGAGACTGGAGAAGCATGTAAGAAAGCAGAATCAATACCATTATCTTAAAATTTTGAATTCAAAGTTATGTGGATATCTTGAATTCATATCACATTTATATAATTTCTCTTTGATAAATTCTCCATCAAAAACTCATCACATTAATCCCAATACCTCGTCCCACCAATAAGTTAAAAGGATCCATTGGTGGACTTTGAGGTAATTATTAAGAAGTATATAAGATAAGGTAGGTTAAGAGATCCTACGTCCATTAGAAATAATATTATTTTTCAAGTGTAAAAGTATATAAGAAGAAGGTAGATTAATGATCTGAAATCCATTCGAAATAATATCAATTTTCAAGTGTATAAGTATATTATTTTTTAATATAAAATAAAGAGTCGTTCATAATCTATTTCAATTCAGATTTGGAGTTATCTTGTCATTGTTCTTGTACTGTATGCCCCATCGGGCCATCGGCCATGTCCAGTCCTCCGGTCCATCGAACAAGGCTGGGAGGGCTCGAATATAAAACATGTCCACCGGTCGAACGACCTCACAGATGAACTATATAGGACCATCGGTCGATCGGTCTCACAAATGAACCACACATTACCTCGTAAGGGACCATCGGTCGATCAGCCTACGTATGAATTACACGGTACCTCGTAAGGGACCATCGGTCGATCGACCTACGTATGAATTACACGGTACTTTGTAAGGGACCATCGGTCGATCGGCCCTACGTATGAATCACGTATTACTCTGTAAAGTACCATCGGTCGTTCGGTCCCACACAAACAGCGCCTTAACTTATAAAGGACAATCGTTTGATTGGCCTCCAAGTCGATCGCGCATCAACCCATAGAGATCCATCGGTCGATCAGTCTCCTAGGTGATTTGTGTAGCGCCTTATACGTGACCATCGGTCGATCAGTTATATAGATTAATTATTCACTTGTTAAAATCAGAAGATAACTAGCCTAGTCAATCGGCCATCGGTCGAACAACCAAACGAGACCAGTCAACTGGATTAATTAACGTTAAACAAGTCAGTAATCTTGATTAGAGGATCATTGGGCCGTGATTAGGGAACCCTAATCACAGGCCCACACTGGAAACTATAAATAGGGCCCAAAGGTAGGTTGGTGAGGATCTTAATTTCGCATTTATTACTGCAGTTACACTCATATACCAATCAGCCCATCAACTGACTTAAGCATCGGAGCCTTTTAGACAGGTACCCCGATCGTCTGTTCGACCGATCGAGCAAGGAGATAGATTACTTGGAGAAGAAGTCATTACAGTCGCAAAGAGAAGAGATCTCAGGAAGAAAGGAGTAGAGTTGGAGAGGTTCTTAGTAGGCTCTTGGTCCCTACACCCAAAACATTTTGGCGCCCATCGTGGGGCCGAGCAGTCTCCTATAGACCATACACCCTTATGGTGACCACAAGAAACCGAACTAGCAACGTGGACGGAGGAAGAATGGCGGATGAACAGGCAAACACAAGGGAGATGATCAGGATGATGCAATAGAGGATGGATGAGATGCAGAGAAACTACGAGGTGCAGATGCAAGTTCTCCGAGAAGAGAACGCCGCCCTTCAACGAAAGGAGGAGGCCATTCCTTTGACCCCTACTATGCCTGATCCTCTCAGGCTAAGCAGGGCGCAGCAGCATCGGGAGGCCGAGCGGGTGGAAAGTCGCCTGCCTCCAACAGGACAGGAGCAATCATAGCCCCCGAGGACGGAAAAAACGCAGGCATCAAGGGGAAACATCTCTCACACGATGGCCGAGAGTTTTGGGGCCAACGAGGGAGGTCACCTTTCCCGACAATCGATCCACGCGTCGGGAAATTTCCCCTTCACCCAATTCATATTGGAGACCCCGCTATCGGAGAGATGGAAGATGCCGACGTTCGACAAGTACGACGGGACGACAAACCCTGACAACCACATGCGGGTCTTCACCCACCAGATGATGTTCCATGTCTCGACCTCCCTGACAGGAGAGGCGTTGGAGTGGTTCTCCGAGCTGCCAGCCAACAGCATCGACTCCTTCGCCACTCTTAAGGCCAGGTTCAGCACGCAGTTGGCCTCCCTGAGGCCGGCTATCCTGACGGTAGACAACTTGATACCTCAGCAATGAAATCGCTCGGCATCACTTCTTGTACGGACTGCAGCCGGGTGTGTTCGCAGACAAGATAAGCCGCAAGAAGCCGAAGACGATGGAGGAGATGAGGTAGCGAGCGGCCAAGTTCATACAGATGGAAGACATGCAGGAGTTTAGAGTAAAGAAGAGAGAGAAGGAAGATGCAGCATCCCAGAAAAGCGCCCCTCGACCGAGCAAACCCCTTGCTCGATCCAACGAGAAGAAGACTCCCAAGTTCACAACGTACACCCCCTTGGCCGTCCCCTGGGCGAAGATTTTGCAGGAGACCTTCAACGCCAATTCACTTCCAGCGTCCAAAAAGAAGCCTCCACCTTCGGATGCTGACGGTAGCAAGCACTATCAGTATCATCGGACGATCGGCCACACCACGGAGGAATGTCATACGCTCCGCGACAAGATTGAGGAGCTGATTCGACAAGGGCATTTTATGAAGTACATTCAGCAAGATCGCCCCCAGCGAAGCCCGGTCAAGAACAGAAGCCCAGCACGATGGCAAGCGCCAACCAAGTAGGAGAAACGGAGAGAGCGAGAGCACGACAGGCGAAGGAGGGAGTCGTCCAGAGCTCACCAAAGCCCTAGGAGGAGTCACAACCGGAACAGGGATAAACCCTTAAGGGGTTATATCAATATCATCTCGGGAGGATTCGCGGGAGGAGGATCGACCTCATCTGCTCGAAAGAGGGACGTCTGGGCGCTCAAGTCGGTCCATCTGGTCGAGAAGAAGGTGTGGTCAATGCCCCCTATCACCTTCACCGATGAAGATTTCAAGGCTCTCGATCCTTATCATGACGATCCCACGGTCATCTCCATCGAGGTAGCGGAATATGGAATCGGGAAGGTTCTGGTGGATCAGGGGAGCTCGGTCAACATCTTGTACTGGAAAACTTTCCAGAGGATGAACTTGTCCGAAGATTTGATCGTCCCCTATAACGAACAGATCGTCGGATTCTCGGGTGAGCGAGTCGACACGAGGGGTTACCTGGATCTCCGCACCAGGATCGACTCGCGGAGAGATGACCAGGAGGTAAGGGTTAGATTCCTGTTAGTTGAAGCTAACACTTCCTATAATGTATTGCTAGGAAGACCTTGCCTAAACGCTTTCGGGGCGATCGTCTCCACTCTGCACCTGGCCATGAAGTTCCCGTCGGATAAGGGGACGATATGCACCGTGCATGCGGACCAACAGATTGCCAGACAATGCTATGCCGCTGGGTTAAAGATCACCCCCTACAGCCGCCCCAGAAAACAACACCGATCGGAGGTTGCCATGACTGATCTGGACCCCCGAATGAACACGGAGGATCGAATCGAACCTGGTGGAGATACCAAGGAGATCTCGATCGGGATGCGACCAGGACAGGTCACGAAGATAGGGGGAGCTCTGAAGCCAAACGAGGAGGAACTCCCGGGCGCGGTCATCTTGGAAAACCAAGACCTTTTTGCATGGTCGTCAGCCGACATGCCAGGCATTCATCCTGACGTTATGTCCCATAACTTGGCAATCTTCAAAGAAGCCCGACCGGTCGCCCAGAAGAAGCGGAAGATGGGGGAGGAGCAAAGAAGAGCGGTCGAAGAAGAGGTGAAGAAGGTGGAAGGGGGCTTGCTTTATAAAAGAAATCAAGTATACCACGTGGCTGGCAAACGTGGTAATGGTGAAGAAGGCGAGCGGGAAGTGGAGGATGTGTACGAACTTCACCGATCTCAACAAGGCATGCCCGAAGGACGCATACCCTCTGCCCAGCATCGATCAGCTGGTGGATGGAGCTTCGGGGCATAATTTCCTAAGCTTTCTAGACGCATACTCAAGGTATAATCAGATCCCTATGTATGGTCCAGACAAATCTAAAACGATGTTAATCACCGATCGGGCCAACTTCTACTACGAAGTCATGTCGTTCGGCTTGAAGAATGCGGGGGCTACCTACCAGAGGCTCATGGATCGGGTCTTCAGAGGGCAGATCGGTCGGTCCATGGAAGTATATGTGGACGACATGGTCGTAAAGTCACAAACGGCCGAGGACTACGTTCGCGACCTAAAAGAGGTCTTCCACCAAGTGCGCAAGTACAACATGCTTCTCAACCCTGAGAAGTGCGTGTTCGGAGTGCCGGCCGGCAAATTCCTAGGGTTCATGTTGACCGCCCGAGGCATCGAGGCCAATCTTGACAAGTGCGCCGCCATTGCCGAGATGAGAATTCCCAAAAATCTGAAGGAGATCCAACGGTTGGTCGGGCGTCTGACATCCCTCGCGCGCTTCCTGCCCAAGCTGACAGAGAAAATTAAGCCGATCCTGAGGATCATGAAGAAGCAGACTGCAGATAAATGGGACGACCAATGCGAGGAGGCATTTCAGCAGATAAAGGTGATGATCAGCAGCCCCCCGATAATGATCCGACCGGTAGAAGAGCTGCCCCTACAGTTATATCTATCGGTCTCAGACAACACGATCAGCGCGACCTTAGTGCAAGAAAATCTAGAGCAACGATCGGTGTACTTTATCAGCTGGGTATTGTAGAGCGCGAAAACGAGGTACCAACTGATAGAAAAGGTAGCCTTAGCGCTACCGACATCCGCGCGTCGATTACGTCAGTACTTCTAGAGCCACCAGGTGATCGTCTGCACCGATCATCCTATAGCCAAGATACTCAGGAAGCCTGACCTGGTTGGAAGAATGATTGCTTGGTCGGTTGAGCTATCTGAGTTTAGCCTCAAGTATGAGCCAAGAGGATCTGTCAAGAGGCAACACTTGGCATATTTCGTTGCAGAACTCCACGGGCCGATCTCCCCGTCGGAACAAACATGGGTCCTCTTCGTTGACGGCTCGTCAGACAAACGCAACTCTAGAGCAGGGATTGTCATCGAAGGACCGGGCGGCTTTACGGTCGACCACTCCTTGCTATTCAAGTTCAAAGCGTCTAACAACCAGGTAGAGTATGAAGCACTGATTGCCGGACTGAGGCTAGCAAAGGATCTAGGCGCCAGAAGGTTAAAGTGTAACACTGATTCACGACTCGTGGTCGAGCAAGTGCAAGGGGAATATCAAGTCAAAGACGATTTGCTACTGCAATATTATCACAAAGTGGTTGAAGCCATAAAAGAGTTCGAAGAGGTAACTATCCACCATATCCCCCGAGCGGAGAATGCTAGAGCCGATAAGCTATCCAAGCTGGCAGAAGGGAAAGAGAAAGGTCAGCTGAAAACCATCATCAGGCAAACCCTGATGAGACCCTCGGCAGGAGAATGTGCAATGGTCGATCGGCCAGTAAACTGGATGAACGAGGTGCGAGAACTTCTAAAAAGATGTGATGCCAGAGAAGACATGAAGCCGATCAAGCGGCTCCGGGCGCTTAGATTTGTCACTATCAGAGAGGATCTGTACAAACGAGGCTTCACCGCGTCGTTCCTCAAATGCCTGTCGAAGGAAGAAGCAGGATATGTCATGAACGAGGTCCACAATGGCGTTTGCGGGATGCACACGTGACGGAGAACGATGAAAGCACGAATACTCCGGGCAGGGTACTATCTGCCGACCATTGAGCAAGACTGTGAGGCTATGATACAAAGATGCGAAGGTTGACAAGCCCATGGAAACGACGTCAAGAGAGCTCTGACTGAACTGCATAGCCTAACGGCCCCATGGCCGTTGGCACAGTGGGGTATGGACATCATCGGTCCATTCCCTATCGGCAGAGCATAAAAGAAGTTCATCCTAGTCGCCGTAGATTATTTCACAAAGTGGGTCGAAGTAGAAGCCCTGGCCAACATCACCGCCCGGCAGGTCCACTCGTTTGTGTGGTGGAACATTGTCTGCCGCTTCGGCTTGCCCCACACCATCATCACCGACAACGGCCGGTAGTTCATCGACAAGAAATTAAGGGACTTTTATAAGCAAGTGGGGATACGCCATCTAACCAGCTCGGTCGAGCATCCGTAGACTAATGGCCAAGCCGAAGCCATGAACAAGGTCATAGTGGCGGAGCTGAAGAAAAGATTGGGAGAAGCCAAGGGAGCATGGGTGGACGAACTACCGCCGGTCCTTTGGGCCTATCGGTGTACTCCGCACGGGACGACCGGAGAATCCCCCTTCAATCTGACATATGGAACAGATGTTATGCTACCAGTTGAAGTAGGAGAGCCGACTCTTCGACGGGAGATGCAGAACCTGGATGTAAACTGCGGACGCATGTGAGAGGAATTGGACTAGACGACCGAGCGAAAAGAAAGAGCGGTCGTGCGAGCTGAAGCATGTAAAAGGATGGTGGCCAGAAGGTACAACGCAAAGGTGAAGCCGAGGAGCTTCATCCGAGGAGACCTAGTATGGAGGAAGACGAACGAAGCGTGCAAGAAATCGGAACAAGGGAAGTTGGCACCGAACTGGGAAGGACCATTCTGCGTAACCGAAAGCCTGCAGAACGGAGCCTATCGGCTTGAATACCTGAGCGGCAAGGAAATACCAAATACATGGAATGCTTCACACTTGAAAATGTATTACAGTTGATAACTATTAATAAAACAAGTGTTTTACGCCACTTCAGCTAACCGATCGATGGGGCTCCCTACGGGACCCGAGCAAAGCCTGATCGGTCAAGGTGCGGGCTTCCACGAGGAAGCCTCGCTCGGTCAGCACCGATTCGAGTGATCTAATTAACCCTATGGGTCAAAAAAAAAGGTGACACGAGCTGTCGGTTATGATCGAGGCACAGCGCCAACGATCTAAAGGAATTAAAAAATGAACGCGTAATAAAATCGGACCGTTCGGGTCGTAAACGTAACAATCAAACCAAGTCAACACAATCAATAGAAGAAATAAGTCGTAAGAAGTCATGGGCCGATCGCCTCATTGAAGTGAAACACAAAAATAGCGGCCAATCGTCATACTTGTTCAAACACTAAATTTACAAAATGGACCGATGGCCCGCGCGTTAACGTCAAACTATTAAAGAATAGGCTGATCGCCAACGACAACGATAAATAAAGAGTAAATGGTCGATCGCCAGCAACAATAATAAATAATGATCAAATGGCCGATCGCCAGTAACAACGATGAAAGAAGAATAAACCAACAGATAAAAGGGAAAAGCTACTTGCCATGTACATGTAAATGTTGGTCAAAAAATGGCCTAATAACCGATCGAGCGTGATCGACCACAAGGCCGATTGGACTCGATCGGTTATATCAAAATATACACAACTAAATTAATCTAAGAGTCTTCAGTAGGAGAAGTGGTCACCTCGTCGAGCCGGTCGAAGACCCTTGCGAGTTTCCCTTCAACCACCCCCAAGTGAACATCGAATCGATCGGGAGAGCAGCGGTAGAAAAATACGGCTTGATCGACAACATTCTGGAAGCCCGTCTCGTATTGAGCAAAGACTTGCTCATCGGCAATGCGAAGCTCGGCTTGATATTCCTTAGCCTTCTTCTGCCAGTCCGCAGCCGATCCAACAGTGGTCAAATGCTCCAATGACAAGTCAGAAAAGCGCCTTTGAAGTTTTCGCAGCTCGTCGGCCGCCTCTTTGGCCTTCGGCTGCTCCTCCTTCGCCCGATCGTCAGCAGCTTTAAGTAGGCCAACACTCTTAGCATGCTCGGCCTTCATGACATTCAGCTGATCTAACTGTGCCTTCAAGTCTGACACGGAAGCCTTCACTTCTTAGAGCTCCAACTTTGCCGCCACGAGCTCCTTCTCTAAACTGTCGATCCTGCTCCGATCGGCCCGAGAAAATTTGGTGTAAAGTGCAGACAACCTAAGGGTCAATTCCCCGACCGTCCGCAAGGCTTCCTCCTCAGATATGTCTTTCAGCATATCCTTGACGCGAGGACCCAGGTGGAGGGAGACTTCCTCATCAAGCCAAACCTCGCTGCCGATCGGCCCGAGAAAATTTGGTGTAAAGTGCAGACAACCTAAGGGTCAATTCCCCGGCCGTCCGCAAGGCTTCCTCCTCAGATATGTCTTTCAGCATATCCTTGACGCGAGGACCCAGGTGGAGGGAGACTTCCTCATCAAGCCGAACCTCGCTGCCGAGGAAGGCAGTAGCCAAGGACCCAAAAGCATCAGCCTTCTTGCTCCTCTTGAACGATCGGCCAACAGGGGAGTAATCTCTCTTAGTCTTCTTCCCCTTATCCACCGCAGTTGCGGGAACCGTAGAGCTGGGGGGATGACGACAAACCGGGGCCTGGTGACGACGGCCGAGGCACCGGTCGGAGCGTTGGTGGCAGGAAAAGGAGCCGTCGAGGGGCCACCGGGAACACTCTGAAGGGGCGTGACCTCTTCAGCAGTGTCATCCTCCCTTCGTCGGGTCTTGGCGCGGGCCATGAACTCAACGTTGGAGAGCGTCGTTTAGGCCATGATATCTGCAAACAAGAAAAAACGCGTACGTTAATAGCAAATCCTACAACGATCGGGAAGATGAGAGCAACTAACCATAAACCGCCCTCGACAAGTCCGGAGAGCGGAGGCATTGGATCAGCGTCTCGGGGGGATCTTGTCGGGCAGGGTCTTGAGGACGGCTAGGTCAGCCCGCTCGACGGGGGTCAAACGGTCTTCTGCCCAGGGATCAGTAGGCGAAGGAAACGTCATCCAGTACAGGGGGAACTTTGGCCGACCCTCCTCATCGAAAATATACTTCCTACCCCGATCGGGAATCGCAACCTTGAAAAAACCGGTCTTGAAACCCTTATACGAGGCAAGGTAGAGGGTGCACAAACTCTTGTTCGCCCCAAGAAAAGAAACCCAACCTTTCGACGTGGTGGGTCGGGTTTTATAGAAATGCAAAAACAGAGGCATGGTGGCCGTCAGACCAGCCGCTCGGCAGAGAACCTCAAAGGCCTGCATTGACGCCCAGGCGTTCAGGTGTATCTGGGTCGGCACGCATTGAATTTCCCGTAGCACTGCCATTTGCCAGTCGGCGAACGGCACAGTTAGACCCAGATCGTGGAATAGGCAAGCGTAGACATAGAAAAACTCTAGCTTTGCCGCCTCCTTGTCGTGGCACACCCTCTCGTTACTGGCACACACTTTTACCCGGAGAAACCCGTCCTCCACCTCGTCACTAAAAACCTTGGTCCGCTCCACCAGGTCCTCGAGATCGTTACCCCATCAGAACCTCGTCGCGTGTGTGCGCGGCTCGTAGGGGGCCCACTCGTATCCTTGCACCTCTGGCAAATTGGCCTGCTCCCCTTCGTCGCGGACGTCGATGTTGATGACGTCTCCACTCTCTTCAGGAGCGACGACTTGCTCCGCTGCTTCAACGACCGGCTGCTCGACTTATGGGCTACCGCTGAGAAGGACGGGAGAACCCGCTGAAGTAGACACCCCCCCGAGCGAAGTCCCCGCGTCGGAGGAGCTGAACAAAGCGGAGATCGACCCGCCGCCCCCGGACACCTCGACCGCCCCACCCGAGGACCCATCTGAACTCGATGCGTTGGAAGACATTATAACCTGTAGAAAGAAGAAGACGATCGGTGGCTCGGGTAGAAAGAGAGAAGAAAGCGTGAAAATAATGACACCCACACACACCTATTTATAGGAAGACCTAGGGACACGTGGCAGCACCAGGACCACACGATCACGCGTAGATCAACGGCCCATACTTCGCGACGCTTCGCATCGCAACTGACAGGAATGATCTACGAAGCAAGATAACTGTCAGGGAACCCCGTCGGCCCACCGGCACTACAGTTTTTGCAAACCTTCTCGCTTCACCTGCATCATCGCTTAAGGCTGGGGGGCTTGTGTACTGCATGCCCCATCGGGCCATCGGCCATGTCCAGTCCTCCGATCCATCGAACAAGGCTGGGAGGGCTCGAATATAAAACATGTCCACCGGTCGAACGACCTCACAGATGAACTATATAGGACCATCGGTCGATCGGTCTCACAAATGAACCACGCATTACCTCGTAAGGGACCATCGGTCGATCGACCTACGTATGAATTACACAGTACCTCGTAAGGGACCATCGGTCGATCGGCCTACGTATGAATTACACGATACTTTGTAAGGGACCATCGGTCTATCGGCCCTACGTATGAATCACGCATTACTCTGTAAAGTACCATCGGTCGTTCGGTCCCACACGAACAACGCCTTAACTTATAAAGGACAATCGTTTGATCGGCCTCCAGGTCGATCGCGCATCAACCCATAGAGATCCATCGGTCCGATCAGTCTCCTAGGTGATTTGTGTAGCGCCTTATACGTGACCATCGGTCGATCAGTTATATAGATTAATTATTCACTTGTTAAAATCAGAAGATAACCAGCCTAGTCAATCGGCCATCGGTCGAACGACCAAACGAGACCAGTCAACTGGATTAATTAACGTTAAACAAGTCAGTAATCTTGATTAGAGGATCATTGGGCAGTGATTAGGGAACCCTAATCACAGGCCCACACCGGAAACTATAAATAGGACCCAAAGGTAGGTTGGTGAGGATCTTAATTTCGCAGTTATTACTGCAGTTACACTCATATACCGATTGACCCATCAACTGACTTAAGCATCAGAGCCTTTTAGACAGGTACCCCGATCGTCTGTTCGACCGATCGAGCAAAGAGATAGATTACTTGGAGAAGAAGTCATTGCAGTCGCAAAGAGAGGAGATCTCAGGAAGAAAGGAGTAGAGTTGGAGAGGTTCTTAGTAGGCTCTTGGTCCCTACACCCGAAACAGTTCTATTGTAAATTGTTTTGGATTAAGATAAACACTTAAGTTGTATATGGAGATTTTGTTTTGGGAAACCGTTTTAAATCTCTCATGAACTGCTTATAACAAAATCTGATAATTTTTTCAGTCCAACACAGGAGGAACAACGGTTTCATCGTTCCCAACCCACTCTCAAAGTTCTCCAAAGCATGATATGACAACTGAACATGTTCTTTAGCAAGTCTCGATCAAACACACTAAAAAAACTGAACATATCAAACTGCAAAAACCAAGTAACAGACTTTGACATAATTCAAAAGGATAACAATAGTAGTAGCATTCTTAGGCACAACAAAATTCAACATCAAAGGTTTCATGATGCCATTTGCCTCTATACTATATCATAGCTTATACGAAGCATGAAGCTGGGAATCTAATTTCATATGTTGATGATGAATGAATACATATGTAAACAAAGGTCTGATACATATAAGTTTAAAGAAACTGATGAACATTTGTACAATTGTGGTAATACATAAATTTTCTTCTCCTACACTTTTTTTAATTAGAAAAACTCTCTAAATAGCCCTAGCACACCGGGACAAAAAAACTGGTATACCTAAAATATTACAATTTTCAACTCTGGTTTTAGTACTAACATAATCTCAATTTTTCCTCTCAATTTTTCCTCTGTACAACTTTCTGGGAGCTCTTGGTTTTCTATCTGCCATGTATGTCCGAAATACTGACAGTGTTGAGGGAGTTCAAGTCATTTCCTCTTACAGAGGAAAGTGAATTTAACATATTTTCCCTTAGGATGAATGCAGGTTTCCTTGGAGGAGGAAGATCCGGAATCTCACTGTTTAGCATAGAAATTACAGTAGCCATATTAGGCCTATCTGCTGCATATTCTTGGACACATAGAAGTCCTATGTGTATGCACCTGTAAAAATATCTGTGAAGCTTAGGATCATATATTCCTGGATCTATTAGAGAGGGAACGTTGTCTTCCGTCCACTGTATCCAGGCCTGCAACGAAATTTCAAACATTTGAAAGTTTTATCCGAAGAAGGATACAGAACTCCTATGGTGAACTTCAAAAGAATTTTGCAGACTTACAAATCCTAAAAGCGTAAGATAATTTTCTTCATCATAAAAGCTTGAATTGCGTCTTCCACTAACAATCTCAAGTAGCAAAACCCCAAAACTGAACACATCTGATTTTTCAGAGAACAGTCCTTGCATTGCATACTCAGGAGACATATAGCCACTGCATTGAAATGTACCACAATTAATGCAATTCCAAGTGTACGAATATAATCATGAAGAAAGAGGTGTGCTTACTATGTTCCCACGATTCTCTTAGTGTTTGCCTCATCCTCATTCCCACCAAAGATTCTAGCCATACCAAAGTCAGATATTTTTGGATTAAGCTCCACATCCAGCAAGATATTACTTGCCTTCAAGTCCCTGTGGATGATTTTTAGCCTGGAGTCTCTGTGAAGATAAAGCATTCCTCGAGCAACTCCTTCTATTATGCTAAAGCGTTTTCTCCAATGAAGAACCTTATCTTTTGATGGATCTAAAGAATCAAATTGAAGAATTGTATGAATTTCTAACAATTGTTGATGGATGCTAGCTAAAGGTATCAAAGAACTAACCAAAGATATATTTGTCCAAACTGTTATTTGGCATGTACTCATAAATCAGCATTTTTTCCTCCCCTTCAATACAACAACCAAGAAGTCTCACAAGATTGCGGTGTTGAAGCTTGGAAATGACTACAACTTCATTCATGAACTCTTCTAAACCTTGTCCAGAGGCTCTAGAAAGTCTTTTAACTGCAATTTCCCTGCCATCGTGCAATTGCCCCTAATGCATAATAATGAGAAAAATGAAACAATTGACAATTTTTTCAGATATATGAGGAAGCCAAACGTTAAGTACCTTGTAGACCGGACCAAAACCACCCTCTCCTAGTTTGTTCGATGCGTGAAATTTGTTTGTGGCGGTTACCAGATTTTCAAATCTAATTGTTAAAAGCTCCTGGAGTTTGACTTGTGAGAGATCACCAAATGCATTGTCATTTATATATTCTTGAGGTGCTCCACCTCCATTAAACTGAAGGAATCTTTTGATGATCTCTACTGATTTATTACAGTGGCACAAATTAGCAACAACATACACAGATATAAGTTAGCAATGATCTAAAATTGTTAATCAAAAAAGAAAAAAAATTGTGAACTCAATTGAGTAATTCAGACGCATAATGATGATAAATTACCGTGGCCAGTAGAAATCCTTTTCCACATGATGTATGCACAAATGAGAATTAAGGTAGTTCCTACTGTCACTGTAACAATAATGATGATTGTCCTGTTTCTCTCGTTCTCTGCTGCATTTGGGAAATATGAAAATCGGAAATTTAGTCCTGTCACTCGAGAAAGGTTGTCAGATCAAGAAAGTTAATACAGATTATTGTGCAGATAACTAGCATTATAGAATGTATACCAAGTTCTGTGTAGGCTACTCGAACATGTAGATCAAGTCCTTCGTTTGAGAATTGTGTTATGTCAATTAGATTCTCAGTCCAAGACATACAACCAATATCAGCATCGTATGAGTATGCAATGCATGAACAATTTTCCAAACATCGGCTTCTGCACATGTCTGGTTGAAGTCTGAGGGATGACCCATCTGCAAAATCTGGAACTTTGACCATTTTCATTTCCAAAAATCCA